>Ga0079995_1036296_pt1 | contig 41515 bp, 43 predicted proteins | sample FaiFalFF_MnMetaG_2_FD_69198 | JGI IMG/M metagenome (GOLD analysis project Ga0079995, IMG submission 69198) | Freshwater microbial communities from Yellowstone National Park, Wyoming, USA - Fairy Falls C (FF_Mn_C) (SPADES assembly) (version 4) | ecosystem: Environmental > Aquatic > Freshwater >... | reverse complement strand
GGAAGGCCTACAACAAATAGGTCATTTCTTACGGAACCACCGATAACGAAGGGAAACTTGTTTATGGTTATTAACTTCTCCCTTCCACCTATTACGACCTTTATCTTTATCATATATTGTTCGCCAGATCCTCAACCTTTTTGGCAAGAGCCAAAATCTCGTTCCTTATCTGGGATTTAACCGCATCAAGCTGGGACATAAGGTCCTTTTTCTTAAACTCCAACGCTTCAATTTCCCTTTTTATATCCTCCGCCTGCTTCTTAAGGTTCTCAGCCTCAAGCTTTGCGTTTAGTATAATGTTTTCCGCCTCCCTCTTCTTTTCCTCTATAAGCTTATCTCCCGTTTGCTTTGCCAACTTCAGGACCTCAGTCGCAAGCTTCTCCTCGGGAAGATCCTCCCAGCTTATTCCCCCTCCACCCTTCTTTTTCAGCTCCTCGTTCTCCTTCTTAAGCTTCTCCACCTCCTTCCTTAACCTCTCGTTTTCCTCGGAAATTTGCTCTATTTGCGCCTCAAAAATGGTAGTATCCACGCCTGAAGAACTACCTAGGTTTTCAATGGTTTTTTCAAGCTCCTCCACGTACTTTGCCACTTTACTCAAGAAATCCCTAACCTCATCCGGATCATAACCCCTCTTCCCGATACCTCCCACCATAGTGAATTCCTGCGATCTAATTGTAGCCGCGGAAAACTTTTTCCCCTTTTGCATATTTGGGTATTATAAAGTGGTTTAGGGGAGATGAAAGAATTGCGCAAGTGGATAATCTGACATCCTTATAATATTAGCTATGAAGAGGACTTGGGTGATCTTATTGATGGCGGGATTACTTGCTTCTTGCGGTGGTGGAAAGAGCGAAGCAGCGCAGACAACGGAGGCCCAGGTTCAGAAGGTAGATATATCCCAGGTGCCCGAGGAATGGCCCAAGCTTAACGAAGAGTTGGCGGCAAAGGGTGAGAAGTTGTTTGTCCAGAAAGGATGCAACGCATGCCATATGGTTTCCGATCAAAAACTCGTGGGACCTGGTCTTAAGGGGTTAAACAAGAGAACCACATATAGGTGGGCTATAGCAATGATACTAAACCCAGATTCCATGCTCAAGAACGATGAAAGGGCAAAGCAACTCCTGAAAGAATACGGAACACCTATGCCAAATCAAAAAGTAACCCTTGAAGAGGCGGAAGCTATACTACACTACATACTGAAAGTTAGCCAGTCTACCTTATAATACACTGCTATGGCGAGTAAGAAGGCGGGTGGTTCCACAAAAAACGGAAGGGATAGTAACCCAAAGTACCTCGGTGTAAAGAGGTTTGGGGGCCAGATAGTTCAAAAGGGTGAAGTGATAGTGAGGCAGAGGGGAACCAAAATTCACCCGGGGTACGGGGTTGATATGGGATCCGATTTTACAATTTACGCCACCGTTGATGGGGTGGTAAAGTTCCACGAGAAGAAGGGGAGGAAGTACGTATCCGTAATACCCTTACAGTAGCGGTACTTTTCTTAGGGTGTAGGAATGTCTTCCTTCCCAAAACCGTTGATATTGGTGGCGTTTATTATGATCCACTAAGGCCCGAGTATGTAGTTAAGAATCTTCAGACTGCTTACACCTTAAGGGACATTGAGAGGTATAAGGAGTGCCTGGATAGGGACAGCTTTAAGTTTTACTTTGACCCATCCCAGAGCGATATTAGGGATATCCTGAGGGATAGGTGGGGGATAGATAGTCTATCTTGGGGGTACAACGAGGAGGTAATATCCGCCCATAGGTTGTTTGAGTACGCGAGGAACATAGTCTTAAACCTTACAAACGGTGCAAAAATATACTCCTCCGAGAATTCGGAAACATGGATATGGGATTATTATCTAAAGATAGAGCCCGCGGTTGAGGGGCAAGGGGAGGCGGTGGGTAAGGCGATATTCACCTTTGTGAAAAAGGGCAATAAGTGGTATATAAGGTTATGGCAGGATTACAGATCCGGGATGTAGGGGTAATAGGGGGAGGGGCTTGGGGTCTGAGCTTGGCGAACCTTTTGGGGGAGAAGGGCTTTAGGGTTTTGGTTTGGGATAGGAATTCGGATAGGATAAGGTTTTTGAGGGAAAATAGGGAGGATCCTCAGAGGCTACCAGGTGTAAAAATCAACGAAAGGGTAGAATTTACGGAAAACCTTCTTGATCTTTCAAATTTGGATCTACACATTTTAACCGTCAAATCCGAGGCTGTGGAGGAAGTGGCGGAAAGGTTAAGGGAAATTAAAATCAGGCTTTTGATAAGTGGGATAAAGGGTTTTGTGGGGAGGGGGTTAAATTTGGTGAGCGAATACCTTGAAAAAAAACTTGAAGGTGTTGAGGTTTTCGTCCTCGGGGGACCATCAATAGCCCTTGAGGTTTGTAATAAAGTTCCAACATCCGTAGTAATAGCGGGGAAAAACGAGGAAAGTTTGAAGAAAATTCAGGAAGCCTTTTCCACGAACTATTTTAGGGTTTATAGGAATTTGGATGTTTTGGGGGTTGAGCTGGGTGGAGCATTAAAAAACGTTATAGCAATATCCGCGGGTATATGCGATGGTTTGGGACTTGGAGAGAATTCAAAGGGCGCCCTTTTAACGAGGGGGGTTTATGAGATGGCGAGGTTCGGAGTGAGACTTGGGGCAAGGATGGAGACGTTTTTCGGTTTGGCGGGGCTTGGGGATGTTATAACTACTAGCTTTTCAAAGAACTCTAGGAACAGGTACGTTGGGGAAATGTTGGGCAAGGGTAAAAAGATAGAAGAGATATTGAGGGGGATGGTGATGGTGGCGGAGGGGGTAAGGACCGCCTACATAGTTAGGGATAAGGCGAGGGAAATAAAAATTGATATGCCCCTGACGGAGATGGTATGCAGGGTTATGGATGGGGAGATAAGCCCAAGGGAGGCTATAAACGAGCTTATGACGAGGGAGCTTAAGAGGGAGTTTTATGAAGGTTATATCGGTTGAGAATTTAACGAAGATATATAGGGTGCCGGTTAAGGGGGAGGGTTTTTGGGAGGGGATTTTGAGGATTTTTAGGAGAAAATATAGGGATATTGTGGCGGTTGATAGGATATCCTTTTCGGTTGAGGAGGGGGAGATATTGGGGTTTTTGGGACCGAACGGGGCGGGGAAAACCACCACCCTCAAGATGCTTACGGGTCTAATATACCCTACATCCGGGCGCGTTGAGGTTTTAGGTTTTAAACCTTACGAGAGGAAAAAGGAATTTTTGAAAAGTATAACGCTGGTTATGGGACAAAAACAGCAGTTGATATGGGATTTACCACCTATGGACACATTTAGGATAAACGCGGAGATATACGAGATACCAAGGGATGTTTTCAAGAGGAGGGTTTATGAGCTTGCGGAGATGTTGGCAATTACGCATATTCTCCACCAGCCCGTAAGGAAGCTCTCCCTGGGTGAAAGGATGAAGGCGGAGCTTGTCGCATCTTTAATACACTTTCCCAAGATACTTTTCTTGGATGAGCCCACCATAGGGCTAGATGTAAGCGCACAGATATCAATAAGGCAATTTCTAAAGGATTACAACGAAAAATACAAGGCGACCATAATTCTGACGAGCCACTATATGGAAGACATAGAGGTTTTATGCGATAGGGTAATACTTATACACAAGGGTAAGATAATCTTTGATGGGGATCTTTACGGGATAGTGGATAAGATCGCCCCATACAAAGAGATAACGGTAAAGTTGAAGGGAAACTTGGATATAGAGGCTATGAGGAAATTTGGAGAGATTAGGGAAGTGGAAGGGACGGAGGTTAGGATAATCGTAAATAGGGAGGAGGTGTTTGAGAAGATAAACGAAATTTTGAGAAGCTTTCCCGTTGAGGATTTCAGCGTCACGGATCCCCCCCTTGAGGAGGTGATATCAAGGGTGTTTTCTGGGTCGGAGATATAAGAGAGGGCTTTTTTGGATATATGAGGTAGATGGGAGCTGAACGCGCTTAAAATATTATCCGTATGAAAAGGGTAATTTTGGTTATTTTAGGCGCTTTTGCTTTGGGTCTTTGGTCGGAGGCTTTTGCGGAAAGTTTTGGATGTCCGAGGCTGTATTCTTCACTTAGTCCAATGTCAGCTACATACTTTGCTAAAACTTACGGGGGAACAGGTGAGGATTTGGCTTATTCCGTTCAACAGACATCTGACGGTGGATACATTGTGGCGGGTTGGACATGGTCTTTCAGTGTGGGCTATTATGATATTTTCCTCATCAAGACGGATGCGAACGGAAACATAATCTGGGCTAAAACTTACGGGGGAACAGATAATGATTTGGCTTATTCCGTTCAACAGACATCCGACGGTGGATACATAGTGGCGGGTGTGACAACTTCCTTCGGTGCGAGCAATGGTGATTTTTTCCTTGTGAAGACTGATGCGAACGGAAACGTAATCTGGGCTAAAACTTACGGGGGAACAGATAATGATTTGGCTTATTCCGTTCAACAGACATCCGACGGCGGATATATCTTGGCGGGTTGGACACTTTCCTTCGGTGCGGGCAGTTGGGATATTTTCTTCATCAAGACGGATGCGAACGGAAATATACAATGGACTAAAACTTACGGGGGAACAGGTGAGGATTTGGCTTATTCCGTTCAACAGACATCTGACGGCGGATACATAGTGGCGGGTTATACAGGTTCCTTCGGTGCGGGCAGTAGTGATTTTTTCCTCATCAAGACAGATGCAAACGGGAACTTACAATGGGCTAAAACTTACGGGGGAATAAGTCATGATGAAGCTTATTCCGTTCAACAGACATCCGATGGTGGGTACATAGTGGCAGGTAGGACATGGTCCTTCGGTGCGGGCAATTGGGATATTCTCCTCATCAAGACTGATGCGAACGGAAACATAATCTGGGCTAAAACTTACGGGGGAACAGATTATGATTTGGCTTTTTCCGTTCAACAGACATCTGACGGTGGATACATCTTGGCGGGTGGGACATTTTCCTTCGGTGCGGGTAGTTATGATATTTTCCTCATCAAGACTGATGCAAACGGGAACATAGGTTCGTGTTCAATAGTTCAAAATGTAAGTCTAACGGTAACAATACCTTCACTAACGGTAGCTACATTTTCTCCTTCCGTTTATTCTCCAAGTCCAGCCGTTAATTCCTCATCTACAACCATTACATCTCCAACCTTAACAGTTTCTGAACCCTGCCCTTTCTCATACATCTCCGAATCCTGCCAACCTGTAAGTGGTCTTATAACACCATACAAAGGCGGTATAAAGGTTAGCGGATCCGGAGAATTTGAGGTGAAAGTTTATAATGTAAGTGGGGGCATAGTTAAGTCCGTGAAGGGTACGAACGAAGTTAAGCTTGAGCTTTCAAGAGGTGTTTATTTTGTTGAGGTTGTATCGGGTGGAAAGGTAATAAGGGAAAGGGTGATAATCAGATAAAAAAACCTTAAAACCTTTTGGGAGTGGGTGAAAATCCGCCCCCCTTTTTTATTTTCTTGCGAAAGAACAACCAATTTCAGGGAATGGGACGGTTTTATAATACCTTACTATGAAAGGGTACATTTTACGCACTTCCGCTCTATGGGTTGGGGGACTAATATTAGCCCTCTTAAGTGTGTCTCTCGTCGCCCTCTTCACATAGTCCGCCTACGCTGTGACATTCGCAAAGACTTATGGGGGAACAGGTGATGAAGGAGCTTATTCCGTTCAACAGACATCCGACGGTGGGTACATAGTGGCGGGTTATACAGGCTCCTTCGGTGCGGGTTATTGGGATATTTTCCTCATCAAGACTGATGCTAACGGGAACATAGGTTCGTGTTCAATAGTTCAAAATGCAAGCCCAACGGTAAATACGGTCTCACCAACGGTAACTACACCTACTCCTTCCGTCTCCTCCGTAAGTCCCACCGTTAATTCCGTATCTCTAACCGTTACATCTCCAACCCCCAATGTTTCCGAACCCTGCCCCTTATCCATCTCAGAATTCTGCCAACCTGTAAGTGGTATTATAACTCAATACAAAGGCGGTATAAAGGTTAGCGGATCCGGAGAATTTGAGGTGAAAGTTTATAATGTAAGCGGGGGCGTAGTTAAGTCCGTAAAGGGTAAGAACGAAGTTAGGCTTGATCTTTCAAGGGGCTTTTATTTCGTTGAGGTTGTCTCGGGTGAAAAGGTAATAAGGGAAAAGGTGGTGATCAAATAAAAAATCCATAAAAGCAAAAGAACATTTAACCCTTAAGGGACACTTTCCACATAACGGTTCCTTTTTGCAAAATCTCTTGCCAAGTTCATCAATTAAAGCGTGTATATCCTTTAGGTAAAATAGATAGTACTCTTTTTCCTCAAAAGGTTCTCACCCTGTTTTGCTATTACCAAGTGGGACTAACCCTTTGCACAGTTTGTAAATTTTTTGGGGAAGCTTTATAATACCCGTACCATGAAAAGGGACATTTTACGCACTATCGCACTATGTGTTAGGGGGCTAATATTAGCCCTTTTAAGTGTGTATCTCGTCGCTCTCTTCACCCAATCCGCTTACGCTGTGGTAAGTTTCGCAAAAACTTACGGAGGAGTAGATGTTGATTGGGCTACTTCCGTTCAACAGACATCTGACGGTGGATACATCTTGGCGGGTACAACATATTCCTTCGGTGCTGGCCGTTATGATGCTTTCCTTGTGAAGACGGATGCATACGGGAACATAAGCTGGGCTAAAACTTACGGAGGATTAGGTGATGATGAGTTTCATAACTTTTCACAGACATTATATGGTGGATACATTTTGGCGGGTGTGACATATTCCTTCGGTGCGGGCATTTTCCTTGTGGAGACTAGTGCATACGGGAACATAATCTGGGCTAAAACTTACGGAGGATTAGGTGTTTATAGGACTACTTCCGTCCAACAGAGATCCGACGGTGGATACATCTTGGCGGGTTATGGAGTTGTCGGTGCTGGCTATTATGATGCTTTCCTTGTGAAGACGGATGCATACGGGAACATAAGCTGGGCTAAAACTTACGGGGGAACAAGCGGTGATTATGCTTTTTCCCTTCAACAGACATCAGACGGTGGATACATCTTGGCGGGTTATACACGTTCTTTCGGTGTGGGTGGTAGTGATGCTTTCCTTGTGAAGACTGATGCGAACGGAAACGTAATCTGGGCTAAAACTTACGGGGGAACAAGTGATGATTTGTTTTATAACTTTTTACAGACATCAGACGGTGGATACATCTTGGCGGGTTGGACATCTTCCTTCGGTGCGGGTGGTAGTGATGTTTTCCTTGTGAAGACAGATGCGAACGGAAACATAATATGGGCTAAAACTTATGGAGGAACAAGTAGTGATGGGGCTTTTTCTGTTCAACAGACATCTGATGGTGGATACATCTTGGCGGGTTTTACATATTCCTTCGGTGCGGGTGGTAGTGATGTTTTCCTTGTGAAGACAGATGCGAACGGAAACATACAATGGGCTAAAACTTACGGGGGAACAGGTGGGGAAAATGCTACTTCGGTTTTACAAACATCCGACGGTGGATACATCTTGGCGGGTGAGACAAATTCCTTCGGTGCGGGTGGTGGTGATGCTTTCCTCATCAAGACGGATGAGAATGGAGACATAGGTTCGTGTTCAATAGTTCAAAATGTAATCTCTATGGTAAATACGGTCTCACCAATGGTAACTACACCTTCTCCTTCCGTTTCTTCTGTAAGTCCAACCGTTAATTCCGCATTTCCAACCGATACATTTCCAACCTTCGCAGTTTCCGTACCCTGTTTCTCATCCATCTCCGAATCCTGCCAAATTGTAAGTGGTATTATAACGCCATACAAAGGCGGTATAAAGGTTATCGGATCCGGAGAATTTGAAGTGAAAGTTTATAATGTAAGCGGGGGCATAGTTAAGTCCGTAAAGGGTAAGAACGAAGTTAAGCTTGAACTTTCAGGGGGTGTTTATTTCTTGGAGGTTGTCTCGGGTGGAAAGGTAATAAGGGAAAAGGTGATAATCAGATAAAAAAACCTTAAAACCTTTGGGGGTGGGTGAAAACCCGCCCCCTTTTTTATTTTCTCAAGAAAGAATGTTCAACCTTTCAACCCTAAAATATTTGCTATGGAACTCAGGCTGGATGATGGAAGGAACTGGGCTTTAATACTCGGATCTTCAAGTGGTTTTGGCGCAGCAACGGCGATAAAGCTTGCGGAGTGCGGTTTGAATATATTCGGCGTTCACCTTGATAGAAGGGAGACCTTACCCAACGCACAAAGGGTGATGGAAGAGATTAGAAAATTTGGGGTTAAGGTTTATTTTTTCAACACGAACGCCGCAGATGATAAGAAGAGGGAGGAGGTGATATCCCAAATAAAGGAGATCACCCAAAGGGAAGGGGGAAAGATAAAGGTCCTTATGCATTCCCTCGCTTTTGGGACTTTGAAGAGATACATAGTAGATAATGCCGAAAGTGATATTAACAGACAAAACCTTGAAATGACGATTGATATAATGGGGAACTCTTTGGTTTATTGGGTTAGGGATATCTTCAGGGCGGGGTTGTTTGATAGGGACAGTAGGGTATTCGCCATGACGAGCGCGGGATCCCATAGGGTATATCCATCTTACGGTCCCGTTTCGGCGGCGAAGGCGGTTTTGGAATCCCATGTTAGACAGCTGGCTTTTGAACTTGCAAAGGAAGGTATAAGGGTTATAGCAATACAGGCGGGAATAACGGATACTCCCGCATTAAGGAAAATACCGGGACACGAGAAGATGATAGAATGGGCAAAGGAAAACAACCCATCCGGTAGGCTAACAACACCCGAGGATGTTGCGAATGTAATAGCCCTATTGTCAAGGCCCGAGGCTTATTGGATAACGGGGACAGTTATAAGGGTGGACGGAGGGGAGGATCTGGTTTGAAAGTGATTATCTTATTCTAAATTTCGTCCCCTCGGGAGTATCCATAATCTCAACTCCCGCAAGCTTCAATACCTCCCTTATTTTATCCGCAAGTTCGTAATTCCTCTCCTTCCTCGCCATTTCCCTTATACTTATAAGCCTCCTTAAAACTATCTCCTCCCCTTCCTTTTCAAAAGAAAATCCCAGTTTTTCAAGGAGGACCCTCAGGGTGTATAAAACGTTCTTATCTTTGCTTTCAAGGTTTTTAAAGATTTGGGCGAAAAATTCGGGTGTATCAAGGTCATCCTTCAAGATCTCTAAGAGCTCCTCCCAAAGTGCGCTTACGATTTCACCCTCAACGTTTGATAAGCTTTCGTAAATCCTTGCCCAACTCTTCGAAAACTCGTTTAGCTTTTCGGGGTAAAACTCCAAATCGTTCCTATAATGCCCGGACAATAACATAAGCCTTATCGCCGATGGGTGAAAATCCGCTAAGGCTTCCCTCGCTAAGAAATAGTTTTTCAGGGATTTTGACATCTTCTCACCACTTACGGTTAAAAGTCCCACGTGGATCCAAAATCTCGCGAAATCTTTACCCGTTGCTCCCTTAGTTTGGGCGATCTCGTTCTCGTGGTGGGGGAATATTAAGTCCCTACCTCCCCCGTGTATATCAAAGGGCAAACCCAAATGGGTTGAAGCCATCGCGGAACACTCTATATGCCAACCTGGCCTTCCCTTACCCCAAGGGCTTTCCCAATAAGGTTCCCCCTCCTTCTTCGCCTTCCATAGGGCGAAATCAAGGGGATCCTCCTTCGTTGGATCCACCTCCACCCTCGCCCCCGCCTGAAGTTCCTCTAATGGCATCTTTGATAAAACCCCGTAATCGTAATCCTTCAAGAACTTTTTAACGGAAAACCACACGTTCCCCTCCCTAACGTATGCATACCCCCTCTCTATGATGCTGTTTATCATCTCAATGATCTCCTGGATGTGTTGGGTTGCCCTCGGGTGATATATGGGTAGGAAGTTCATTTTCCTTGCTACATCCCTATACTCAACTTCGTACCTTTCCGTTATAACCCTCCAGTCTATCCCCTCCTCTTCTGACTTTTTGATAATTTTATCATCTATATCGGTGAAGTTTTGAACCGCCTTGACTTCCCAACCCAAGATCTTGAAAAACCTATATAGGGTATCAAAGACGGTGAAAACCCTAAGATGCCCAAGATGTGGGCTATCCTGTAATGTCATACCGCATACGTAAACCCTGACGGTTTTCCCGTCAAGGGGTTCAAAATCCTCCTTTTTTCCAGAAAGGGTGTTGTAAAGTTTCATTCCTTCTTAGGTCTCAAAACCGGCAAAGGTATTACATCCCTTATGTTCTGCGAATTTGTAAGGATCATAAAGATCCTGTCCAAACCGAGGCCCAAACCTCCAGTTGGTGGCATACCGTACTCAAGGGCAAGGATAAAATCCTCGTCTATCTTCTCGGGTAGCTCCTCGTCCTTGGCTATCTTTCTAAGCTCAACCTCCTCCTCAAGGCGCCTCCTCTGCTCTATTGGGTCGTTGAGCTCGCTGAAGGCATTCGCAACTTCCATACCGCAAACAAATAACTCAAACCTCTCAACAAGTTTATCGTTTTCCCTGTGTCTCTTTGCCAAGGGGGTAAGCTCTAAGGGGTGGTCTATGACGAAGGTGGGTTCCTTTATCTTCTCCGCAACGAAATGGTCAAAGAGCTTATCGTAAAGTTTTGCCCTTGTGGGATTTTTAATTTTTATTCCCGCCCTTTCCGGTATTTTCATAAGCTCCTCCGTAGACGCCTTAAGGATATCTATCCCAAGAGCCTCGTTTAAACTATCAACGAACTTTATCCTCTTAAATGGCCTTTCAATTCTTATCTTCTCCCCCCTATATTCAAAGGAATTTTCCCCCTTCATAAGAACCACCATAGTGTAAAAATACTCCTCAACGAGATCCATCACATCGTTGTAATCCCAATATGCAGCGTAAGCTTCAAGGGCGGTGAATTCCGGGTAATGGGTGGCGTCTATACCCTCGTTCCTAAAGTTTTTTCCTATTTCATAAACCCTCTCGTATCCCCCAACTATGAGTTTTTTCAGGGAGAGCTCGGTAGCTATCCTGAGGTAAAGCTCGGTATCAAGGGCTTTTGAGAAGGTTTTAAAGGGCCTTGCGGTGGCACCACCATATACGGTTTGCAAGATCGGGGTTTCAATCTCTATAAATCCCCTTTCCTCAAAGAATCTCCTTGTCTCCCTCAAAAACAAAAACCTTTTCCTGAAAAGTTCCCTAGCCTCCCTACTTGAAATAAGATGCAAAAACCTGTACCTATAAATCGTTTCTGGATCCTGCAATCCATGCCACTTCTCGGGTAAGGGGTGAAGGGATTTAACGAGGAGCTTCAATTTTTTAACTAAAACCGTTGGTTCCCCCGTCTTTGTATAAAATGTCTCACCCTCAACTCCAACAAAATCCCCAATATCTATCATCTTTTCGTAAGTTTTGGCGGGGTTTTTGTTTCCGTACCTTTCAACATCAAATCCTTCAAAGAAGTTCTCCGGTGTGTCCCCTACCCTAATAAGGATCTGGATCCTATCCCTTTCGCCCTCAAGGTCGGAAAATATCATCTTCCCAAAGGGCCTCTTTGTTATCACCCTCCCCGCTATCCTTACCCTCAAGCCTTCCGAGAAATTTCCCTTAAGCTCCTCTATGGTATGTGTCCTATCGTACCTATAAGGGAAAACTTCAACACCTAGCTCTTTGAGAGTCTTGAGTTTCTCAAGCCTTACGTAGTATTCGTCGGATCGCATAGTTGGGTATTTTAAGGTTTTCCGTCAAAAACTATCTTACCGTTATCAAATACTATCAACCTTTCCCCCCAACTTAACAGGCTCTCCTTATGCGCCACCACTATTAAGGTTATATCCTTTAGTTTTCTCAAAATTTCCCCTATCCTCTCCTCGTTCTTCAAATCCAAGGCACTCGTGGGCTCGTCCAATATTAAAAACGACGGCTTTCCCGTTAAAACCCTACCCAAGGCTATTCTCTGCTTTTCCCCTCCCGAGATCTTACCCTTCAAATTAACCTCAAAATCCCTTAACCTTTCCCTCAGATGCTCCAAATTAAGCTCCTTAAGGATTTCGTAATTTCCCAAGAGGTTCTCCTCCAAAGTTCCGTCAAACACAAAGGGTTCCTGAGGTAGAAACCCCAACATACTCCTCCACTTGTAAAGGTCGTAATCGTATAAACTTTTACCATCAAGGAGGATATCTCCTTCACTTGGCTTCACAAAACCCGCCAAGAGATCAAGGAAAGTACTCTTTCCCGATCCGGATTTTCCCATTATTACGATCCTTTCACCCCTTCTTATCTCAAGGTCTTCTATTTCCAGAACCCTCTTTCCCCCATAATTCACCCTTACACCCTTAAAGCTCAAAACCTTCCAATTTGTGGGATCCAAAATACCCCAAGATTCCTTTGGAAGGTTGGTTATCTCCCTTATCCTCCTTAGGCTAACCCTAGCGCTTTGTATATATGCCAAGCTTTGGAAGAGGAGCTTTAGGGGTCTGATGGTTGATAGGGAGGATGCGAGAAAAACTATAAAGGCGTCGGGGGAAACCGTACCCGCCTTATAGATAAAATAACCGGATAAAAATAGTATAACTGCTGCGGTTATTCCAACGAGGCTTTCGGAGAGTACAGGAGCAAGGGCGGCGGAAAATTCAAGTTTCAGTGATTTCTCGAATAACCTTTTTGAGATCCGGGAGAATTTTGATATGAAGTTTTCGGTCAAGTTCAAAGATTTTATCACCTTTATTCCATCAAAGGTGTTGGCAAGGAAGGAGGAAAGATCAGCGAATATGTCCATGGCTTTAGCTGTCCTCCTTTTTACCACCTTAGATACGTACCAACCTAAGAGGGCGGAAAGTAAAAGGATACCCCATGCAAACAGGCTTAAGATCGGGGCGGATGTGATGGCGAGGAAAAGAAAAACAAACAAATTCAAACCATCCCCTATAACCGAACCTATCCCGTCCCTCACAGCGAGCTTAACGTTGTTAATATCAACCGTCATATTGTTCAAAATGTCCCCGAGCCTAACATCCCTTATTTTCCCATAATCCGCAAGGATCAGGGAGGTATATATCCTATCCCTAAGGTCCCTCGCGATGGCTTCCTGCAAGTAAAGTATGCTAAACTTTTTCGCGGAATTCACGAGGAGCTTGAGGATGAATATGCCCGCAACAAATATTGATAAGTTCTTTATGTTTGTGAATGGATCGCCCGTGAGAATAAAACTTTCCAAATAAACCCGAAATGCCCTTAGGGCGGGAATTAAATTTATTTCATCGGAGGAGAGTAAAACCCTTAAAACCACGGGAAGTATGGATATTGAAAGCCCCTCAAGTATGGAAGAAAGTAGGCTGAAAAGTACGTAGAGGAATAGTAAAAGGAAATATCTCATTCGCTATAGGATGCCCCGAACTTTTCGGTCTCCCAAACTATCACCTCCTCAACCCCCGGAAATTTCTTTTTAACCTCCTTAAAGATCCATTCCGCAAGCTTTTCCGTTGTAGAATTTCCAGGAAGTAGATCGTTTATGTTAACCTGTGGAGGTAGGAGCTTTTTTAAAAAACCCTTAACCTCCAAAAAATCAACGACATATTCCTCCCCGTTTAATTCCCCAGAAATTACCACCTCAACTAAGTAATTGTGCCCGTGCAGGGGTTCAGCCTTCCCTTTGTAGTTTTTGAGAAAGTGGGCACCCGAGAAGGAATGACGGACCCTCACCCTAAACTTACCCATCAAAAAAAGCGCCCCAGGAGGGAATCGAACCCCCGACCTGCGGCTTAGGAAGCCGCCGCTCTATCCTACTGAGCTACTGGGGCAAAGAGGGTATTATAAGGTAGATTAAAGAAGGTCAGGTTGGTGTATATGAAATTGATAACCTTATCGTTTTGTCCAATTTGATGTTGCAAACAGATCGGGTGTATAATGGTAGATTATGATGATAGTAGCCTTGCTTGCCCAATGCCCGATGGTGCCGGCGGGGACAATAGTGATGTTTGATGGTCCCCCGCCTCCCGGATGGCAAATATTAACGGACTTTCACGATAGGTTCCCCAGAGGTACAACAACCTTCGGCGGAGCCACGGGAGGTACCACAAGCCACACCCATACAATAAGCGGAACAACAAGCTCTGGAAGTACAATACCAAACTGTGGAGGAACATGGTATAGTATTACTCCAATGGATCCCCACACGCATGATTACTTTACAACAACTAGTTCTGCTGATCACATACCGCCTTATAGGACCTTTATATTTGCAAAAGCCCTCTTCAACTTCAGTTATCTACCCCAGAATGCGGTTGTAATGTCTTATTATCCGCCCACAAGGCCCGAATGGACGGATATAACATCCACGATGACGGACAGGTTCCCAAGGGGACACAATTCCACACCGGGATTAACGGGTGGAACAACCTCCCACTCCCACACATACAGCGGAACTACAACTTCAAATACTTCGGGATCAGGGGATATTTTTGATTACGGTTCCACCTATCAAACTCCCTTCAACGATATGCACAATCATACTTTTTCGGGTACAACATCCTCTGCGGACCACATACCTCCCTACAGGACCGTTAGGTTTTGGAAGGCAACGAGCACACCCGCATACATAGACTCCTGCAGGGTACTCTATATGTACGATACCCTACCACCTTGCCCTTATATAATCGTTGATCCGAACTTTAACGGTAGATTTCCTAGGGCAAACACCACAACGGGTGTAAATGGAGGTTCCTCAACACATGCACACTATTACTCCTTCACAACTTCAACCTACTGCGCAAGTGATGTTTGGACTGGAGGGGCTGTAAGTTCCCATTTGCCACGTTGCCACGAGCATACTGCAAGCGGATGGACTTCATCTGCGGATCATACTCCACCTTACAGGACAGTGATATTTGCCCTGCACTGCGGACCACTTTCTTACGATGAGGGTGTTGAGGTTTATGAGAAGGTACCCCTTGATGCCGATAGGGAATATGTGGTTTATAATGTTTATGGCAAGGAGGTTTTGAGGGGGAGGGGGAGCGGTTTGGAACTTTCAAAGCTCCCCAAGGGGGTTTATTTGGTGGTATCGGAAGGGAAGATAAGGAGGTATATAAAAAGGAGGTGAGATATGATAGCGGTAATAGGGATAGTTGAAACATGCGGGGATATAGGGATCCTCAGCCCTTTCTCCGCAAGGAAAACAAGCTGTGGTTCATCATACCAAATAAACTTAGACTCCGCAAACGTTCGTTCCCTCGGTAAATACCCATTCGGAGCGAATCTCACCGCGGATATTTCCTCATCTCTGCTCGCGGTGGGAGTTGGGGGAGGTATCAGGCTTTACTCTTGGCCTTCCCTTTCCTTGCTTTCCGAGATAAAGACAAACGGCGTGGTGTTGGATGTTAAGATCCACGGGGGCTACCTCTTCGTCGCCAACGGACTTGAGGGCCTATTGGTTTATGATATATCAACGCCTTCTTCCCCTAACCTTGTATATTGGTATGATTCACCGGGATACGCAAAACACATCCTTATAAATGGTACAAAACTATACCTGAGCGACGGGGAATTTGGGGTGAAAGTCTTTGACATATCTTCCCCTTCTTCACCCACACTAACGGGTTTAATATCCACGGTAGGTGATGCTTCAAAGACCGATATTTACGGGAACTATCTAATAGTGGCTGAAGCTTCAATGGGCGTAGAGATATTTGATATTTCCTCCTCCTCACCCGTAAGGGTTAGTTATATATCCGGAATTAATGCGCTGTCGGTGAAAGTCAACGGGAACAGGCTTTTTGTTGCACTTGGAACAAGCGGTATGAGGGTTTACGATATATCCGATCCTTCTTCTCCTTCCCTTATTAACTCCGTATCCACGCCTTACAAATACAACGATGTAGAGGTAAATTCCTACGCTTTCGTTGCTTCTATGGTGGGTGGATTGAGGGTTTTGGATCCAGTTTCGTTGTCCGAAGTATCCTCATCATCAACCTACGGTCCAGCCATTGCGATAAAGAAGGTAGGGAATATTGTTTTAGTTATGGAGGATGTTGCGGGTCTTGAGATATACGACGTGTCCGATCCCACAAACCCAGTCTTGCAAGGTTTCGTTCCCGCAGAAGGGTGTTTCTATGATGTGAAAGCTTACGAGGGCAAGATATTTGCCGCGGCGGGCTCAAAGGGTATAAAATCTTTTACAAGGACCCTACCTAATATAAATAAGATAAACGAGAGATCCGGTGGGTACCTTTTGGAGGTCTTTCCCTATAACGGATATATCTTCGCGGCTGCAGGAACCAGCGGAGGCTTAATGATCTACGATACCTTACTGAACTTGATTGGGCATTACGATACACCCGGAAGCGCAAAAGGGGTATTTGTCTCCGGAAATTACGCCTTTGTTGCGGATGGGCTTTACGGGGTTAGGATAATAGATGTTAGCGATCCAACGAATCCTGTTGAGATTTCCTATTACGATTCCCCCGGTATAGCGCATAAGGTATTCGTTGTTAGTAATCTCCTCTTCGTGGCTGATGGACCTGAGGGATTAAGGATCGTTGATATAACAAACCCGCTAAGCCCGGTAGAAATATCCCATTACAACACCCCAGGAAACGCTACAGGTATTTATGTTCTATATCCATATGTTTTCCTCGCCGATGGTAGTTCAAGCGGTATAAGGGTAATAGATGTTTCAAACCCTTATGCCCCTTACGAGATCGCGCAATACATTACTCCTGGGGAAGCGGTTGATGTTTATTATCACATTGGTTATATCGCTGTAGCGGATGGTCTTGGAGGATTTAGGGTCTTAGACGTATCCGCCCTACCTTACATTTATGAAGTCGGGTATTACGATACCCCATGGTTTGCAAAGTCGGTATTTGGAGACGGTGGAGCATTCTATGTCGCCGATCAGTCCGCTGGCTTCCTTGTTCTTGGGATTAGAAACTTCACGGGCATATACGAAAGTGAGGCTCCAGATTATGTTGCGGTCGGAGGAGGTAAGGGTATCTTAACCTTCAGGATCGTTTCTACCGTTCCCGGAAAAGCCAACATAAAGGTTTATAATACCGCGGGTAAAAAGGCACTCTCAAAGGATCTGAAGGTAAGAAGGGGTGCGAACGAGGTTATCTTAGAGTTCCCTTACAAGGGTGTGTTCATCGTTAAAGTGGATCTTCCGAGCGGAAAGGCGAGAACAGTAACCGCGGTGATAAGGTAATGATATAGGGGAGGGGAGAAAATACCCCCTCCCCAATTATAAAAATGAAGATTTTCCCTTTAATATTGTTGTTTATGGGATGTGTTTTAATGCAAAAGAAAGAGGGAAAAGAGATTGCGACTTATGAGCTTCCCCACTCAGCCATAGAAGTCTTTCAAAAATTTGGGTGTAAAGATTGCCACACTTTACCGCCAACGGGTTTTACCGAATACGGAAAGGAGATGAGCTCAAAGGGTTATGGATGTGTATCCTTACAAAGTTTAGCTTTAAAACACAAATTGAAAGGTGAGGCGAGGGAAGTTTTTATTAAAAATGGATGTGTAAAATGCCACGATCCTAACGGTAGGGGTTTTGGGGATAAAAACCTTACAAGTTTTGGACTAAAAATAAACGAGAGAAATTTGGGGTGTGTTGGAACCTTTAAGGAACTCTTGGGTGAGGTTAAGTAAAAATTGAAGAACTTCTAATCTAACTTGGGATAAGACCTTTGTCTAATCTCTTTCACTTTTCTTACTTTCCTTTTCTCATATTGGGGTAATGTTCTTATTGCTACAACTCTAAAGTTCACGAGCTTTGTGGTAATAACACTATAACTGTTATCTAACATTATATAAACTGTTCCTTCTGTAGGGTGCGTCATCTTACCATAGTCAGCAACTACTCTTGTGTCCTCTTTGATTATATTATTCCCATAGTAAATATAGTAATTTATGTCATCTTTTGATTTTAGACTTAGACTAAGGTCAGTTATTAAACCGAGACCATAAGCTACTAAGGCTGAGCTTGGATCAAGTGTTCCTAATAAACTAGAAACACCAGATATACCTTTTGATAATTGCTTTAGGGCTTCCACTGCCTCTTGACCTACTCCTATCCAATAAACCCATGTTGATGTATTAGATGGGAGATCAACTTTTACATTACGCTTTTGTATTACCCCCTCCCATTTGCGAACCAACATTAAGAGCGGTATTTGCAACTATATTCTATATCTTCCACATATATTGTGTCATAAGTGGTAATCACCTGAACCGAAACATCGAAATCGTTAAATTCGGGTTTAGTAGGTTTTCTGTAAATAACAAATTTATAGACCTTTGAATTTAGCGTACTAGTATTTTTAAACGAAATCTGATATATTGCCCGCTGAGGATTATAAATTACTTCGTTTTCAACTTTCTTAACTGCATAGGAAGTATAGAATACTGTATTCGGATACTTTATAACCTTCACTTCGCTTATATCATTACCTTTTATTACATAAGCATTGAAAATAATGGTATCTCCCTCCGCAAACTTGTAATAGAAGCTTTTTTCTTCACCAGGCTCTATGGAGAATTGCACCTCTGCTACACGAATTTGACCTAACAACAAAACGCAAATACTAAAATTTCCCTACCCGATGCCCCAAACTCTTCACTTTAAACCCGAAACCCAAAACTCCCCAACGTTCTGCCTATATTGTATAGCTTCCGCCAAATGTTGGATCTGTATATCCTTGAATCCCTCAAGGTCCGCAATTGTCCTTGCAACCTTCAGGATCCTTGTTATTCCCCTCGTGGAAAGTCCCAACCTCTCGGATGCAAGTTTAAGTATATTTTCCGCCTCATGTGAGATCTTGCAGTATTCCCTTATCATCTTCGGTGTCATTTTGGAATTTGTGTAAATTTTCGTCCCTTTAAATCTTTTCCTCTGAATTTCCCTCGCAACTTTCACCCTCTCCCTCATCACCTTTGAACTCTCCCCCTTCTTCTCTTTAAACTCCTCGTATGTCAAAGGTTGAACGTTTATGAAGATGTCTATCCTATCAAGCAAGGGACCCGAGATCCTTGATTGGTACTTTGTTATTGCGGATACGGTGCAGGTGCAGGGTTTGTTCTTATCGCCGAAGTGCCCGCATGGGCAAGGGTTCATGGCGGATACAAGCATAAAGTTTGCGGGGAAAATCGCGCTACCCCTAGCCCTACTTATCCTGACAAACCCATCTTCCAAAGGTTGCCTTAAGGCCTCCAAAGCTTGCCTGTTGAACTCCGGAAGTTCGTCTAAGAAAAGGACACCGTTGTGCGCAAGGCTAACCTCCCCGGGTTTTGGAACGCTACCCCCTCCTATAAGTGCCACATCCGAAACCGTATGATGTGGAGCCCTAAAGGGCCTTGTAGTTATTAAACCGGAACCCGGAGGTAAAAGCCCCGCGACGGAATATATTTTCGTTGTTTCTATAGCTTCCTCCTCGGACATCTCGGGTAATATGGTTGGGATCCTCCTCGCGATCATGGTCTTCCCACCGCCCGGGGGTCCAACCATGAGGATGTTATGCCCACCCGCGACCGCAATTTCGCAAGCCCTCTTCACGTACTCCATCCCCCTAACATCCTCCATATCCACATCATAATTCTCCTCAAGGGAAAACCCGCTATACCTCGCGGGTTCAACCTTTAAGTTTCCCAAGAGAAAATCTACAACCTCCTTTAAACTACTTAAACCATAAACCTCAAGATCCTTTATTATGGCACCCTCAAGGGCATTCTGCGAAGGTACAACTAGCCTTAGGTTTTCCTCCTTGGCGAGGATCGCGGCGGGCAAAACCCCGGGCACTTTCCTAAGGTTCCCATCGAGGGAAAGCTCCCCAAGAAATAGGTAGTTTAAAAGTTTTTCACGAGGTATATATCCGAACGAAGAAAGGACCGCAACCGCTATAGGTAGGTCCAAAAGGGAACCTTCTTTCTTTATATCCGCGGGAGCCAAATTTACCCTTATTTTTCCTGGGGGAAAGGAAAATCCGGAATTTTTTATTGCGGAATGTATCCTCTCCTTACTCTCCTTAACCTCCGCATCCGGAAGCCCCACTATTATAAACTGAGGAACACCCTTGGTAAAATCCACCTCCACTTCAACCTTTATAGCATCCACACCCCAATATATGGCGGAATATGTTTTTGAAACCATAACGGGAATTTTAACGGCTTTTAAAAAGATTTAACCAATCCTCAACACTTAAATTTTCGGGCCTAAGATCCTTAAAATCTTCGGGCACTTTTGGGTCAATATTTCTCATCTTCTTTCTCCTTTCCGAGAAGAATTTATTCAGAAACCTTAAAAACTCTTCGCAGTTTATCCAAAAATTCTCAGGCTTTGGTTTTAGGGATAGAAGGGAGGAATGAACCTTTGGGACGGGGGAAAACGCCCTGTTTGGAATATTGAAGGGCCTTGAAATTTCAAAGAGGGCGTTCATCAAAACCGTGAAGGAGGAGTATTTTTTTGTGTTGGGTTTTGCAAGGAGCTTTTCCGCAACCTCAAGCTGTAAAATCAAGTTTATGTCCGAATATAGTACCCTTTCCGAGCAAACCTTAAGTAAGATCATATGGGTTATATGATAGGGGACGCTGGAGAAGAACCTGACCGGATGGGAGATACCCCTTAACTCCAATTCCCTTTTAATTTCCACATTCAAATAATCCCCGCATATCACATCAACACCCTTGGATCTTAGGTATCCACAAAAAAATTCATCTATCTCTATGCCCAAAACCCTCCCACCTCTACTTAAAATTTCAAATGTTATGCTCCCCATACCGGGACCCACCTCAACGAAAAGATCCCCCTCCTTTACCTGCAAATGATCAACTATCCTCCCAATAAAACCCTTATCTTTCAGGAAAACCTGACTATGTTTCACTAATTTGGGGAAATCCTAAGGGTTATCAAACCCCCCTGTCCGAAAGCCAAAGCAACTATGTTTTCATAAACCGCTATGTCGTAAAGGAAAAGGTTATTGGAGTAATATCCAAAAACCGTCGGGGATGCTGGGTTTGTTAAAATATACGTCATAAGTCCCCCATTTCCAAGGGATGCAAATAGATACTTGTTGTAGATCACCACCCTTGATGCGGGCTTTTCCGTCTTTATTTCTCCCACCAAGGGATTTTGGGAGGCGGTATTTAAGATCTTTATACCACCCGTACCCGATGCGATATAAATATAGGAGCCGTAGGGTACTGCATCCAAGACAGGGCTTCCATCTGGCAATCTGTATTCGTAAACCTTTTTTATAGAATTTCCCTCAACCTTAAGGATGATAAGTCCTTCCGTTCCCAAAGAAACGATAACGTAAGGATAAGATGGGTACATTGATAGGGCTGAACCTGCGGAAAAAACCAAATTTACAAAGTTCTGTGGGGATTTTGGATCTGTAAGGTCGTAAATTTCCAATCCCAAGCTCGTCAATACGAAAAGGTAGTTTGATGAAATTCCCAAGGAAACTATTCTTCCTCCAGTTGGTATTGAGGTTGCAACTTTCCCATCGGCAAAACTAACCACGTTTATCTCCGGTCCAGAGGGGGCGTTTACTCCAACATAAAAGAAACCCTTGTAATACGCGGTTCCCACGGGCCTTGTTCCCGTTCGGAATTCAACAAGCTGTATTCCTTTAACGGAGTCCCTGAGGTTGTAAATGTTTAGGATTTTGACTCCATCCTGGGTTGAAGCAAAGAGGAAACCTCCATACGCGTAAGCCCCCCAAACCTCCTTAAACGTCCAAGAGCCGAGTTTTTTAAAGCTGTATATCTCCTCACCCGCCTGGGAAAGTAAAAATATTATCATCTAAGAAGGTAAGAAACTATATCCGCAACCCTCTCGGAGTATCCCCATTCGTTATCGTACCAACCGAAAACCTTGTAGTAATTTTCCACCTTCTTCGTCAATGGTAAATCTATTATCACCGTCCTCTTATCCCCTATGAAGTCGCTTGAAACGAGCTCATCGTTGGTGTATCCAAGCAAACCCTTAAGCTCCCCCTCGCTCGCTTTAATAAAAGCTTGGTTTATCTCATCAACTGAAACTTCCCTTTCAAGCTCTACGGAGAAGTCAATTAATGAAGGGACAGCAACTGGGACCCTTAGGGCTATAGCATCAAGCTTACCCTTTAGTTCGGGGTATATTTCAAATATTGTTTTGGCTGCACCGGTTGATGTAGGAACTATGTTTAAAAGGGCGTTCCTCGCCCTCCTCAGATCCTTATGAGGGGCATCGTGGAGCCTCTGGTCGTTGGTGTACCCGTGTACGGTTGACATCAAACCCTTCCTTATACCAAAGTTCTCGTGAAGAACCTTTACCATCAGGGCGAAGGCGTTGGTAGTGCATGACGCCGCGGAAATTATCTTATGTTTTTCCTTATCTATCTTCGTATGGTTTATACCATAAACCACCGTTATGTCCGCCTTATCTTTTGCGGGGGCGGTGATTATCACGTTCCTTGCTCCCACCTCTATGTGCTTATAAGCCTTCTCGTACTCCGTAAATTTACCCGAAGATTCTATAACTATATCAACCCCCAGATCCTTCCACGAAATTTTTGATATATCCGGCTCGGAAAGTACCTTTACGGATCTTCCGTTTACCTTTATCTCGCTTTCGGAAAAGGAAACATCCGCGTTGAACTTCCCATATACGCTATCGTACTTAAGGAGATGCGCTAATGTTTTGGCATCCGTAATGTCGTTTATGTAATCAACGAAGATTCCCCTCTCGTATAGGATCTTAAAAACCTGCCTTCCTATCCTTCCAAAGCCGTTTATCGCTATACCCATTACTCCTCCTCCTCTATTGAGACTATATCCTCTTCCACCTTCTCAACGAGGTTCTTCAGATCCTCGCGCGCCTTATTTAATATCTTCTTACCTTCCCTCTTGAGCCTGTCCCTTACTTCCTCTCCCGTGTAAGGCGTAAATAGTAGGACGAGGGCTCCACCTATCACCATACCAGTTAGAAAAGCCAATAATGTCCCCGTTCTCTTGCTCATACGTTTGGTATTTTAAGGTTGAAACCGCTTTAGAATTTTCATTATGATACTCATTTTAATTCCCGAGGTTGGCTATGTGGAATATAAAACCGTTGTAAGAACCGTTGGGTTTTTGCCCGACGAGATAAGGGGAATAAGTAGGGAGATAGTGGGCAAGTTTGAGTATAGGGATGGGAAAGTCGAGGGTTCCTTGGAAATACCAGTTTTATCCTTTAGGTCTGGAAACTCTTCAAGGGACAGGGATGTGGCGAAGATATTGAAGTATAAAGAATATCCTAAGATAAGGGTTAGGGTTTTGGAAGTAAAAAAGGAGGATGCGGAGGGAGCCCTGAAAGGGGAGGTGAATAGGGCAAAGGTGAGGGTTGAAATTTTCGCGGCGGGAAGGGCGAAGGCTTATGAAACTCTTGCACAATTTAGCAAAGTTGGGGAGGATAAGATAAAGGTGAGACTTAAAGTTAATGCAAGATTTACGGACTTAGGGATAGAACCCCCAAGTTTAGTTGTCTTTATAAAACGCGCCCCAGACGAGCTTGAACTTTCGGGTGAGATCACCTTTAGAATAGAAAAGAAGGGGGGATAATATGCTAGTGGTTTTAGTTTTAACGGATGCTGGAGAAGGGTCCTTAATATACAATATACATAAATTTGGTGGATATTCCACGCTTGCCCTTTCCTTAGCTAATACCGCTTTGGGTTGGAAGATCTTAAACGATTACGAGAACGGCAGGAACCCGGGTGATAATTTAATAAAAGCGCATAGGATATTGGGATACACCACCCTAACCTTTGCGACGACCACCACGGTTTTGGGTTACGTGAATTTCTGGAAGATGAGGAAGGAGGAGGTGGGGAGAAAAAAGAGGCTTATTCATGGCGCACTTTCCACATTTACAACTGCGAGCTTCTTAACCGCCGGATTTTTGGCAAGGAGAGGGGATTATAAAAACCATAGGACCGCCGCGATTTTGGCGACGGGTGGAACTTTGGCTACCGTATTTTGGATAATATGGTAAGGGCAATTTTAATTTTCGGAATTTTACTAATTTCATGCAAAAGGGAGAACCCCCCAACCGGACCAGATATGGGGGGGAGTATAGATTACGACAGGGATATACAGCCTATATGGAACAGGAGCTGCACGAGCTGTCACAGCGGGAGCTCTCCAAGTGGTGGTTTGGACTTAAGGGCGGGTGTAAGCTACTCAAATCTTGTGAATGTAAAATCTCCAACATATAACGTTTGGAGGGTGAGGAGCGGAAAGCCGGACAGCTCGGTTCTTTACCATAAGATAATAAACTCCGGGAGATATGGAGGGAAGATGCCACCGGGTGGTAGTCTATCAAGCGACGAGATAAATTTAATAAGAAGGTGGATAGAGGAGCTAAAGGATACGATAATAAGAACTTCCCTATCAACATCTGGGAACGATCTCTCCTTAAAAATAGACTACCAAAGGCAAATACAGCCCATATGGAACAGCAGGTGTGTAAGCTGTCACAGTGGAAGCTTCCCAGCGGGAGGTTTAAACTTAAGTTCGGGTGTTAGCTATTCTCAGCTAGTTGATGTAATATCTCCAAATTATGGGGTTTGGAGGGTTAGGAGGGGGAGGCCCGATAGCTCGGTTCTCTTTCACAAGATAATAAACACCCGTATTTACGGGGGTAGGATGCCACCCAGTGGAAAACTTTCCGAAAGCGAGATAATGTTGATAGAGAAATGGATCAGGGAGCTCTAGGACAACCATCTTTGAACGGTCTAACTGAACTTTTTCAAACTCCTTGAGGTTTACTATGGCAAGGTCTAAAAAACAAACAGACCCAAGAGCAGAAACAGTTCTAACACTGGTTGAAAGTAGTACAAGATTTACCAAAACCGGAAGAGGTCCGAGATTTTCTTCAAGAAACACTCCAAATAACCAACAAAGACTATCATAGACTTATACTTGTTGAGGAAATTGGCGATTATAAATTGTTTGTAGAAATAACCCAAGAAGCAATGAAGGGCGATTATGATTTCATCATTTGGAGGTTTTCTCCTGTGTGTAACCCAATTATAAAGAGGCCATCTCACAACGATATAGCAGAGGTATTTCTTGGGCTAAGAACTATGCATCCAGACATAGAAGAATACTTAATAAATGCATGCTTTAGACTGTTGAGAGATAGACTGTCCGTGGAGAATGTGATGAATAGATACTTTGAAAAACTTACAGAGGAATTAAAAAAAGAGCTTGAAAAGTTCTTGCATACGCTTAAGTGGATAGGGTTGCAGGAAGACGCCAACTACCCACCTCCAAAGCTAGGTTCCAAGATGGTCTTGGCAGTTTTAGCACTAATAGAGGCTGGTTTTGAGCCCAAGGATATTAGAAGGGTTATACGCTTTTGAAAAGTGAGAGAGATCACAGAAAAAGAGTATTTGGATTTCATTGAGAAAAATAAATTTGTTGAAATAGGAAAGGAAAAAATAAGCTTAGAGCCTATAAGGGTAGAACGCTTTGAGCCAAAAGATGATGAGATTACCGCAACAAATACTACCGTGTGGAGTTTCCCAAAGAGGGGCGCATGGGCAACCCACAAGGGGGATTACAGAGGAAACTGGCCTCCACAAATTCCAAGGGTTTTAATAGAAAGGTATTCAAAAGAGGGAGATATTGTTCTTGACCCTATGGCTGGTTCTGGGACTACATGCATAGAGGCGGTTTTACTCGGTAGAAACTGCATTGCGGTGGATTTAAACTTGCAATCCGCTATTCTGACCTACCACCGGCTATATTGTCTTCTTAAAGCCTTTGAAGAACAAAAAGCTAAGTCCTCACTGTTTGGGAACGACCAAAGGAAATTGGGAAGCTTTAGGGTTTTCCACGGAGATGCAAGAAATTTAGAAAATCTACAGGACGAAAGCATAGACCTGATCCTCACCCACCCACCATACTTAAACATAGTGGGCTATAACAAAGAGAAAACAGAGGGGGACCTCTCGGGGACAAGAAAGCTGGAGGAGTATTTAAGAATGTTAAGGGATGTTCTAAAGGAGTGTTATAGAGTGCTAAAGAAGGGAAAAGTTTTCGGCATTTTGCTGGGAGACACGAGAAGCGAAAGGCATTATATCCCTATAACCACATACGCAATTCTTTTAGCCCTTGATGTGGGCTTTGTGTTAAAGGAAGAAGTAATAAAAGTTCAGCATAATATGAAGACAACTCGGGAGGTGTGGAATAAGAAAAAAGAGAGGGACTTCCTACTCATAGAGCACGAAAAACTTTTCATATTGGAAAAATTGCCAGAAACTAAAAGCTTTAAATACAGCAAAAAACAGCCTTTTTTTGAGTTCAAACTTTAGCTATATACCCAATGCTCCCTCCTTCTTCGCAAGCAGGGCTAAAGAGTTTTGCTACACAGCGGTTACCATCACAGACCTATATGGAATAGAAAATAAACACCCGTATTTACGGGGGATGGATTAGGGAGCTTTAGTTCAACTTTAAAATACTTTACTATGAAGAAGGTGATTTTGAAGGTAAAGGGGATGAGTTGTATGGGATGCACCGCAAAGGTAAGGAAGGCGATAGAAAAGGAGGGGGGAAGGGAGGTTAAGGTTTCATTGGAGGAAGGTAAGGCGGAGTTTTCCGTAGAGAACGGGAACATTCAGAATATCCTAAGATCCCTTGAGATGCTTGGATATCCCGCTGATGTTGAGCAAATCATCGGTTAAAGTTGAAATCCTTTTTTGGGAAGGTTGTCCATCTTACCCTAAAGCGATTGAGAGATTAAGGAAAGTATTTGAGGAACTTGGGATTGATTACGAGCTGGAGCTTATAAGGGTTGAAAGCGAAGAAGATGCCCAAAGGTTTGAATTTCCCGGTTCCCCAACCATAAGGATAAACGGTGAGGATATACAACCCGAGATGGCAAAACCACCGTATTCCTTAAGCTGTAGGCTTTACATAATAGACGGAAGGTATTTACCCGCACCAACGGAGGATTACATAAAAAGAAGGGTTAAAGAGATCCTGAAATTATAGCTCCCTCAGGAACCTCTTGTACCTATCGCTCATGTTGAACTTCTTGCTATCCTTGTAATACTCTTCCTCCTGCTCATGCCAGATCCTTGCAAGCTCTATAGGTTTGCCCATGTCCTTTGCCCTTCTGTAAAATCCCATCCATGCAAAAGTGGGCTTCTCCCCGAATTGCTCCCTCTTCGCCTCGTAAAGCCTAGCTTTATGCCAAATTAGGTCCTCCCTCCTATCCGTAGCAAGCTCGTAAATCTTTGTCATAACTATAGCTTCCTCGGGACAAGCCTCAACGCAAAAACCGCAGTACAAACATCTCGTAGCATCCCATATCCAAGTCATAGCATACCTCTCCCCCTTCCCTATGGGTTTATCCAAAGGATTAACCGCCCCCTCTATGTATATAGCTTCGGAAGGGCATATGGCGGCGCAAAGCTGACATCCAACACATCTTTCCGTAAGATCCTCATGCCACTGTAGGGATAAAGCCCATCTTGCCCTATCGGGCAAACCCCTTTTTTGCTTCGGATACTGAACCGTGAAACTGTTTGTTGCTATGTTCATTAACATATGCTTAAAGGTTATGCCCATTCCCCTTATGATGGCAAAAATTCCCTTAATCATTGAAGGGTATTTTAAGGTGGAAATTCAACCTTAAAATTTGCACTATGCTTAACTTTTCGGAGAAATTTTTGGATGTTCCAGTAGAAGATGGAAAGCTTAAGATACTTGAGGAGAGCACCCTTTACGCCCCACACGCTTTGAACCCACCCCAACCCTGGAGGGTGGTGGTGGTAAAAAGTCCAGAAAGGGTGAGGGAGTTGGTGAAGTTCCATAGGATAAAGTCCCCCGTAATATTTTTATTCTTCGTGAATAAGGGGGTTGCAACCTTGAACAGTATGACAAATCTGGCGTCGGGATGTGCCCAGGCGGTGAATCTGGCTGTTCAGGCGAGCGCACTAAATCTCGCCTGTTTCATAGACATAGACCCACCAAAAGATTTTGTGGATAAGGCATTTGAGATGGCGAAAATTTCAAAAACAGAGTACGATCTTTCCGCTGTTGGGTTTGTAGGGTATCCCGCAAAGGAGGAAAGGGAAGTCTTCTTTGAGGTCGAGAGAAGGGGGTAAAATATGGTACTGGATTTTATAAAGCAAAGGAGAACGATAAGGAAATACAAGAGGGGATTAATTCCATCTGAGGAAGCCCTTGAGAATATCTTATCCGCGGTTAGAATAATATACGCGCAATATCCCATACCCTTTAAGCTTTACATTGTATCGGGAAGGAGTAGGCTTGAATTGGTACCCATAATGAGACAGCATTACTCAATATTCAGGGACCTTGCCTTTATAGGGAAGGCGGTTCCCGAAGAAGCAAGGCCTATTTTTGAAAAGCTTATGGTGGAGTTTATGAAGGATCTCGGGGGAGCTCCTATAATATTAATTGGGCTTACCAAACTTTACGATTGGAAGGAAGAAAAATGGCCAGATTGGGCGATAAGGAACTGGAAGGTTTCCTGGATGATCGCCCAGACGATAATGCTTTATGCGAAGAAAAACGGTTTGGATACGGGAAGCTTTACATTTTCAAGCGCAAGCATAGAGGAAAAGATCCTTGAATTTCTTGGGGAAAGGGACCTTAACATAGCATTCGCCTTAAACTTGGGTTATAGGGATGAAAACCCATTACCTAAGGATGTTGAGTGGAAGGTTGCGGAAATTTGAGGACAGCCTTAAAATAGAAATATGATTCTCCTCTTTGGGGTTTTCACGGTAAGGTTTGAGAAACTTGAAAATTTACCAAAGTTTGCGGAATATTCGGGCTTTCCCCTCATTCCCTATAAGGCCCTTGTAATAAACCTTGAGGAAGATGAAAAAGTTTCGAGAATAAGGATAAAATCAATAAAGCAGAGGGAGATAAGCTACAAATTGGATTTCGCCTTACCCGTTGATACGCCGGGTTCCCAAACTCCAAAAACTTACCTCCCTCAAATTTACCCAAAGGAAATAGTTTTTGTGGGGAATCAGGGTTTCTTCAGGGGGAATAGGTTAGCATTTATAATTGTTAGCGCGATACAGATAAGGAACGGGAGAACTTACCTTAACGAGGAGGTATCTTTTGAGGTTATAAAGTCCAAGGAAAACTTAAGGTTCTCAAGGCCGAGGTACTCGGACGATAGGATATGGGGAGGGACATTTAAACTTCTCGGGATATCAAAATATCAAACCTCATCCTTCCTCCCTCAGGATAGGGTGGATTTAGCGATTATTACGACCGAGAACCTAAAGCCCCATTGGAAGAATTTTGCGGATTTTAAGAACTCCATGGGGATAAGGACCGAGATATACACCGTTGAATGGATCTCCTCAAACTTTCCCGGAAACTCAATACCTACGAAGATAAGAAATTTCTTGAAATACCTTTACGAAAACTTTGGACTCTCCGCCCTTTTGATAGGAGCAGACCCACAGGAGGTTCCACCTCTAAGGACAAACGTACCCATATTCTATGACACATTAAGCGGATATGGTAGCAGTTTTAGGGATTTCTTATTAACGGACTTTTACTATTCCGCCCTTGACGGAGAATGGAACACGAACGGGGACAGGTGGGACGGTGGGTGGGGTGATACTTTAGATCTAATACCCGATATCCTCGTCGGAAGATTACCATTTTCTTCCCCCGAGAATGTAATAAACTACATAAACTCACTGATAGATTACGAAACGCGTAGGAACTTTGATTCTCCAAATTTCGTTTTCTTCGGATCGAACCTTTTTGGGGACACCGTAAATCCCGACAGCGCGGATGGATGTATGATAGCTCTATATATCTCAAACAGGCTAACAACCATCCCACCTTCCCAAAAGAAGCTTGTATGCGAGAGAGCTTCGGCAATTGTAAGGGATACTTTAAACTTCTATAAACCCGTTATGGTTTTTGGGATAGGGCATTCAAACCACAGGTATATTTTGACGAGATATTCCACTTCCGTTGCGGATGCCTTCGATTACAGGAGGTTGGACGAGCTAAACTTCAAGTTCATAGCAACCTGGATAGGGTGTTTTATCAACGATCCATTTTCAAACTCCATAGGTTTGGAGGCGGTGAAGAGGGGTAAGGCGGTTGCATCCGTAGGGGCATCGAAGGCGGACTTCACTTTATCCGACATAATATTGCAGGAAGTATATGACTCAATAAACGCATTTGGTGGTTTCCCTTATTTAGGCGTAGTGGTAAATTATGCAAAGATAAGGTACTCTTTTATAGCGCAGGTTAGTCCCCTGTTCAGGTATTTACTTTTCGCGTACAACATAATAGGGGATCCAACCGTTAGGGTATTCAAGGAAAATAGGCAAAGGCTCCTCGTAAATTATACGGTTTCCGACACAATCGTTAGTTTCAACGTCTTGGACTCTCTGACCCTATCTCCCAAACCCTTCGTAAAAATAACACTTTCTGATTCCCGCGAAATACTGGCGGAAGGTATCACTAACCTTTCCGGGAGCGTATCGTTCGTTATAAAAAGGAACGACACTTTAAAATGGACCGCTTGGCACCCATCAAGCCTGATATACAGGGGCACCCTTTCCGCAAACTATAACGGTTATTATTTGAAGATAGACTCAATTGCCCTATCCTCAAGCAACGATACGACGGATCTTATGATATGGATCAAAAATCTCGGTTCATCACCCACAACATTATCCCCGATTTTAAACTCTTCCGACTTCTTCATCCTCTCCTCACCATTTCCATCCCTTGTACCCCCTAGGTCCTCCGTTAGGTTTATTTGGAGGGTTTATAGGAATCCGTTTTCATCAAACAAGTATTCAAAGGTCAAGGTAAATTTAAACGGTACTTGGGATTCCGCTTATGTTTGGCTCGGAGGTCCAAGGTTAGTTTTCCATTCCGCAAAATGGAGGTACTTCTCGGATACTTTAATTCTGTACTTTGACGTCTCAAACTCCGGGAACGATACCGCATTTAACGTGAGGGTGGTAGTTGATAGTTCATCCTTAACTCCTTTGGGAGGGAATCAGATAAGCAGGCTTTCACCTGGTGAATTTTCAAGGTATTCCCTAAATTTCCGCCTTAGGGGTCCCTTCCCTTACGGGCAGTGGCTCAGATTCAGGCTTTATGCCGGACCCGTTATTTATGGGTTTTATAGGATAAGGATAGATACGCCCAGGGTTTCAATAACCGACTACTCAACGGAACCGATAAATAAGGGGGTGATAATTAGATGGGGATATACTGGGGATACTACAAAGAGGTACAATTGGAGGGTTTATGCGGATGGATCCCCCGTCGACCTTGACACGCTAAGTGGCTCAAACTTTACGTATATAACCCAAGATTACACGCCAAGGAGGTTTTCCGTTACCGTTGTTCAGGATGGGATAGAGGGGGATACGGTATTTTCCACAACTGAAAGCCCAAACCCAACCCTACACTTCTTAAGGGAGATAGATTACATCCTTTATTCCTCCTATCCTAGGTATAGCATACACTCAGGACCAATATTTGCCCAGCTTATACCAAACACCGCGGAGATTGAAATGGTAAGCGCATCCGCCTTTAACAGGATATACGCCTTAAGGCTTGATGGTTCGGAGATTTGGAGGGCTCACCTATCAAGCTGGATAGAAACCTTCCCGGTTGTTGCGGATGTCGATGGGGATAAATACCTTGATGTGATAGTTGCAACTACCACCGAACTTTACGCCCTTAAGGGTTCCGATGGAAGCTTAATATGGAGGGTGAGGCTACCATACTTCCCGGGAAGGCCCGATTCAACCCCCATACCCATGTACCTTATGGTCACAAAGGGGGAAGTGGGGAAAAATATCGTTGTTGTGAGCAGAAGGGGGAGCATCTTCGTTTATAACTCAAGCGGTGTGCTTTTGAATTACAAATTAAATTCGGCGGATCCCAATTCCGTCTCACCTCCCGCAACCTACGATTTTGACGGTGATGGGATATGGGAGATAGCCTTGAAGGTTGGGGACTCCCTATATCTCTTTTCCCATAACCTCAAAAATTATCCAAACTTTCCTATATGGGTTAGACCATCAAAGTGGCTTTTAATATGGGATTTCACGGGGGATGGAATACCCGAAATTTTAACATGCGGACATAAGAACACCTTAATTTCCCACCTTGGGGATGTTCTCATCGTTGATTCCGCTGCTTATAATCCCAACGGATATTGCTTACCCGTAGACTTCAACGGGGATGGGAGATATGACATCGTTCAATACCATCCCGTTTTTGCCACAAGCTCCCCCGTTAGGGTTTATTCTTTGGATACTCAGTTCGTTTTACTCGCAACATTTTCGGAGGATGCAAATCTTAGGGGGAGGATGGCGAGCATAGTTGATATAAACAACGACGGTAAGGGGGAGATAATAATCTCGGATGCCAGATCTTTCTTACATGCTTATGCGGAAATAAGGAGGGAATTTTACGGTTTCCCGATAGACCTATCCGACCATAACAGGTTTAGGAGCAACACCGTTTATTCTATCCCAAGCGCGGTTGAGTACGGGAACTACCTATATATCTTCGCTCCAACGGAGGCAAACAAACTATATTCTTGGAAAATATACGGGGGTAAGGTTATCTGGGGTATGCCGTTTTACAACAGGTGGGCTACGAACTCCCCGATAGATTCCTTACCGGACGAATTTGGAGCGGTAGCTTTAAGGGAGGAGAAGGAAGGCGGGGTATTGGTTGAATTTAGTAAGGATAAAATTAGGGTCTTGGGGAAAACGTGGGTTTCGATTTATTCCGTTGATGGGAGGAAAATTTTGAGGGAGTATGTGGATGGGGAGAAGGAGATAAAGTTGGATCTTCCGAGGGGAGTTTATATGGTAAAAGTTGGGAGCAAGGTATATAAGTTTTTGAAGAGGTGAGGAAAGTTAGGGAGTTTTCTTATGTAAGGATCAGGGAAAAGATCCCGAAAAGTTTAAGGTGGGCTTTTAGGAGGTTGGAGAACGGGCTCTTTCAGGTTAGGGGGGCGGGTAAGGCTTTTGATTATGAGATCGAACCGAGGTGGGGATGGGAAAAGATTTATGAGATTTTGGGAAATCCGTATAAAGTTGAGGGGAAAGGGGGGAAATTGGGTATATATGAATGGGTTAAGGGGGAATTCTTGAGGCTTTATGGGGAGGTTTTGGAAGAAAATGGTTATAGGGAGGAGGAGAATAAAAGGGGTTTGGGTAGAATAATGATATGGAAGTATAAACCCCACAGATTTCTGGAGATTCCGGCAAGGAGGTACGTTCTGGGTCCTTCGGAGGATGTGTTATATTTAAACTTCGTTTTAAAGGTTTTGGGATTTGATGTGGGGGAATTTGTGGAGGTTCCAGCGAATTTCTTTAAGGTAAGGTATTTAAGGGAGGGTAAGAAGATCTGGCTTTTGTCTTATTTGATCCTTTCGGGAGTATTCGGGTATGGGGAGGAGGGTTTTTTAGTAAACACGCCTTTCCTCTTTGAGGAGTTCGTGGGGAAGATTTATGGGGGAAAGAGGTTTTTTGGTAAGGGTTTTATTAAACCGGATTTCCTATTGGAGGATGGGACACCCCTTGATGCGAAGTACAAGGAGAGGGTTCAAAGGTCGGATATATATCAAGCTTTCGCTTATGCCAAGATTTTGAGAAAAAACAGGGCGATATTGGTTTATCCAAAAGTACAACCTAGGGTTATAACCTTGGGCGATGTGTCAATATATTTAGAGGGGATTTGGGAGTAGCCTATCGGGTTTTAGAACGTTTCCCTGAAGGAACCCTACCCCAACGAATCTGCCCTTAAAATAAACCCTCTTAAAACCTTCCCTACCCTCAAACCTCACCGGATTCCCCCTTAAAAACTTTTCCTCGAAAATTTCCACCTTCTCCATCCAATAAAGCCCCTCGTCCATAGGGATTAAATCTTCCCCCGTTAATTCCTCCACTTTCTTAGCATTTTCCGATGAGATCTCCCCTATCTTTAACCTCTTAAGGAATTCCAAATACCCCACCGTTCCCAACCTATTTGCTATATCCCTACCCAAAGCCCTGACATAAGTTCCCGAAGAAACGGTACATAAAAACTTCAATTTATTTCCCGAAAACTCCAAAAGCCTAATTTCCTCAACATAAACCTTCCTAGGCTTCAGCTCGAACTCTTCCCCCTCCCGCGCCATCTCATACGCCCTCCTCCCCCCAACCCTTAAAGCGGAAAATCTTGGTGGCACCTGCTCGTACTCCCCCACAAACCCCCTCAAAGTCCATTCCACAAGATCCTTACTTAAACTTGGAACTTTTTCCTCCCTAATTATCTTCCCATCAACATCCAGAGTATCCGTCTCCTTCCCAAGAACCAAAACCGCCAAATATGTTTTTGGCAAAATTTGAAAGTACCTTAAGAATCTCGTCGCCAAATTCACCCCCACTATCAGAAGCCCCTCCGCGAAAGGGTCCAAAATCCCCTCGTATCCCCCCTTTACCCTAAACTTCCTTTCCAGCTCGTTCAAGGTCTCCCTTGAGGTTTTCCCTTTTTCCTTATACACCCAAAAGAAACCGTTCATTTTAATTTCTTCTCGATCTCCTTGAGTTTTTCGTATATCTCGGGAAGTTTGAAGAAGAGGGAGGCGCTCCTCCAGAACTCCAACCTATCCCTTGCCGGTATCTTACCCGCCAAAACACTATTATCTTTAACATCCCTATCAACCCCAGAACCCGCCAGAATTATTACATTGTCCCCTATTTTTAAATGATCCGTTATCCCCACCTGCCCCGCAAAAATGTTCCACTTCCCTATCTTTGTTCCCCCCGCTATCCCCGTCTGCGCCGCTATAACGGTATTTTCCCCTATCTTTACGTTATGGGCTATTTGAACCAAGTTATCTATTTTAACGCCATGTGAGATAACCGTTTCTCCAAAGGTTGCCCTATCAACGCATACGTGCGCCCCAATCCTAACGTTATCCCCCACTATTACCTTGCCCACCTGAGGGATCCTAACCCAACCCTCCGCGGTCCTCTCAAATCCAAAACCCTCGGAACCTATCACCGCACCCGGATATATCATGCAGTTTTTCCCTATTTTCGTCCCCCAACCGATATAAACGAAGGGAAATATAACCGTATTCTCCCCTATCTCAACATCCTCACCGATGAAAACAAAAGGATAAATAACCACCCCTTCCCCTATTTTTGCACCTCTAGAAATGTAAGAGAAGGGTCCTATTATTGCGCTTTCGGAGATCTCGGCACCTTCCTCCACTATAGGACTTCCAAAAAATTCCCTTTTCTTCGGTTCAAAGAACTCCAAAAGCTTTGCGAGGGCTAACCTGTAATTTTCAACCCTTATAAAGGCGGAAAAAGAAACGGGCGGTTTCTGGTTTGATATTACCACGCCCACCCTTTCGTTAATTTTATCCTTCCCGTTCCAAACCGTCAAGTCCCTCTCCCCCGCATTTTCCGACTCTTTAATATCAAAAACCTCAAAATCCCCATCCCCCTCAATTTCACCCCCCACGATCCGGGCGATATCAATCGCCCTCAAGGGAAATTTTAACATATATTGCTCCCTTCCTTTCAGCCAATTCGCTCAATTCCCTAAGCAAGCCCTCAAGGTCTGAGACGTTGTACCTTTCCGCGTTCTCCCCAATAGTTCCCCATATCGGTGCTTCGCACGCTATCTCAACCGTGCTATCCTTTGTGATCTTCATCATAGGAATTTTACGGCGGTAAAATATCGGACTATGCTAATTATAATTTCTCAAACTGGGGAGTTTTACATAGGGGAGATCCAGATAATGGATGTAAAATGGACGAACCATCAGGTGATAAGGAGCGCCCTTAAGCTTCAGAGGGGGCAAAAGCTCAACCCCTTTGAATTTAAGCAGGCACTTGTAAGGGTTTGGGACCTTGGGCTCTTTGACGATATTAAGGTTCTCGGGAGCTTGAGGAAGGATACACTGGACCTTTTGCTCGTTTTTAAGGAGGCTCCTAGGATAAAGAAGTTTGAAGTTAAAGGCGCAAAACAGGTTAAGGGGAAAACTTTAATTGATACCTTAAATAAGGTTTTCAAAAATAAGCCGGCAACCGAGAGGAACCTTTTTGCGATGAGGAAGCTTATAGAGGATATTTATAAGAAAAAAGGGTTTTTGAACGCGAAGGTGGAATACGAAGTTGGGGAACCGGACAAAATGGGGGAAGCAATCGTAAAGTTTAGGATAGAGGAGGGGGAAAAGTTCAAGGTGGGATTCATAGACTTTAAGGGGAACTTGGCTTATTCCTCAAACACCCTAAAAAAAATCTTGCACACGAAGGAGTACAGGTGGTACCTTAGATTTACGGACTGGTATATTTTCAAGGAGGATAGATGGGATGAGGATCTAAGGAGGGTTGAAAATTTCTATCACAATCACGGCTATCCAGATGCTAAGGTGGATTCCTTTTCTGTTTTCCCTTTGGAGAAGGGTTTTATGGGTATAGTAATATATGTTTCCGAGGGGGAAAGGTATAAGTTTGGGGATGTGGAATTTTCGGGAAATCAAATTTTTGATAACAAAACCCTTGAAGAAAGGTTTAAAAGTATAGTTTTCAAACGTCCGAGCCCTTTTGAATGGCTGAAATACGCACTTTGGTATAGGGCACCCAAAGCCCTTGAGAGGGGTTTGTATTCCAAGGAGAAGTTTGAGAACGCGAGGGCGGAGATTTTAGGTCTTTATGCGGATTCGGGTTATATATTCGCAAACGCAAAGTTTGATGAAAGTAGGGAAAAAAATAGGGTAAATTACAGGTTTGAAATAACGGAAAATTGGAGGGTTAAAGTAAGGCTGATAGAGTTTTTGAACAATACGAGGACATACGATTATGTGCTAAGGAGGGAGTTTCTGATATTTCCCGGCGATTATTTCTCAAGGGCGCTTTTGATAAGGAGCCTTAGGAATTTGTATTATTTAGGGTACTTTGAGAACGTAAGTCCAGATATAAGGCTTATACCCAACGATTCCCAGAGGGTAGATTTGGTGATAACGGTTAAGGAGAGGCCTACGGGTCAGATAAGCGCCGGCGCAAGTTATAGCCAGCTTGAGGGCCTTTTTGGAAACTTTGCCTTACAACAGCCGAACCTATTTGGTAGGGGGCAATATGGGGAAATAAGGGTTGATTACGGGAAATATAGGAAGAACCTACTTTTATCTTTCAGGGAGCCTTGGTTTTTAAGTAGTCCCACATCCCTAGGTGCAAGCGCCTATTACCTAACCCAATACTACTTTGATTACTGGCAGAACAAGGTTGGATTTTCCGTTGATGTTGGCAGGAGAATATTTGGGACATATTGGGGCTTTAACGTAGGATATAGGTTTGAGAGGTTAAGGGTTTTCAACATAAGCGATAAGTACAAGGGTCTTCCCTTTTACGATTATTGGAAGAACAATAGGGCTTTAAATACCTCAACGGTTTCCGGAACGGTTTATTACGATTCCAGGGATAGGATCTTTAATCCAATAAGCGGTTTGAGGGCATCCTACGAGTTGAACATAGTGGGGGGACCGTTTGGAGGGGATGTGAATTTCTTAAGGCACTTTCCCGACTTTCAGTACAACACTCCCTTACCGTTTTTCGGTGGGAAAAAGTTGATAAACCACTTTAGGTTAAGGGGAGGTTTATTGAACGGGCTTTCAAGCGATAAAGAGATACCATTCTTTGAGTATTTCATATTGGGGGACGTTGGGTTTTATGGCCTTAGGGGGTACGACATAAGGAGCGTGGGAACAAAAGTTGGATACAACGTGATAGGGGGAAAGGTTTTTGGGGTTATAACTTACGAGTTAAGGTTGAGGTTGGACGAGAACTTCTATATCCTCGGATTTCTTGAGGGTGGAAATGCCTGGTGGGAGTTGAGGACGGTGAATTTGAGGGAAATAAAGAGATCTGCGGGAATAGGTATAAGGGCGAATATACCAATGCTCGGGATAATGGGAATAGATCTTGGATACGGTTTCGACGAACCATCAAAGGGGTTTAGGCCTCACTTCCAAATAGGAACGGGGTTCTAATATGAAAAGGCTTTTAACCCTAATCCTCCTTCTTTCCTGCGTAAAGGAGGAAAGGGTAGAAATTTCGGAGGATATACAAGCTTACTTTACCAGGCAGGATGATGTACTCGGCGTTATAGTCTCCCTGATAAACTCATCGAAGAAGACACTTAACATAGCGATATACGAGATTGACCATCCGGATATAGTAAAAGCTATAGTTGAAGCTAAGAAGAGGGGAGTTAAGGTAGAAATGGTGATGGACGATAGGATGAGGGATAAATGGGCTTACAAGAGGTTAATAAACGAGAAGATACCGATAGTCTTTGACGATAGGGAACCTTTTATGCACGACAAATTCGTTGTGATAGACTCTCAGGTGGTGATCACGGGTTCAACGAACTTCAAAGAAAGCTGTATATACAGGAACGACAACAACCTTGTTGTGATAAATTCCCGACCTATAGCCTTGAATTATCTCAAGGAGTTTTACGAGATGTTTGAGGATAAAAAATTCGGGGCCCTTTCCCCGAGGAACACGGATTGCTGTTTTAGGCTGGGAAACTATAGAATTGAGGTATATTTCCCACCCGAGGATGACGCGGAAGGAAGGATAATTGATTTGATAAACTCCGCAAGGAGCAACATAAAGTTCGCAGCTTTCTCCTTTACGGATGACCAAATAGCAAACGCCATTATTTACGCCAAAAAGAGGGGAGTAAAGATCAGGGGGGTGATTGAAAGCAGGGGGATAAAAAATTTGGGTTCGGAATACGACAGATTTTTGAAGAACGGTATAGAGGTTTTACCGGATGGGAACCCATACAACATGCATTCAAAGTACATAATAATCGATGATAGCGTTGTGATAACGGGTTCTTACAACTTTTCGAGGAACGCCCAGGAGTTCAACGACGAAAATGTCGTAATAATTTTCAGTAAGAGGATAGCCCAAAGGTATTCGGAAAACTTTGAAAAAATTTACGAGAAGGCGAGAAAACCAAACCCCCTTTAAAATACCTATATGCTCTGGTTAGTTGGAGCATTTGATATATCCTTTGGAGTGCATGGGAGGATCCCTTTTGAGGATTTCTCAAATTACGCTTCAACAGGCGTAGGAGCAGATATGGGAATGCGGTATTTCTTTGGAACCTTCCAGCTCTTCGGATTATCCCTTGAGGGTGGGGCGACATATTTCTTCCAAAAACCCTTTTCCGACAGTAGTTCAAATTTTAAGATAAGGAGAATAAGCCAAACTAACTATTTCCCCTTCCATGCGAACCTACTTATGAAGTTTTACGTTGGGGAAAATATGTACGCCCTTGTGAGCATTGGAGGGGGAGGAAACTACACGATACTAAATACCAAATATACCACATACAAGCTTGATACTATATCAAACGTATGGACGGAGATGGAGAAGGACAAAAGCGATGTCCAAAGCTCCTTCGGATACCTACTTAACTTCTCCTTCGCTTTAAGGCTTGAGGAGTTTGACGTTTTTGCCGGGGTTAATATCTTCTCAATTAAGCCTAAGGTTTTCAACCTTCTAAATGGAGAGTTTGAGGAGAGGAATTTGGCTTATAGCAATTTCTACTTTGGGGTGAGGTATTTCGTAAAGTTCGGTATATGAGGCCCCGTTTGCTCCTCGCGACTTCAAATTTACACAAGGTTGTAGAAATTAGAAACATACTTGGAAAATGCATAGAGATATTGTATTTCGGGGATTTCCTTTTGGAAACGCCGGAGGAATGGGGTAGAACTTTAAGGGAAAACGCGTTAATTAAGGCAAGGTATGGTTATGAGAAGACTGGATATCCTTCCCTTGGGGAAGATACGGGGCTATTTGTTGATGCTTTAAACGGAGCTCCCGGGATATTCTCCTCAAGGTTCGCGGGGAAAAATGCGACGGATAAGGAAAATAGGGAGAAGCTCCTTTATCTTATGAAGGGTGAGGAAAACAGGAAGGCGAGTTTCATAACGGTTCTTGCGTACTATGATGGGGAGAGGGTTGAATTTTTTGAGGGTGTCCTTGAGGGGAAGATTTCTAGGGAGGAGAGGGGAAGCTTTGGTTTCGGTTACGACCCAATCTTTATCCCGAAAGGTTATAATAAGAGTTTAGCAGAGATGGGTATGGAGGAGAAGAATAGGATAAGCCATAGGTATAATTCGGTAAGGAAGTTTTTGAGATGGTTCGTGTCGGTTTTATAGATACATCCCCCTTTTGGAAATACTCTTATGGGGAGTATCATCCCCTGAAGATGTACAGGCTATATTTAACCCAGGAGCTTCAGAGGGCAAAGGGTCTCCTTGCGGGTGTTGAGATCATATATCCCAAAATGGCGGATATGGGTTTAATTAAGAAGTTCCATTCGGAGGATTACATTAGGGTTTTGGAGTTGGCGGACGAGGGGGATTGGAGGGATTATATGATATATTACGGTTTGGGAACGGGGGATTGTCCCGTCGTAAAAGGTATATACACAGCATCCCTACTTTCGGCCGGGTCCTCCCAACTTTGCGCGGAGTACATAATCAAGGGGGGAAAATACGCCTTCAATATGGCGGGAGGATTACATCATGCCATGCCAGACAGGGCAAGTGGCTTCTGTTATATAAACGACCCAGTTATAGCCATTTTTAAGCTTTTAGAGAATTTCAAAAGGGTCCTATACCTTGACATAGATGCGCACCATGGGGATGGGGTTGAGAGGGCGTTTTATTCCGATCCTAGGGTCTTTACTATAAGCACCCACGAAAGCGGGAAATATCTATTTCCGGGTACGGGTTTTGAATACGAGATGGGGGAAGGTGAAGGTTTTGGATATTCCCTAAACTTTCCCTTTCCACCGAACTCTGGGGATGATGTATATATCTGGGCTTTTGAAAATGTAATAAAGAGGGCTATAGAGAATTTCAAGCCGGAGGTTGTTGTCTTGCAATCGGGGGCGGATGCCCTTAAAGGGGACCCTCTAACCCATTGGAATTTAACAACAAACTCTTACATAACGGTTTATGATTTTGTTTTAAGCTTGGGAATTCCCGTTCTTGCTTTAGGAGGAGGAGGATACAACGTTGGGAATGTTTGCAGGCTTTGGACTATATTGTTATCAAAGCTTACGGGAAAGTCCATAGATGACCAAGTTCCGGAGGAATGGAAGGAAAGGGCAAGAAGGTACGGGGTGAATATAGAAAAGATATTTGATTTTGAAATGACAACTTCAAGTTTTAAGGTTTGGGATGAGGTGAAAAGGGTTGCAGATTATTTGCTTCAAAATCATCCGATTTTAAAATAAAAAAGTGGATGGTAGTTGGGTGGGGGTGAGGGTTTAAGGTACTCTGAAAGGAGGTGTTCCAGCCGCACGTTCCCGTACGGCTACCTTGTTACGACTTCGCCCCAGTCACCGAGTTTGCCTTCACCCCACCCTCGGTGGGGCTTCAGGCACCCCCGG
>Ga0079995_1033223_pt1 | contig 41648 bp, 52 predicted proteins | sample FaiFalFF_MnMetaG_2_FD_69198 | JGI IMG/M metagenome (GOLD analysis project Ga0079995, IMG submission 69198) | Freshwater microbial communities from Yellowstone National Park, Wyoming, USA - Fairy Falls C (FF_Mn_C) (SPADES assembly) (version 4) | ecosystem: Environmental > Aquatic > Freshwater >... | reverse complement strand
CTCTTAGTGAGTGCGTGGTTGGGGATGGCCCGATTATTGGGGCCATTACTCTTTATATGCGGGGCCGGTGGGTTGGAGTGGGATGGTGGATAGGTTCCAGTTGGTGGCGAGGCCATACGAGGTAAAGACTGATGGAGAGGTGCAGGGATATTGAAGTTCTACGCAGACGTTCACAGGACTAAGAAGAATAGCGAGAGATACAGGATAACATACACTACTGACGGAAAAGCTTTCAAACACATAGACAGCTTCGGCGAGATCCCGGCAGGGCCCGGAGACAAGCTATTCATGGATACAATACCACCAAACCACACGGACGGCGTGTTAGAGCTTCTGAGAAGGGGAGTGGAGATCTATTATTTGAGAGGCTTACGCTGATTAAGAAGATGGCAGGGACATAGAAGAAGTCTTGAAGACCATGGCTGAACTTGAAGACCCAGGAGACCGGGATTACCGCTCCAGCCCGACGGAGAAAAACCCAGGAGGCTGGAGTGGTTAGCATAAATAACCCACAATCTACAAGAGAGTCTCTAGGTCTCTCCTGTAGATTGTGTGGCTCCAAACTATACCCTTACGGCCTTCTGGGTTCTCTAGAGTCGGGTTGTAGCCTAACAACCCCTCCCCCACTCTTTCCCCTTAAATCTTTATCCTTGCCACTCTGAGGTTGAGGACCCCAGTAGTGGAGGTCTCTACTACACCATTTATATAGTTTTGGGTATCGTGTTAGGGCGGGATGAAAGTATCGATCGGCGTAGCTTCGCTACAAGGAGATGTGGAGGAGCACCTTCGGGCTACTAGCGAGGCGCTAGCTAGGCTGGGCCTCGAGGGCCAGGTGGTGAGGTTGAGACTACCCGAGGAGGTTGAGGCGGTTGACGCAGTCATCTTGCCGGGGGGCGAGAGCACGGTTATTGGCAGACTCTCCTCATACAGCAAGGCGCTCGACGCCTTGAGGAGGAGGATTAGGGAGGGTCTACCAGTCATGGGGACGTGTGCCGGACTGATCATGCTTGCACGAAGGGTATACGACCGCGTCGTTGGAGAGACTGGACAACCGATTCTGGGGGTCTTAGACGTGACTGTCGAAAGGAATGCTTTCGGCAGGCAGAGAGAGTCTTTCGAGGTGTTGATTGATTTGCCGGCACTGAATATTCGTAATTATAAAGCTGTCTTCATACGCGCGCCAGCAATAATCGAGGTAGGGCCTGGAGTCGAGGTTCTCGCATCTCTAGGTGAGAGGCCTGTAGCTGTCCGGCAGGAATCAATTTTTGGTACCGCGTTTCACCCCGAGCTGTCCGGAAACACTGTGCTTCATGAGGAGCTTTTGAAGGCGGCTGTAGCGTATAAGCGAAGGTAGCTTGGCCGTTGTAGAGTAAAATATACCCTCATGCAGGATAAATGGTGCGGTGATAAGGAAGCTGGAGGTCCTTCGAGACACTAGGAACAGTGTGATAGGCCGTCGCGAGATAACAGCCCTAGCATTCTTTGATGGTGGGACGCCTAGTAGGCAAGAAGTTATCGAGACTCTCACAAAGGAGCTCCAAGCTCCTAAGGAGCGTCTGGCAGTAGTAAAGATCGATCCACAGTACGGCTCCAGGACAGCGATCATCAGGGCTAGGGTCTATGACGACCAGCAGCTTCTCAAGCTTATGGAACCTCAATACATTTTGGCGAGATTGGGGCTCGTGGAGGCTAAAAAGAGGGGAGGACCGGCCAAATAGCAGATTGGCGAGCCGGGATGCGGGTCCAGCAACTCTTTAAGACGCAATACGTATTTATGCTATTGGCGGCAGTTTAGGAGCGGGGTGTCAGTTATGTCGTATTCGGAGCCCGGGGACGAAGAGCTGGAGGAGATAAGGAGGAGGAAGATGGCAGAGCTACAGGCACGGGCCGCCGAGGAGGAGGCGAGAAGGAGGGCGGAGGCCGAGAAGGCGGCCATACTCAGAGTTCTGTTGACCCCCGAGGCCAGGCAGAGACTCGCGAACATCAAGATAACGAGGCCCGCAGTGGCGGAGGCTATCGAGAACTATATCATAAATCTGGCGCGATCGGGAAACCTGAGGAGCCAAATCACGGACGAAGATCTGAGGGAAATACTACAGCGAGTGATGCCACCGAAGAGAGATACGAAGATAGTCAGGCTGAGCAGGGACGACCTGTAAGGAGTCGTATCATGTTCAAATAGTCGAGTTCAACAACCAATACGGGTGATAGAGATTGACGAGGACGCTTCCCCTGAAGAAGCGGCTCGCCGCAGCGGGGAAGAGAGCGCGGGCCGTCCCTGCATGGATAATGGTTAGGACGCGTAGGAGAGTCAGGTTTAGTCACAGGAGGCGGAACTGGAGGACCTCGGGAAGAATAAAACCATAGAGGTGTTGGGCCTTGTCTCAAAGGAAGGTGGAGATAACTCTTAACCTGAGGGACGCCTACAAGGCTCCCAAGTGGAGGAGGGCGAAGCGCGCTCTCAGAATCATCAAGACGAAGGCTGCCCGCATAGTGAAGGCGGAGACGGTAAAGATCTCCGAAGAGGTCTCAAAATACATATACAGCTACAGCGTCGAGAAGGTGCCTAGGAAGATCAGCCTCGTGATAGAGAAGACGGAGGAGGGGGAGGCCTGGGTGAGGCTTCGAGGTGAAGAAGCTGGCCAGTAAGGCTCAGACGGGTAACGTTCAGCTGATGGATATTTTTGGTACACCCCACCTAGGCTTATTCGCAACCGCGTGCGAGAGTTATGCCATTATACCTCCCGGGCTCCCACAGAGAAAGACCGAGCTCGTCTCAAACACGCTTGGGGTAGAGCCGATAATAACCTACATCGCCGGCTCGAGCCTGATCGGCGCCTTCGCGTGTCTGAACAGTAATGGGGTGATACTTCCGAAGATCGTGCTAGAAGAGGAGGTCGAGGAGATCCGCAAGTCAGCCCCTTCCCTCAACATATACGTCTATGAGGGTAGGGAGACGGCGCTTGGCAACCTGCTAGCGGCCAACGACCATGTAGTCCTAGTCTCCCCTGAGATCCAACCAAACGAAAGGAGGAGGATCGCAGATACCCTTGGAGTCGAGGCCATAACCACAACCATCGCTGGGCGGCTGCACGTGGGCTCGATCACTCTTCTGACTAATAGCGGGGGACTCATACACGTGGATGCGTCTGACGGGGAGATTGAGTTGATCGAGCTCAGAACAGGCCTAAAGATTTACAGAGCGACGGTCAATAATGGGAACTATTTCGTCAGGAGCGGCATCCTGGCCAACACTAAGGGTGCGCTGATAGGGTCGCGCACGATTGGGCCTGAACTGATGGTAATATCGACGGCGCTAAAGCTCTAGCCACCGGAGCCAACATATATTATCTCGGATCTGTTAATAGGTGCTGGGCATGGGGGTAAAGTTAACGAGAGAGGACATTGAACGCGCGTTGTCAGAACTTACCATCCTTGAGCAGTTTGTAGAGGAGCTGCAGGCTCGAGAGCTGACACTTGCGTCATCTATAGCAGAACATGAGAGGTGTTTAGAGCTTCTTGACGAGGTTGCGAAGTCCCAGCAAGAGATTACGGGACTCCTGCCGATCGGTGGCGGCGTGCTAGTCGAGGGAAAAATAACCAACACCGAGCGTTTCAGGGTCAACATAGGTCAGAATGTCTTCGTAGAGATGGGTCTAGAGAGGTGTCGCAGTTGGATTACGTCCCGTAAGCAGAGGCTTGAGCAGGCGAGACTCGAGACCTCAAGAGCGATAAGAGCTTACGCGGAGAGGCTGGAGGCGCTTAGACGTTTCCTATCCTCCGTTCAGACAGCAATACGTGAACAACAGAGGGAGCAGGGGAGCCAGTAGGATGCTGGAGGGGCTTAAGAGGGCATTCCAAGAACTTACCAATAGGATAACAACGTCCCAGCTAGGTGAAAGTGAGCTAAATAGGATCATGGATGAGTTCAAGCTCCAGCTCATCTCGAGCGATGTGTCTCTCCCTACAGCAGAGGCTATAGCAGAGAGGATGAGAGAGATGATCAGCGAGATTAGGCTGCCGAGGTTTGGAGACCGCGAGGCCAGTCTCAGAAATGTATACTTGAGGGTGCTTGAGGAGTTTCTGTTAGAGGCCTCTCCTGAGGAGCTCCTCAAGGCAGTTGCGAGCCGCGCTACAACTGGTGCTAGACCATACGTGCTGCTTTTCGTGGGGCCTAATGGCGGTGGGAAGACAACGACTGTGGCAAAGATTGCGTACTGGTTTAAGGAGCGCGGAGTACGGTCAGTCATAGCTTGCTCCGACACTTTTAGGGCCGCAGCCATCGAGCAGGCTAAGGAGCTTGCGGCCGAGGTGGGTGTGAGGGCTGTGAGCCAGCGCTATGGTGCAGACCCCGCCGCCGTTGCAGTCGACGCGATACAGTCTGCAACCGCCAACAAGGAGCCTCTAGTACTCATAGATACGGCGGGTAGGGCTGAGACGAAGAAGAATCTGCTGGATGAGATGAGGAAGATTAGGCGCGTAGCTATGGCCGACTCGGTCATCCTCGTTCTCGACTCACTGACTGGAAGCGTGGCAGGTGAGCAGGCGCGGAGCTTCCACGAAAGTGTGGGCGTTGACTATGTGGTCCTAACTAAGTTCGACAGCGATACAAAGGGTGGACTCGCGCTGACGGTGTGCCACGAGATAGGGAGGCCTCTAATCTTCCTCGGTGTCGGGCAGGGTCTCGGCGACTTGATTCAGTTTAGAAAAGAGTTCCTCATAAGCCGCGTCCTATCCTAGGCTCTTCCGCAGCCGGCCCGCCCGGACGAGCTCAGATCTCGCATCCTGCAGATCTCCCTCTAGAAGGGAGATTAAGAAATTCTCAGCCGTGTTTGTGTATTTTCTCTCAGAGAGGGTGCGCGCCCCGGTTCTTACTCCGAGCATCTCCTCCGCTACCGCGACATCCTCCATGTAGCGTGGAATGAACCTCTCGACAAAGTCAGAACCTAGGAGCCGTATGAGGGCCTCCCCACCCTCGGCGAGCATGGAGAGGTTCTCCCAGCTTAAGAACCCACCCACAAAGTTGAGGTCGTGCAACATGTTTCTATGCAGCTCTCTGACTATGTCATACTCCTCCTCACTGAGCGTGCGGAGTCCTCTCAGCCCTATAATCTCTGGGGGGAGACCCAGCGTGTAGAAGATCGCTGTGAAGGGGATCGCCCTTGGGAGGGGAACTCCTTGGTACTGTCGCGAGTAGCTGAACAGGCCGATGTGAAGCTTTCTCGAGCGCCTCGGCGGAACCAACGTTGAGAGCTGGCTCACGGTTTGGGCCACCAGCTCGAGACACTCCCTATAATGTTGTGAGAGCTTTTGCGTCGCAGAGATGGCGAGTTCCTTGACGTCTCCTTCTAGCGATGAGGCTCGGCCATTCGGCAGAGTTCGGTTAAGTCTTGATACCGCTTCAACCGCCTCAGAAATCTTGTAGTCATATTTGAATCCAGACTGGACCGTTACGGTCCACACACCCACATACTCCTCAACGAATTTCTCCACATTCGAGGGCGAGTTGTGTCCCCTGAAGGGTAAGCAGCCCGTGCCGATAATGGGGTATATCTGGATGCCCATTCTGTCTTCAATCGCGCTGCACTCGGCCAGAACGATCTTAGCCATGATAGTCGCGGGTATGAATCCATACATGAGGGCTGGGTCTGATCTCGCTATGAAGACGCGGAGATACTTGGGGGAGAACAGCTCGATATATTTCTGAAGGAAGCCGCTGACCGCAATTAGTGACTCGAAGTCCTCGATTAGCGGGATTACTTCGATGTCTTTGGGCAACACGTCTCCCACCATCTCCCTAAGGATGTGCCCCCTGAAGTCCACCATCTTGTCGATGGGCTCCACGACGGCCCTCTTGTAAGCCTCCTTAACCCTCACGAGGTCTATGTGGCTAGTGGTGAAGGGAAGAATTACCTCAAACAAGCAGGGGCCGTGGTCATCTCCGTAAAAGACCCTGCCCACATCATTGTGCCTCGGGATCGACTGGAGTGCCTCGAGGAAGACCTTACGCTCGGCCTCCTCAATGTAGGGATTCGGTAGCCTAAGGGTCAGGAATATGTCGCGCCCTATTAGCCGCTCCTTGAAGAAGTCTGGATAGCTTGATAGGAGCTTCCTAAGTACGTGTGGATCAATATCTTTACCCTCAGCATCCCACATAACCTCCTCGCACCCATAGGTTGAGTAGGCCTCATAGGCTTCACGGACCTCAGCCTCACCCGCGATTACCTCACCATTCGCCCAGGCTGGAACGGACGCGTTATCGGGGTGCTGAGAACTCATTGTCCTCGGTATACGTCGCTCCAACCCACCACCAGCCATCACCCCCACCATATTACCATTAGCAAGAGGCACTAGCAGCCATTTGACGGGCTATTCATGGCTAAATATGGCCGCCGGCTACTCGCTGATCGGTGCCGGGGTACCCAAGCCAGGACCAAGGGGCAGGCCTTGAGAGCCTGTGGCCCCATCCGGCGGGCCGCGCGGGTTCAAATCCCGCCCCCGGCGATATTAGTTATTATTTTGATGATGATGTTTGCTGGGAAATGGTCGGAGGAGGGTGGCTCTTGGCTTAGTTTTTAGCCGCATCTTTCTCCTCCTAATAGTGAAGCCTACATGTTTGTAGAAGTTCCCGCTACAGCTGACCCGAATACATATGTGATAACAACCCTTGCTGATTATGTATTGCTTCCCCTTCCTACAATCATGTATTATAGATCCTCGTCGAGTACTAAGCACTGGCCCGAAAGACTCTACGCAAGGTCTCCTAAGAAGCTCTCTGATATATATGAATAGCTCAATGTTGGTGTTTGAGGCTCATATGCAACCCACTTCTCAACGCATCCTTTCGAGTCTGCGAAGCCCATGATGAAAGCCGCAACGCGTGTCTTACAGTGCTCAATATATTTCTTTAAGTATTCAAAGTAATAGTTTCCAATTAAGGCTTTAAATTACCCTCTAAGGTGCGTCTATTCGTACTCGCGAGGCTACTATAGGAGGTCTTCACTCTATAAACCAGTTATATTGACATGATTTGGAGATATCAAGTGTTGTTTCGAGGTTCTTATATATGGGCATTAGAGGGGTGAAGAGTGAGAAGGCGCATTGGCGGAAACAGCCATCAAAGGCCTCCACCACATAACCCTAGTCACAGGTAACTACAAGGTTAACTACAGGTTCTACACAGCAGTCATGGGGCTTAGGCAGGTCAAGCTCTCAGTCAACCAAGACGACATATACCATCGCCACGCCTTCTACGCAAACCCCGAGAAAACAACGGGCAGCACAATAACATTCTTTGAATGGCCTCACCTCCCAAACGGAAGGCCGGGGCTGGGCTCACCCCACCACCTCGCATACCGTGTAAAAACGGTTGAACAGCTGGTCAGGTGGAAGAGATGGCTTGAAGAGCATGGTGTTAAGACAGCGGGGCCTCAAACATATGGGGGCCAGGCATCCATCTACCTCCGAGACCCCGACAACGCGCTCCTCGAGCTAACGGCCCCAGCAGAGGACATAGACCAAGCCTATCTATGCGAGCTCATCGAGGACACCGAGACACCGGCGGTTATAGACGCGGACATGAGGCTAACCGCCTTCGACCACGCAACCCTAATCGCAACAGATCCATGGATAACCCAGAAATTCCTCGAAAAATTCCTAGCCATCACCGATGTCGAGCTGACCTTTGGACCCGGCGGAAAAGCCTTCCTCGAGACTATGCATGGTGGTGAGGTATATCTTCGCTACAGCATCAACCCACTAGCCGACACCGGCGCTGTCGGTAAAGGCTCCATACACCATATAGCCCTTGCCGTCGAGACCGAGCAAAAGCAGCGTGAGATAATGAGAAGGCTGAACGCGGCCCATATCCCAAATTCGGGGATAGTGAACCGCTACTGGTTCAAATCACTCTACTTCAGGGACCCCGACGGCAACCTGCTCGAGATAGCCACGGTTGGCCCGGGGTACGAGGTGGATGAGCCGCGCGAATCACTAGGCTCAAAGCTCATTCTCCCACCATGGCTCGAGCCGCTTAGAAACATCATCGAGGGAAGGCTCGCAAGACAGGACGCAGAAAACCCAGCCAAATGGCCTCCAGAATACAGCCTACCAGACCAGACAGAACCCTAACAATCCAGCAAACCCAACCCCTCAAAATGCTGTCTAAAAACCTCCGCAACAACGTCCCTATCGGCATAAATTCTACGAAAAACCTTAAAACTCTCCATATCATCCAAAATCATTCCACGCATCCTTTGAGTCACCCTGCACAGCAACACCGGCCACCCTCACAAGATGGTCCTCAATCTTATAACTGGAGACAACCAGATAGTGTCCAAATAAGGCTTTAAATACCCTCTAGGGGCGACTATTTCTACTCGCGAGGCTACTATGGGAGGTCTTCAGCTATATAAACCCGTTATTTGGACACTATCCCGACAACAGACGGAATCATTGTTGTGCAGAACGAGTGGGATGGAAGGCTGAGGACTTGGATGATACCCTCCATCGCGACGCTTAGACGGCTAATATACGAGGCCACTGTTGGAGAGACGCCGCCTAGAATCTACCACCCACCACCACTCAACTCAATAGTCCTAGAGAGGGAGCAGATAGAGAGGTTCCACATAGTTGCGAGGCCATAAGAGATAAAGACACAGAATGAGGAGGTGTAGTAACTAGTGAGGGGGTGTCTGCCGCGGGAGCCTCGGATAAAGCTGTACGGTGACGTTGTTGCCCTTCATAGAGGCGGTCTCACATATAGAGGGATCATCGGGGAGGTCTGGCGAAGATACGGAGTCTGGATCTCCAAGTCGCCGATAAGCTAGTGGCTACGTGGGGTGCATAGCCAATACAACGGTAGACGGATACCTTCACTAGAATTGTCGAAGCCTTCCGAGGAGTTGGTGTACGTGATCGGTGTGGTCCTAGGCGATGGGTATCCTAAAATGAAAAGGCGCGTTATCAAAGGCTACAACTATGTCTGGATAGGCCTTAAGGCTAGGGACTAGGGATAGGGAGTTTGTAGAGGGGTTTGGCAGGTGTCTTGCAAAGGTTCTGGGCAGTAGACAAATAAGGCCGAGATACGTGAAATCTTCAGGTAGGTATGTCGTCGAAGCTGAGTCTAAGACGCTATATGAACTCCTAAGAAAGCCAGTTGACCTCGAGAGGCTGAGGAGATACATAGAGCACTGTGAAAGATGGGTGGCGGCTTTCCTCAGAGGCTTCGCAGACTCAGAAGGATGTGTTGACAAGAGGGGTTACATATTTATCCTCAACACTAACCTTAGACCACTTACATATATCAATGATCTTCTTAGGAGACTTAACATTGAATCTATGGGACCAATACTCAAAGCCACGCGGGGAACTGTAATACGTGATCCCAAGACGGGAAAGCAATACGTAACCAACATGGATTGCTACTATATCTATATTCGAGCCAGCAGTAACGCAAACTCCTACAAATACATCGGATTCACAATAAAGAGAGATCAACAACACATAGAAGAATACATCAAGGAGAAACACAAGTACACTTACCCCTCCCCCAACCGTTTCCCCCACACTCAACATACTCAAAATAATAACTAATATCGCCGGGGGAGGGACTCGAACCCTCGCGGCCCGTATAGGGCCACAGGCTCTCCAGGCCTGCGCATTGACCACTCTGCCACCCCGGCCCTACGATGGAATATGACCTTAGCTCATTTTAGGTCTTCTTTTCTTCCAATAGGGGGGGTAAGTCCCTCTTGGGAGGTAAACCCTGTCAGTACGCGCGATGATCCCTCCTTCTCTCAACGCATCGTCAGTAGACTTGAGGGCTAGCGCTACGGCGACTATTTCTCCCTTAAGCGTGAATATTCCTACCCTGGATCCAGCGGTGATCCCCTCCTCTATCCTCGCCACTCCCGGCATTGCGAGGGGCGCCCCATGACAGATAGCGTCTACGGCCGTATCTAGGACCTCAATTCTCGGCAGAAAGGAGAGAAAATCCTCAATAGGGCTGACAATCTTCTTGAGTTCCTCTTCTCTTCCATGATCCCTTTTTAGCCACTCAGCCTTCTGCACGTCCTGGATCCTTACCGCTTCACGCTCCGTCTTCTCAGCTATCCTCGTCCTCCTCAACTCATACATGTGAGCTCCCGTTCCGAGGAGTAGCCCCAAGTCGTGGCAGATCTTCCTTATATATGTTCCCCCACTCACGACCATTCGGAGTAATAGGTCACGTCTATCCCTCTCTAGTAGCTCCAGCTCGTATATCGTGCGGATCCGGGTCCGTCGCGCCACGTTAGACCTGACTGGTGGGGTCTGGTAGATCTCACCCAGAAACTGTGAAAGTGCCCACTCAACCTCGCGGTCTGAGGCCTCTCCGTGGAGCCTTACCACGCAGATGTACTCCTTGGGGCAGGAGTGTGCCTCCACCGACGCCTTAGTTGAGTCTCCGAGAAAGATAGGTAGGAGGCCAGAGACGGCGGGATCTCCCTGCACGAGGCTCTAGGGTCCCGCCATACCCCGCCTTATCCACACCCAATATCATCCGTATTCTATCCATCACTTCTTGGCACCGGGGCCCCCTGGGCTTGTCCAGCAGTATGTAACCCATCCGTAGATTCTTCTCGAGACTCCTGCTCCATGGATCTGACCCAAAACGCGCGTCCGTCTCGGCATCCCTCACTATTATCATCGATCTCTCCCTCATCCAAGGGGGCTCCCTGTAACGGAGCAGCAATCCTACCACCGCGATACCTCGGCCTTCCGCTTCACGTATTCAGCTAGGCCCTTCGCCTCTAGTGCCTTCAGTACCTCCTCGTCGGTGGAATCCTTCGCGATATCGATCTTGTGCGGGAGCGGTATGATGTGTCTCACGTTCACAGGCTTTCTCCGCAGCCCGCTCAGCGTCTTTGGACCAGTAACAAGTACTCTTTGCCCACCGAGCACGCTTACTATTACTCCTTTGCATCCTGCGTCCCGCCCTGCTATCTTAACGACTAATCTTCCAACCTCCATAGTCATTTCTCCGGAAAATGGGTTCTAACCGGATTATAAATTTCATCAGGTAGTCTGCCCCATCCTTTTTTAGCTCGTTCGTCCAAAGATTGTTGTGGCTGAGAGAGGCATTGTAGTTATAGTGAGCGGTCTAGCCGCGAGCGGAAAGAGTACGCTGGCCCGGAGGCTTGCAGAGGAGCTCGGTCTGAGGCTCTACTCTGGCGGCGAGGTTCTGAAAAGCATCGCTTCCAAACGTGGATTTAGCCCGACACCCAACCGTTGGTGGGAGAGTGAGGAGGGGATGAGATTCCTAACCCTTAGAGAGAGCGACCACTCTATTGATAAGGAGTGCGACGAGATGCTTCTCGAGAGGGCGAGAGAAGGCAATGTAGTCATCGACAGCTGGGTGATCCCGTGGCTTTTAGAGGGGGGTCTTAAGATCTGGCTCAAGGCCAGCCGGTCAGTGAGGGCTGAGCGCCTTTCCAAGAGAAGCGGTCTTCCTCCGCATCAGGCGGAAGGAATTTTGGTGGAACGTGATGATAGAAACATAAAGCTATACAAGGCCCTGTATGGAGTCGAGATTGGATCCGACTTTGAGCCTTTCCACCTAGTGATAGACACCTCATACATCAGCGCCGACAAAGTATTCTCCATCGCTCTGTCGGCCGTAAAGGCCTTCTATCCCTGAGCCGAGGCCCACTCTCTCTCCACCCACCTTACTATTGCGCTCTGAAGACAGCTGTGGCATAGATATCCGCCGTATATCCTCTCAACGCGCTTTTCACTGTAGGATGACGACCACTCGTCGGCGATTCCGTGAATCTCTCTGCCACACCACGCGCAGGCCCTTCTGTTTCTCGTCATCTCCTCTGAAACTCACTTCTTCCGCGGGCTTTCTGAAATACCTTGGCTCCCTATTTGTCGGCCAAAAAACTTGTTTATGGGTAGGCTGACCGCGAAGAACGTTAAAAGGTACCAACCGAAGAAGAGTATCTTCCCTTCCGATGAGATAAAGGGTATTTCAAGTCCAGGAGGCATTTTCAACAGCTCTAGTCCTTGGTACCTAGCGTTAGCGTAGAAGAAGAAGCTAAAGAATATCGCCATAGAGAGGACCATGAGAAGCATGTTCTTGCCGAGAATTCGTGTCTGCATCCTCTGCATATATTCCTTCCTCTTCTCAAGTCTCTCTATAGCTTTCTTGTCCTTCTGTCTTAGAGCGGTCATTAATTCGCGGTTAAACCTCTGCACCTCCTGCATAGCCATCATATCCTCTTTTGTAATTATTACCCTCCTCAGAGCGGTAGATGTCAATGCAAGCAAGCTTGAGAATAGAAGTATCTCCCAGACAGCCTGCTGAAGCATCCCTACTCCTCACCCATGATCTTAGCGATCGCGGGATACATCTCTGCAACACGCTCCTTCACAAGTATCTGGTAATACTGGTAGAGAATACCTATCATGAGTAGCAGCCCGGTTCCGGTTCCAAAAGCGTTGACGTAGTTAGCGACGCTGGCCAATACCCCCACAATCACCGAGCCGATTATGGAGACTGTGTAGATGTATCTTCTGAGGATCGAGGCGATTATCGTGGGGGCTCTTCTAAATCCAGGCACCTGCATACCCGCCGCTATAAGTTGGTCCGCCACCCTCTCCGGGGAAAGACCGCCGACGGTTATCCAGAATCTGCCAAGCATTACGCAAAATCCGACCATGAGCGCCACGAACACGAAGGCCCTCACCGGGTCCTGCGACGCCTGCGTGAAGTTGTTTGGACCTAGAGCATAATAGGCTAAGCCGCCTGTGGGCTGTGGCTGCCCAGAATCTTGATCTATCGTGAAGGTGCCTAGCAAGTTCAGGATAAAGTTTGAGTTATCCTGATTATACCTGGACCATATGATGGATGACAGGTAGTATATGTTTGTGAAGACTGTTGAGGCAAATATCACGGGCACGTTAGAGACGTAGAGCAGCTTTATGGGGTAGCTCCCCCTGTATCCGCCGAATCTCGAGTGGCTAATAGGAATATTGACCCTAACACCCTCGGCGTAGATGAGGAGAAGGATTATCGCTATCGTGGATAGGAGGCCTAAGATGTCTCCGCGCTGTGCGACGTGTCTTATGAAGAGTGGGCCGAAACCTTCAGGAGACGTCGCGGCCTGGACCATTGCAAGAATTATCCCGTGAAAGTAGCCGTCTTGGAGAACGATGGGCGAGAATAGGTCTGAAAATATCTGGCTTGCCACTCCTGCGGCTATGAAGAGGCTGATGCCGCTTCCAAGGCCCCACCCCTTTTGGACAAGCTCGTCCATAAGCATGATTATTAGGGTTGCCACCAGTAGCTGGACAAACACTAGGATCTGTGCAGTCGCTGTGAGGGTGCCGAAGTAGCCGGCTAGGACGTAGGCGGCGCCTTGGAAGATGGCGATGACGAGTGTGAAGAGCTTGCTTAAGGCAGTGAATAATGCTCTGTCCTCGCTCTTCTTCAGGTCGAGCCGAATTATCTCTGCACCGACAAGTAGCTGGAGAATGAGGCCACCAGTCACTATAGGCCCGATCCCCAGTGTGGTTAGTGTGCCTATGTTTGAGGCGAAGATTATGTTGAGGAGGAGGGGGCTTGCCTGCTGCGCGGCTTTGTTGACCCCGTAGAGGGCTATGCTGCTCATCGTCTCGTATAGTATGAGGACAAGCGCGGTCCAGACAAGGCGTTCTCCCAGCGTAAGCTTCCTAACAGGTTTAGCTACCTCTGGGAGGATCCTCGCAAAGCCCTCTACGACTCGTCTTGTCCCCTCAGACATGGACCTAGCCCGCCTTCGCTATCTCCGAGTTGAACGCAGCGAGCTTTTGCTCCAAACCCTTACTCCAACTCTCTGCAAGAATTTTCACGGGAACTGTGAGCACCCCCCTAGCGAGAACCTTTTTATAACCGTGTGACGCCAGGTCCACTACAACTTTGCCATCCTCAAACTTAGCCTGACCTGACCTGATCAATCGTTCAGCGATGGTGGATATTTGGTAGAGATTGACTGCAGACTTTTCCCTCGAAGTGGGGGGGCTGAAACCCTTTTCTCCGAAGTGATCTGGAGCGTATTTCAGTATCCATGTCCACTTGTGTTTGTGGCCTCCGGCCATTCCCCGCCCTCCTTTCGCGCCGTGCTTCCTATGCTGTCCTATCTGCCCCCAACCATGGGTCCGAGAGCCGCGCAGCTTCCGGACCTTCCGCAGCCTAGTCGGCATATCGGAGCTACACCTTCCAAAAACTCGCGCCCCCCTGCATATATATCTACCGAGAATCCACTAAGACATTACGGAGACAAGCCTCTCAATCTCACGACCAATATACCCAGTCGCCCCACCATCCCGGTACGGCTTCTTAATACTTCTCTTCAGCCCACCCTTGGGAGGGTGTAGCCGGATTCGCGGCTTGAAGACCTGCTTAAACTCCGACAGAGAGATCTCCCCTCTATGAAGCTTTTCTGCCAGCTCAACTGCGTCTCTGACACCTAGAGTCTTTATGCCTTCCTCCAACTCTTTACCCCCCCAAACCTCGGCCCGCCTCAATAACCGCTTCAAGGCCTCCACGCTCGCCTCACCCCAGCAAATATATGCAGACACCTTATGAAGCATGCCGAGTATAGAAGGCGTGTTCGGCAGTATTGCGGCCCAGTTAGCCCTATTGAGGCTTAAGAGCCTTAATGTGTATTCAGTCTCCTCGCTGTTGCCGCTCGGCCCCCGCAGCCTTATGGCTATAAGGAGCGGGGATTTCTCCATCTCGTCGCCTCACCACATGCTTGGAAGAACTATGGTGTTAGAGCGTCTCAAGGCGTCGAAGACGGCGCCGGCCATGCTTAGGGGTGTCCTTGTCTCACCGAAGCTCCTCGTCCAGCAGTCCTTGACTCCCGCCAACCTGAGAATTATTTTTGCCACGTCTCCAGCCACGAGTCCCAGTCCCCGCGGCCCGGGTAACAGCACTATTTCGACTGAGCCCCGCTTACCCCTCAGCACTGTCCTGAGGCTGTGGGGCTCCCCGCAGGCGCACTCCCAGCTTCCACAACCCCTCTGAACATATATCAGGTTCATCTTCGCCCTACTGACGCCCCTCTCAATAGCCATCACCACCTGAGCAGATTTTCCAGTGCCCAGCCCAACTAACCCATCCCCATTCCCGACGGCTACCACGGCCTTAAACCTCGACTTCTCACCGGCGTCGGTCTGACGTTGGACTAGCTTAATATTCAGCACCTCCTGCTGAAGGTTGGGGACGAGATAATCCACAATCTCGGGCTCCGTGATCCTATAGTTGTTCATGAAGAGCTCCTCGATCGAGGCGATCTTTCCCTCCTTCACCATCATGCCTATCTTTGTCTTCGGTTGCCAGGAGTCGCTCATCTGGAGCTAACAGATTCGGGATGCGCCTTAAGAACCTTAGCCTGCCGGACTCGTAGAACTGGTCTGGGATAAGGTAAGGCGAAGAGGAAGATACCTCGAGACGTAGTAGATAGCGTAGCCTTTAAATGGGTACTTGGCGTGCTGATCTACTTGAAGCTGTGTTTGCAAGGCAGGGACCATCCACCCGCTTGAGAAGTCCATAACGTTCACCGAGAAGAGCAGCCGCGCTTTCTCGCTATCAGTTAGGCCGCTGACGAGATCGTCAAGGCTCTCGAAATACCTGGTGCTGCTCTCCAGCTCCTGCAGGCTTAGCTTTCTACTGAGTAGAGGAACCTTCAGAACGACATAGTCGGCATGCTCTAGAAGCCTCCTAACACCCTCAGGACCAAGATCGGCGCTGGCGCCATCCACTATTATAGTTTTTCCGGCCTGCATATGAGCACGCAAACTGGAGATAAGAGGCTCCACCCAATTCACGTCTTCCCTCTTCGACAATCCTTCTGGAACAGTAATAATATATGCGCCGTCCAGCCCCAGTTCCTCGACGGCGTGGGATACCTCCCTTGCAAAGTACTCAGCTAGCGTTAGATTATCGCTTATTTTTTTGGGGAACGCGAGCCTCCTATCATTTGTTACAAGCTCTTCGTGGTTTTCAAACCATGTGGATCGGTATCCCTGGACTCCGAAGAATACTTGAATGTCGCTGCTTTTTGTCATTATGCCTGCCAAGACTTTGTAGCCCGACGCTCTCAAGGACTTGGTGAGGGCGGTAAGGTCTGAGAGCGTCCAAGACCTAACATCAAGTCTAAACTTGAAGTGGCTTGACACTATGGTTGTTGCCTTCATCTCTTTGTATCCTATGAAGAAGTCTGGCGAGAGTGGGATTACTATGTGTGTGGGCTCGCCGATTTTCTTAGCAACCTCAGGTGGAATGGGCCCCGAGTTGGGCTGGAAGAGAGAGTCTGGGCCCTCCACCAGCGCTACCCTGATCTCGCTACGTGGAAGCCTAACCCCTTCCGGCCCAGGCATCATAACCACTACAATCATGGCCGCCGCGACTAGGGATACCACTCCTATCTTCTCGTCAAGTTTCTGCTTAACTCTAGGCTCCCAAAGCATAACGAGGAGAAGCCTAACGAACTCCCATCCTGCGACTCCGCCTGCGACAAGGACTAGTCCGCCTCCGAGGCTCGCCTCCGTGACGGAGAGGCTTGAGACCTGCCCCAGAGTGCTTGGGTTATATCCTATAAGTATCGCGCTACCGGCGAAGAATACCGCTGCGGCGAGGTGGATCCCTATCAGCCGCTTCCCAATCTGCCGGGAGGTTGAACTGTCCGAGAGAGCGAAAGCGAGCAGGAAGAATGGAAGGGCTGTCACTAGGTATTGCACATTAATCTTTGGAGCTGTAGCTAGGAAAACAGCAAAGACCTGAGCATACAACACGGTGGGCCTGCTCTCTTTGAGCGGTATGCGCCACTCGCGTCCAATTAAGTAAATTAGCGTAACCAAGAATATTCCCCAGCCAAGCATACTCATCGCATCTCTGCCAATCAATACGCCTACAAGCGCCCAATAGGTGAACTGGCCAACATTTGACCCGTGTACGAAGAGCTTTTCTGCGTACTGATATGGATCATTAGCTAGGAATGGAGCCGACACTATTAAAAAGATGACCAAGAAAGGAGCGATGACCTTCTTCGCGGCGGCGCGCGGGCCAGCTATCTTCGAGGTGTACAGCCACACGGCTGGGAGCAGTATGCCCGGGTAGATCTTGAAGGCTGTGGCCACGCCCAGAGAAGCTCCTGCCGCGGCGAACCGCTTATCACATAAGAAATATGCGGAGAGGATTGTGAACAACGCCGGTATGGGATCGAACATTCCCCATACACCCGAGATGAATGCCACTATCGGGTTGAGGAGATAGAGCGATGCAATTAGGAAAGACCGTCCCTCGTCAATTCCGCTTCTACGGCCTAGGATCAAAAGGATTAGCCCTACGGCTACATCAAGAATAATGACTGGGGCCTTGAAGAGTAAAAGCATCAGCCACTTTTCCTCACCAAGTAATGCTCCAATTATCTTCATCATGGTTAGCAGGTAAAGCCAGGGGGGTGGATAGGCGTAGAACCCCCACGGAAATCCCTCGATGGAGGGGTAGCTGTAAATGTCTAGCCGCTCTTGCAGGAAGAGCTCACTCGTCTTTATCCAAACATACATGTCCCAGCCGTGTCCCGAGAAGGCCGCCGGCGCTAATCTCATAACGAGGGCTAATGCTACCAGCACCGCGGCATTCCTGCCTCGCCACAACGGTTTTAACAACTGACCCAGCCAAGATTAATATTTGTGGCGGCACTTCTGAGGGACTCGTTGTCACCCATTACTTAATAAGCCCTGCCTCGCCAAGTTTTCATCAAACATAATCACCACAACACCACATTTAGATATCAATTTATTATTGTAAAGGGGAAAGAAGGGGGGAGGGGTTGGCTAGCCACCCGTGCAGCATCTGGGAAACCCTAGAGGAGGCCTGACGTTAAATCCCTTGCCGCAACACCTGACAGCGAGGTGCGCGTTAAATCTTGCATCATACCGGCCTGATAATGTCCAAATAAGCATTCTTACTCACCTACCCCTCGCGGCCTGATAGTATATCGTGAATAGGTTTAGGAATAGCTTTAGGTTGTTTATTCCCTGTATGTTGTCTCTTGCGCTCATCTTGTGGTGGAATACTGCTGTCCTCTCCTTTAGGTATCTGAAGAGCCTCTCACACCTATACTCTAGTCCGAGCCTCTCAAATGCCCATCTATACCATGGACCCCTATCAACCAATACCAACGGCTTGTTTGTACACATCCTCAATGCTTTCTTAAGGAATGATAGGGCATTCAGGCTGCTCCTACCATAAGACGCCTCCAGAACCAATAATTCCCTAGAATCAACGTCTACAGCAGACCAAACATATACGTGGACTCCTTTAACTGATAGCTTGGTCTCATCAAAAGCTATACACCTCCTACACCTAGGCTCCCTGCAACCCTGACCTCAGATACCTTCTTGGCGAGGTAGTGGACGGCGGACTTGCTTATAGGCTCCAAACCCATGCTAAGTACCTTGGAAACCCTCCTACAGCTACCACGAAACATGTAGCCCAACACTGCTAGTACCTCAACCTCCCCACTTTCTTATTACGCATAAAACAACTCGAGACCAAGGCCACAACACCCATACAAACAACACTATACGGATACCCGAGGCCAGACTAACAGACGACGAAGGTCTCGCCATTAATCCCTTCCCACAGAGAAGAGGGTCTGAAGAGGTTTATCGGGCGGGCAGACGCTGTCCCCATTTTTAAGGAGGTCCGGCCCTCATGGGGAGAAAGGCTTATACTAAATGTGGCCTACAAAGCGTGGGATGCAGGACAGGCTTGACACTCACATAACCGGCGGAGAAGCCCCGTTACTGTTGCTATCGTCCAGCTATGACGGCGAGAAAGGGAAGGCGTATCTAAAGCTATACAACCCAAAAAGCCGGAGAGTAGAGATCGTGTATGATGAGTCGGGGCATCTCCCTTACTGTTACACAAATCTGCGGCCCGAGGAGGCCGCCGAGGCCCTAAAAGATCTCTCGCCGAGCATCGTGGCTTTAACGGAGACGGAGAAGTTCGATGCTCTCAGACTAGAGACGGTTAAGGTCACGAAGGTGACTGTCAGAGACCCACTTACTATTGGGGGTAGAAGTGGCTCCGTGAGGGAGAGGATCAGTACGTGGGAGTCAGACATCCCGTATCACATAAATTATCTCTACGACATGGGGCTAATCTGTGGCTTGCCATACTGCATGGAGGACGGGAAGCTCGAGCCCTTGACGCTTTCACGGGAGGAAGCTATCGCCAAGGCTAAGAAGATATGGAAGCTGAGAAGCGAGGACGTGGAGGAGGTGGCGAATTGGATAGCTATATTGGAGGCAGAGCAGATAGAACCGCCCTTCTGTGCATTAGATATAGAGGTTCTTAGCGCGGTCCCGACCCGCGTGCCTGACGCATCCAAGGCAGAGGATCCGATAGTGGCCGCGGCGATACATGGATCTGACGGGAAAAAACAGGTCTTCCTGCTTAAGCGCGGAGGAGAAAAGATCGAGACAGAAGGCTTCAATTTCCTCGTAGCGACATACGACTCTGAAAAAATGATGCTTGAGGAAATCTTCGACGCCCTATCACGCTACACAATAATTGTGACCTTCAATGGAGACGACTTCGACCTCCCATATCTCTACAACAGAGCCAAGAGGCTAGGGGTAGCGAGGGAGAAAAACAGCATAGTAATAAGCAGGGAGGGGGCGACATTCATCAACGCGGTCCATATAGATCTTTACAGGTTCTTCCTAAACAAGTCTATCCAGATATACGCCTTTGACAACAAGTATAGGGAAAACACACTCGAGGGCATATCTCAGGCCCTCTTGGGGAGGGGTAAGGTGCCGATAGAGAAGCCAATATCAGAGCTCTCAGGCAGGGAGCTCGCCGCGTACGTCTTTGGCGATGCCTCGCTCGTCTACGAGCTCGTGTCTATGAACGAAAAACTGGTGTTGCGGCTCATCCTCGTCCTGTGCAGGATAAGTAGGCAGCCCATCGAAGATCTATGCAGACACGGCGTCTCAGGCTGGATCAAAAACCTCCTCTACTTCGAGCATAGGAGGCGTGGCTGGCTGATCCCGAGATCGGAGGACCTGCTCAGAGAGAAGGGCACCACAACGACGAAGGCCATCATCGAGGGGAAGAAATATCGCGGAGCAATCGTCGTCGACCCAATACCTGGCATCCACTTCAGGGTGAAGGTGCTTGACTTTGCATCCCTCTACCCATCTGCTTTAAAGAGGTGGAACCTGAGCTATGAGACGATCCGCTGCCCCCATGATGAGTGTAGGTCAAACGTCGTCCCCGAGACCGGTCACTGGGTCTGCACGAAGCGGAGAGGGTTGCAGAGCCAGATAATAGGCTCACTCCGAGACATTAGGGTCGGGCTATATAAGCCCCTCAGTGCCGATAAATCGATCCCTAACGAGAGGCGCGTCTGGTACGACGTGGTCCAGAAGGCTCTGAAAGTCTTCCTTAACGCCAGTTACGGCGTCTTCGGCTTCGAGGAATTTCCCCTATACTGTCCGCCACTCGCCGAGAGTACTGCCGCGATCGGCCGCTATGTCTTTAAAGAGGCGATAAATATGGTGGAGAAGCTGGGCGGCACCATAGTATACGGTGACACCGACTCGCTCTTTCTCGTGAACGCCGACGAGGGGCTTCTGAACGCTCTGATAAAGTGGGCGGAAGACATCGGGCTGGACCTCGAGATAGAGAAAGAGTACGTATACCTCGTTCTCTCGCAGAGAAAAAAGAACTACCTTGGCCTGACGACGAAAGGGGTAGTCGATGTGAAGGGGCTTACGGGGAAGAAGAGGCACGTGTTCAGCCTCGCTCACAGGTTGTTTGACCAGATGATTGAAGATTTGAAGCGGATCTCGACCCCAGGAGATTTCGAGAGATTTAAAGAGAGGCTTGCAGACCTGATAAGAAGCAGCTACAACAGGTTGATGAACAGGGAGTTCGAGGTCGACGAGCTTGCCTTCAGCGTTATGCTCTCTAAGGCTCCTGAGAGGTACGAAAAGACGACGCCTCCCCACGTTAAAGCCGCACAGAAGCTCGAGACCATCGGTGTGAAGGTCGGCCCAGGTGACATAATACAATATGTTAAGACGAAGGACAGATTAGGTGTCACGCCGCTCCACCCAAAAATAGAGATAAACAAGGCCCAAATCGATGTTGAGAGCTACGTGGAGTATCTTAAAGGAGTTTTTCAGCAGGTGCTCGACAGCCTAGACATGGATTTCGACGAGATTATAAGCAGCGGAAAATATGTGAAAAAGACTCTCGACGAGTTCCTCTAACACACTACTCAGGCTTTAGTGGCTGAGACTATAGATATGACGTCGCCGGCCTTCAGCCTATAATCCGAAGGGAGCTTGAGCTTCGTTCTGGCGTCGACCGCGTAGAGATACCCCTCCCCCAGCTCGCTATGTATTTTGCTGGCGAGGTCGCGGGGCGTTGACCCCGACTTGAGTAGATATACGTCAGGGAGGACGTTTCCCTCCCGGTCTGTTAGCTTATAGTAGTCCTCGACTGGGAAGACTGGTACGTAGCCGAGAACCTCTATATATGCCTTGTCTATCAGCTGCTGAACCCCTGTCCCATTATTCTTCTCCATAAATTCTTGGAGTTTCTCTAGCGCTGCCCTCTGGGCGGGAGTAAGCTTCGTGCTGTCTACGACCTCAAAGGTCTTGTCCCCCGGCGTGTATTTGATGTATCCGCGGGCGGATGCCAACCTAAGTATTCTCTCAGCCTCAGAGCTGCACGGAACAACCTCATAACCCGCGAGCCTCAGTCTCTGGACACCCTCCGAGGATCCGGGCACGTCACATTTGTTGGCGGCCACGATGATAGGTTTTGCTACCTTACGTAGGTTTTCCACAAAAAGCTCCAGCTCTTCTTGCCTCCAGCTCGTGGGGCGTGCAGAGTCGAGCCCAGAAGCGTTAATTGCGTGCTCGACATGAAGCCTCTCTACACCCAGCCCCGAGAGTTGCCTTGCGATCTCTTCGGACAGGCTAGCCTGTTTAGCCTCTGAAGCCCTAGCTATGCGGGGCCACTCTCTCGCAAGTATCTTAAGCAACCATCTGTCGATCTCCCTCTCGACAAGCCTTACATCCATGAGGGGGTCGTGGGAGCCAACCTCCACTAAGTTGCCCTCGTCGTCCGTCGACCCTGAAGCATCTGCCACAACTATGAGCGCGCTCGCTTGGCGTATCTCGTCGAGGAACTGTAGCCCGAGACCTCTGCCTTGATGTGCCCCCGGCACTATTCCGGGGCAGTCGATTATCTGTATCGGAATCAGCCTTACGCCGTCGATGCACCTAGAGTTTTTTGGGTTATCCCTCACCCCTAACTCTTTGCATACACATCTGTATCTCAGGTAGGTTATGCCCCTGTTTGGCTTTTTTGTCGTGAATGGATAGTTGGCAATTGGGACATCTATGGCGGTTAGGGCCGAGAAAAGAGTGCTCTTGCCTACGTTGGGCTTCCCCACGAGTCCGGCAAGCTCCATCCAAGGAAAGTCTTCTCATGCATCGTAATATAATTTGTTAGCTCGTATTCAGGTAGATAAAAATATATAGAGTGAGGCTTTGAGACTCTTGCTGGGTCTTTGAGGTACGATCTCGCGGTCATCGGCGCTGGAATAGTCGGCCTAGTCACAGCTTATTACTACACGGAGAAGAGGGGTGGTAGAGTGCTCGTTATAGACGAGAATACAGGCCCCGCGCAAGGAAACACAGCGAGGAGCGTCGGGGGTTTTAGACTTGGCCTCTTCACCTCTCGCCTCAATAGAGTAGTTTCAGAGAGTAGCGTCCGATTCTACCTGGATCTTCAGTCGGCGGGCTATGACCTAGGTATCCAGCAAGTAGGATACCTAGTGTTGCTGGACGACCTGAAGTACTCGTCGTACATAGAGTCTGTGAGGGAGCTAATATCGGCTGGGAAGGCCCTTCTATTCTCTTCCGACGAGCTTAGAAAAGCCCTTCCTTTCATCAATCTCGATCTCTCTGACGAGGAGGCCCAGCTGATGGGGTTGAGACCGATAAAGGGGGCCATATTTTCACCCAAGAGTGGTTACTTGGATGTCGAGAAGCTAGCGAAATTTTACTATGAGAAGCTTGTGGAGAGGGGTGTCGAGTTCCTTTTCAACACCCGCGTCGAGAGGCTGGTTCTTTCGCCGGTGATTAGCATAGGTCATCCCAGGGAGCCACTGACGTGGCAGGAGAAGAGGATAGGCGGCATAGCGACTAGTAGGGGTCTGTTCGAGGCTGATGTGGTCGTTCTTGCGGCAGGTGCTTGGTCTCAAGAGCTTCTGGATCCCCTCGGAATTGATTCACACATCAAGCCGAAGAAGCGTCAGATCTTTTCTATTCCGGCTCGGGGGCGGTTGCAGGAGTTCTTCAATGTGGAGCGATTCAACGAGTTCAGGTGCATACCCATGACATTTGTGCCGCGCGGTCCTTATGTGGTTCCTCGCGTCAGGGAAAAAACTCTATGGCTGGGGATGAGCGACGACATTGGGCGTAAATGGGGGATAGACTTCGAGGCGGAAGACCACTTCTACATCGACAACATCTATCCGCTACTCTCCAAGATCTTTCCCATATTAGAGGGTGCTAGGCCTGAATCAAAGTGGGCCGGCTGCTACTCAATAAACACGATAGATGAAAACCCTGTAGTCTTCCGTGTCATGAACCTAGTCGTTGCTACGGGGGGGAGCGGGAGCGGAGTGATGAAGGCAGACGCGATTGGCAGGATCGCGGCGGCGCAGGCCCTTAACGAGCCCGTAGCCGAGCTTTACGGCGGCCTATCAGTCTCCTCAGATATCCTCTCAATAGCCGGTCGGCAAATAGAACCTGAGAAGCTCGTCTTCTAAGGATAATTTATAAAACTGTTTCAAACAATCCCCCAAACAATTCGAGCCGGGAGTCTTGACCTTTTTTCTCTTCTTGAGGTTAGGGGCAGACGACACCATATGATATCCGGGCCTAGAGAAATAACTAATAAAGCCCCCCAGTGTAGATGTTAAGCAGATGAGTGGAGCGATACAGACGGTTCCCGAGCTCCGCCTAAGGGTGGCGGAGGCCCGTCAGAGAGACGTCGGATATGGTATAGCGAGGATCGACCGTGAGGTCGGAGCCTCTGCAGGACTCTCAACGGGAGACGTAATCGAGATCAGGGGCAAGAAGCTGGCTGTAGCGACTCTCTGGCTTGGCTACCTCGAGGACGAGAAGGACATAATAAGGATTGACGGCTACATTAGGAACAACGCGGGCGTTGCTCTAAATGACTACGTAATAGTGAGGAAGGCCCAGGTGAAGGAGGCGAAGCTCGTGACCTTGGCGCCGGTGAACAGCGCGATCAAGCCTGATGAGAACTTCACTAAGCTGGTGAAGAGTAGGCTGATAGAGTACCCTGTTGTCCAGAAGAACATAGTGCCTGTACTGTTCTTTGGGAATCTCTTCAATTTCGCCGTTATACAGACTAGGCCCTCGGGTGTGGTGAAGATCACTCCAAACACCCGTATAGTTATTCAGAGCCGCGCTGTTCAGGAGAAATATCTCAGCACGCACGTAACATACGAGGACATTGGAGGTCTCCATGAGGAGATCCAGAGGATAAGGGAGATGATTGAGCTTCCGCTGAGGTTCCCAGAGCTCTTCCAGAGGCTGGGGATCGACCCCCCTAAAGGCGTGCTTCTGCACGGGCCTCCAGGTTGTGGAAAGACGCTGCTGGCTAAGGCTGTAGCAACCGAGGCTGAGGCAAACTTCATACTAATTAATGGTCCCGAGATAATGAACAAGTATTATGGCGAGACCGAGGCAAAGCTGAGGGAGATATTCAGGAGGGCGGAGGAGGAGGCTCCGAGCATCATCTTCATAGACGAGATTGACGCTATAGCGCCTAAGAGGAGCGAGGTTACGGGAGAGGTCGAGAAGAGGGTTGTGGCCCAGTTACTTGCCTTGATGGATGGGCTTGAGAGCAGGGGCCAGGTGATAGTGATAGGCGCTACGAATAGGCCGAACGCCGTTGACCCAGCGCTTAGGAGGCCGGGAAGGTTTGACAGGGAGATCGAGATAGGGATACCTGATAAGAAGGGCAGAAAGGAGATACTTCAGATTCACACCCGTGGAATGCCCCTGGCCGCTGACGTGGATCTAGACAAGGTCGCCGAGATAACTAAGGGGTATACGGGCGCCGACTTGGCGGCTCTATGCCGAGAGGCGGCGATGAAGTGCATCAGGAGGATACTGCCGAGCATCGACTTCAACGAGGAGAGGATATCACCAGAGATTCTCAATTCTCTGGAGGTTACCATGAAGGATATCCTCGAGGCTTACAAGGAGATCACGCCTACCGCCCTGCGTGAGGTTGAGATAGAGACACCAACGGTCCATTGGGACGATATTGGAGGTCTGCACGACATCAAGCAAAAGCTTATAGAGGCGATAGAGTGGCCCCTCAAGTTTCCCGACAAGTTCGAGAGGCTCGGGATTAAGCCACCCAAGGGCATACTGCTTTATGGCCCGCCAGGCTGCGGGAAAACCCTCCTAGCCAAGGCAGTCGCAACTGAGGCAGAGGCAAACTTTGTCACGATCAAGGGGCCTGAGGTCTACTCAAAGTGGGTGGGCGAGTCGGAGAAGGCTATCAGGGAGGTCTTCAGGAAGGCCCGTCAGGCATCGCCCTGCATCATATTTCTAGACGAGATCGAGACGATCGTCCCGAGGAAGGATATGCTTGACGACAGCTCGGGTGTAGCGCACCGCGTTGCAGCTCAGCTGCTCTCCGAGATGGATGGGATAGAGGAGCTGAGGGACGTTGTGGTCTTGGGCGCCACTAATAGGCCAGACCTGATGGACCCCGCAGTCCTACGTCCGGGAAGATTTGACAGGCTGATCTACGTGCCGCCGCCCGACGAGGCCGGCAGATACGAGACGCTCAAGATTTACACGCGGAACATGCCGCTTTCTGAGGAGGTTGACCTGCGAAAGCTTGCAGCCATGACGGAGGGATACTCGGGAGCCGACCTAGAGTCTTTATGCAGAGAAGCGGCCTTCGCCGCGCTGAGGAGAGACACCAACGCCAAGTATGTGAGTTGGGCTGATTTCCAGGAGGCCCTGAAAATAGTTAGGCCAAGCATAACACCCGCCATGCTAAAGGAGTATGAGAGAGTCGCTGAGCTGCTCCGCGGAAGCGAGAAGTCCTTACCGATGTTTGGATGAGAAGGGCCGCATGGACCTAGCCGCTATTATAGAGATGCTGCGGAGGAATAACAAGAGAATGATGGAGACGGCCTTACAGGAGGCCCTCAATAGTAGGGGGTTTGAGATAAGCCAGAAAGAGCTGCGGCAGGCGCTCCTAGTCCTAGAGGCGCGGGGGCTCGTCAGGCTCCACAGCTTGGATGAGGAGAAAAAACTCGTTATGCTTCTCGATGAGGGCGCCTAACCCGAGAGCCAGCGATCGAGGGAGGTGGCTCTACGCTTCTCAGCCAGTATAGCCTCCACCTCGTTCAACTCCTTCTCAACCCTTTCGGGTGAGAAGTCATGCTCGTCGCACAGGAGCTTGACCACTCTCTCCCTATCTATCTCCCTCCACTCCAGCACATAGTCCTTCTTAACCTCCGGCTCTAAGAAGAGTTTCCTGACGGCCTCTATATCGACTTCCGGCTGCTTGCCGAGAGCTTTGAGGGCAGCCTCAGCCGAGCCGTGTGTCTTGATTAGGTTGTATGCCTTCTTGGGGCCAATGCCCTTCACACCCTCAAAGTAGTCCGTCCCTATCAGTATGGCCATGTCCACGAGCTCCCTTCTACCGATGCCTAGAGATGAGAAAAGCTTCTCCGCAATTATCAGCTCGGGCTCTATAGAGACATACTCGTTTCTACCCGGAAGCTTTCTTCTGCCGACTATCGAGAGATTCCGGACGAGCCTCGGTGTTCCGAAGAGAAGTGAGTCAAAGTCCTGCGAGGCAGACGCCCAGGTGTCGCCGCGTGCAGCTAGGTAAGCGGCCTGCGCCTCTCCCTCTGAGGGGGCCACGATGTATGGAATCCCCATCGCGTCTAGAAGCTTGGTCGCTGTCTCAACCATGTAGCTTTCGAGGCTTGCGGACTGTGCAGCGTATTTTCTCGCCTCCTCTAGCTCGCCCGCGGCTAGGGCCTCACTGTAGAGCCTTCGGGCCTTCTCTCTTAGCTCGAACCTCTTCCTAAGAATGGCTTTCTTAAGCTCTGGGGGCTGGCCGTCAAACACGTAGACGACCCTCAGACCCTCCTTGATCATGTTGGTGGTCCTGAAGAATAGCCCGCTCAAGTGGCTTGTTACGCGTCCCTTTCTGTCCTGCAGCGGCCGGCCATCCGGCCCTCGTATGATTGAGAGAAACTGGTATAGAGTGTTGTAGCCGTCGATGGATATGGCCTTTCCCGAGAGATGCTTGAGGCTAATCACCTCCAAGGCCTCTGGAGGTATGATGTCAGCCAGCTTAACGCCCATTCTTACACCCAGTATTCGAGGGGATTGGGCGCGGATAAAGTTTCGCGGGGCGGCCCTCGCCATAATACTGGACCTCCATTACTATAGTTCGGTGATATATATTAGCTCACGTCTCGTATCTTGGGTATCCGTATAGTGTTGTCTGTCCGTTTCCCCTGAATATTACCTCGTTTCCCCACTGGCCTAGCTGTATTGGTACGTTGCCGTGTGTCTGGGGTTCCGAGACTGTTGAGGTCCAGCCAACCCAAACCCCTCCCTCAATCCCCCTTTAGTCTTAATCCTTATAAAGGTGGGAAAATGTCCTCTAAAGTTTCCCCATAGAGAGGCAGGCCAGCCGAAAAGCCCGCCTACCCCCCACCTATCTTAGTAGATCTCGACATCCGCTACGTGAAGGCTCTTTTTAGGCGAGATGGGCCTCAGCCTCTTGGCTGAGACTGAGCATGAGGCCCCAAGACTCTTGACCCTTTCCTCCACGAGCCGCCTCCAATCATCGGGGCTTTCAGTGAAGCCGTAGAGGTGTATTGTACCCTTTTCCTTAAGTATCGTTAGCGCAGTATATAGGAACGAGAGTGGGTCGCTCGGAAAATTCATTATTACCCTGTCAAAACGCCTCTTAACATACCTGAAGACCTCTCTACAATCCCCAAATAGTGGCGTGACCCTGCTTGACAGCCTGTTAGCCTCGATGTTCTTGACGAGCAGCTCGTAGGCCGCCGGGTTTAGCTCTGAGGCATATACAATGGCTCCTGAGTGTTTCGCGATAGTGATTGCGAAGGGGCCTACACCCGCGAACATATCCGCGACAACCTCATCACTCGAGACAAGGGACGCGATCCTCATTCTCTCGCCCGACAGCCGCGGCGTATAATACACTCTTGAGAGGTCGACGAAAAATAGGCAGCCATTCTCCCTATGTATTGTCTGGGTCCTCTCCTCGCCTGCCAAGTGAATGTATCTTCTTACCCTGTAGGTTCCCTCGACCCGGCCTGACTCGCCTAAGACTACCCGAACTGATCTCTGCACTCTCAGTATTGCCTCTCCTATAAGGCGAGCCTTGGAGGCGAGGCTCTCCGGTATATGGACAACCGCGATATCGCCTATAATGTCAAAAGATGATGGCGCATCCTTCAGCTCCTCATCAGTCAAAACCCTCCTCAGCTCATCCTTAAGGCTGGTCGGCCGCGTGGGGCGACGGCTAAACTCGAATTCTAAGACTTCCCCTCCAGCGATATCGAGAAGCTGGTTTCGCGGCATACTCGTTAGGGGGAATACAACGAACCCATTATCTCTCTCGGGCGCGAGCCTCGCATCTAGGAGCCCCTGCTCTAGCAAGATGCGCTTGGTCTTCTCCGCCATCCTAGCTTGGACCTTCAGACCAATTGCACGCGTCTTCCCTTCTTCAAGCATACCTCACGATTCTTTTGACAACCCCTATGCCCTTTGTCCTGCCCTCCCTCAACACAAACCTGTCCGAGGCGAAGATGAGCGTCGGCGAATACTTAAACTCGAGGACGGCGTTACCGGTCTCCCCCGGCCTTATGTAGTCTTTGTCCAGCTCCACTATTTTCACGCTCTGGGAGATTGTGTGGCACTGTATAACTGGCTCGTAGCCTTGTGCAAGCCTGCTTGGGTGTCCCAGAGCGAGAATCTCCGCCTCGAAGCTCCAGACAGCCCTAGGGCTGAGTTCTTCTCCGCAGAGTGCCATGCCCCTCCTGATCTCTGAGTGGGGGACGCCCCGTATAGCCACACCCACTATGTATCCGGCAGCCGCCTCGTCGACTCTGGCATGATAGATCTCCACACTTCGCGCCTTGACGCGTTTAAAACTGCCATCTGGGTACGGGCCGAGCAGCAGGTCGTCACCCGCTCTGAGCCTACCCTGACGCACCGTCCCCGACACCACGCTGCCAACACCGTCTATGTCGTATATTCTGTCGATATACAGCAAGAGAGGCTTGTGTACCTGCCTCTCCCTGGGCGGGAGTAGGCTTAGAAGCCTGTATAGCCGATCAAACCCTTCAAACGTCCTTGCAGATGTCTCGATTATTGGAACTATGACGCCGAGCTTGTCGTAGACTAAGTCTGCGTCAGAGGGGTCCCGCAGATGGAACGGTACCCTCCCAACCTTTTTCAAGAGCTGAGCGACGTCCTCGACGACCTCCAATTTCCTCCGCTCCGAGACCTTGTCTCCCTTAGTTATACACATTATGACGGGGAGGTTGATCCCCAGCATTAGACCGAGGTGCTCCTTCGTCAGGTGCGTCACACCATCGTCGGCGGCAACGACGAGGATTCCGTAGTCAACCTCTTGACCCACCAGCCCCCGTATTGTTGTCCTCAGCCAGGGCTCGTGCCCAACGGTGTCTACAAAGCTTACCAGTCTCTCTCCCTCCTCAACTATACGGGCTCTCTCCGACTTGTCGAGCGGGTTGGCCATAGGTATTGGACGGCCGTTCTTGAAGCCCAATATTGCGAGGTGTATGTCTGCCGACAGGTTCCTCGCGACTTCGTGGGGTAGGGTGTCGAGGTAGAGCCATTTCATACCGTCGTCACGTTCGCCTGACAGTAGGCAGGCTATCAGGGTGGACTTTCCATGATTCACGTGGCCCGCGACAGCCACGGTTATGTGCGGCTTGGAGAGAGTGGAGATCTGCTCTATCACGACCCTCGCGACGAAGCCCCGCTCCATCTCGTACTTTTCAACACGCTTAATCTTAGCACCACACTCCGCGGACACGGTTGAAAGTACCGACAGACTCATCTCGAGATCATACTCGCTCAGGCCAATGACCCCACCGTCATCAGAGACACCGAGCAGGTAGACTGCAACGCCGTTCCCCTCAATTAGGTGGGCCTTCAACTGAGTGCCTAGCTGTTGCCGCCTCTCCTCCTTAAGGTGGATTTGAGGGATGAGCCTCTCTTTAAACTCTATATGACGATCCTCTGTCCGCGGCAGTGTGAGCTTTTTCGTCACTCTATATTTTGATTTGGGTGGGCCGATATAGTGTTATCGGGTCTCTCCCGAGGGGCGGACCATGCTTCGAGACGACTGGGCGTTTCAAAGCTACCCAGGAGCACAGAGACGCCCCTTAACGAGAACTCCCTCCATCTGCATCACTAATCTCCGAGCGAGAATTTTCTAGCAGTTGCTATGCCGAGCCTCATGCTTTATTAAGGCCTCTTTAAGCCTTATGCCCGCACTGAATCCTCCTAGCCCCATGGTTGACGCGACCACCCTATGGCAAGGTACGATCAGCATCAGGTGGTTGTCCGCGAGCGCTCTGCCAACAGGCCTCGCATAATTGATGCCTAGCTGTTCCGCAACCCACTTGTAGCTCCGTAAATGGCCGTAAGGTATCTGGATGACATTGGACCACACCTTCCGGCTGAACTCTGTGCCCATCATTCTTACGGGTAGATCAAAGGTCCTCCTCTCTCCCTCGAAATACTCTGTGATCTGGCGTGAAGCTTCTTCGAGGAGACCACAACTACGGCGGGACAGCTCTTGATAGCCCTGCCGCCTCAGAAATGATACGTAGTCTCCCCCATGACCAACCCCGACAAAAAGTACATTCTCCCCGTCAGCCGCAACGATTACATCGCCTGCCCATGTCTGCAGCCTCCTAACAAAAGCCTGCACGGCTGCTACTGGAGGAGCGTATAACGATTTATAAGCTTATGGTGCTCTGGGTAGTGTGTGGCGCGAATCGGCTTCATCGGACTTGGGCTTATGGGCAAACCGATGGCTAAGAGACTTCTAGAAGCCGGGCATCATTTGAGGGTTTACAACAGGAGTAGGCGACCGATCGACGAACTCGCCGCCCATGGCGCGACACCTACAGGCTCTCCCAGAGAGGCTGCGTCGGGGGCGGAGTTCGTAATCCTGATGCTTCCTGACACTCCGGAGGTCGTGGAGGTTGTGCTTGGTGTGAACGGGGTCGTTGAGGGCGCCTCTCCAGGAACAACAGTGATCGACATGTCTACAGTCTCTCCCGAGACTGAGCGAGAGGTCGGGCGACGCTTAGCGGATGTGGGGGTGAAGTATCTTGACGCGCCCGTCACAGGAGGGACAATAGGTGCTGAGCAGGGAACACTTACCATTATGGTGGGTGGGGACTACGAGGCTTTCAGGCGTGCCGAGCCGATACTCTCGCTGCTTGGAAAGAAGATAATATATATGGGGCCGTCAGGATCAGGCCAGCTCGCGAAGCTCTGCAATCAAGTCTCAGTTGCCCTTTCACTCCTCGGAACATGCGAGGCATTGTTGCTTGCCTCCAAGGCGGGGCTTGACCTTAAGAAGGTGTTAGAGGCAATATCCACAGGCGCCGGCTCGTCATGGCAGCTCGTGAACCTTGGTCCGAGAATCATGGCTAGAGACTTTGATCCAGGCTTCAAGGCAGAGCACCTTGCCAAGGACCTCAGAATAGTCTCTGAGACTGCCCACACCCTATCCCTGCCTCTCCCGGGGACAGCTATAGTGTACCAGCTCCTCAAGTCACTGGTCGCGAAGGGTAAGGGGGCTCTAGGGACCCAGGCATTAATAACTGTTCTCGAAGAGTTAGCCTCACACCACCTGGCGGGACATTAACCTAGCCTCTCAGGAAGCGGAGATAATTCTTGTAGATCTGCGCCACCATATACTCCTCGTCCACGCCCTTCACCTTCGCAATCGTTTTAATCAGTCCATGGATCTCCGAGGGGCTCAAGCTGAGCTCCCTATAACGATAGGGGCCGTCGCTCTCGGTTAGTAGTATCTCTGGACTAGCCTTGTCCAGAATGCGCATCTGCCTCTGCTGAATAACCACCGTTGGGTTTATCGATATGAAGTAGCCCGAGTCCTCTATCACCTTCAACAGCTCTACCGGCCCAGTGTACCAATGCAATAACATTGACCTAACACCCAGCCGGTTGCAGATGCTGATCACGTTCCCCCACTCGCCGAGCGCGTGGACATTCAGTGGGAGGTTAACCTCGATTGACAGTTGGCAGATCTGCGTGAAGACCCTCATCTGCTCCTTTATTGGGCTCCTCGCGAATCTAGCATCCACGCCAACCTCTCCTATTCCCGCGAACGACCCGCTCATTATGAGCTCTCTAAGCTCCTCAAGCCTGTTTATAGTCCTGTGTAGATACCATGGGTGAAAACCAACAAAAGGGTCTATGTTGTCAAATTTCTTCGCGAGCTCAAGTGTTTTCACCGACGACTCTATATCTAGCGAGACTCCAACTATCCTTATCCCTCTAAACTCCTGTATCTCCTTCTCATCATACTCGTGGACGTGGCAATGCGAGTCCACGATCGTCAAGTGTCAAGCACCACGCTGGGCCGCTCTTATTTTAACCTCACTGAGGCATGCCTCGGCGAGGCCTCTGAATACCGGTGAGGGCTTGCCGGGCTTGGACTTGAACTCGGGGTGGAACTGTGTTGCTATGAAGAATCTGTGCGTTGGCAGCTCTACGATCTCTACACGGGTGTTGTCTGGGGAAAGGCCGGAGAAGACTAGGCCCGCGCGAAGTAGTGACTGACTGTATCCCGGATTCACCTCGTATCGGTGCCTGTGTCTCTCATACGCCAACTCGGATTCGTAGAGGTGGTGCGCAAGTGTGCCAGGCTTTATAACTACTGGGAGGGCGCCGAGCCGCATCGTGCCACCCATCTGGTTTACGCCCTGCTGCTCAGGCATCAGGTCTATGACTGGGTGTGGAGTGGATGGGTCGAGCTCGGTAGAGTTTGCCCGCTCGAGACCCAGTACGTTTCGCGCAAATTCCACTACCGCCAGCTGCAAGCCGAAACAGATTCCGAGGAAGGGCTTATTCTGTGTCCTCGCATATTTTATCGCCATGATCTTACCCTCAGAGCCGCGTCTCCCAAAGCCACCGGGTACTAGGATCCCGTCGGCCTCGAAAAGCTTCGCGAACTCTTGGGAGTCGCCTCTCTCAAGCTTCTCAGCATCCACCCAGAGGATCTCAAGCCTAGCCCCCTCGTAGGCCGCGGCGTGTTTAAGCGCCTCCTTTATGCTCACGTAGGAGTCGGTTAAGGCAGTATACTTCCCACAGACCGCCACCTTTATTACTGGGTCCTGCACCTTAAATGTATTCACGATCTTTCTCCACTCATGGATCGCGGGGGTTGTCAGGGGGAGGTTGAACTTCTTAAGCATGTATTCTCCCATTCCTTGCTCATACAGCATGAGGGGGACCTCGTATATCACGTCGGTGTCGTAGGAGCAGAATACGGCCTCGGGGGGTAAAGTTGAGAAGAGTGCGATCTTTCTCTTGGTTGCCTCATCTATCGGGCTTCCACTCCTAGCAACCACTATGTCGGGCTGAATTCCTGTGCGTCGTAATTCGTTGACACTGTGCTGTAGTGCCTTAGTCTTAAACTCCCCAGTAGCCTTCAGATAAATCACTAGAGAGACGTGGACGAAGAGGGTCTGCTCCTCGAGCTTCATCTGCCTCGCAGCCTCGTAGAACGGCTGTCCCTCAATGTCTCCGACCGTTCCGCCGATCTCCACTATGACGAAGTCGGCATTCCGTCTCTCTGCGACGGCTCTGATGCGCCTCTTAATCTCGTCGGTGACGTGTGTCACGATCTGGACACATTGGCCAAGATACTCGCCCGCTCTTTCCCTCCTGATCACCTCTAGGAAGACCTGTCCGGTGGTAAGATTGTTCATCTTCCCCATAGGAACATCAAGGAAACGCTCATACCATCCTAGGTCCAGATCCGTCTCTCCACCGTCATCAGTTACATAGACCTCGCCGTGGCTGTAGGGGTTTAGTGTGCCCGCGTCGACGTTTACGTAGGGGTCGATCTTGAGAAGGTCGACGGTATAGTTATGCCACTGTAGGATCTTTCCGATCGCGGATGCGACGGTTCCCTTCCCTACTGACGAGACTACCCCTCCTGTGACGAAGATGTATTTCGGCACAACAAATTATGGCTACAAACTTATTATATGTTTTCCCCTTCCACGGAGTAGGATATTTTTCACGTCTTGGCCACGGCTACTCGGCCAAGTAAACCTCGTCACCAACTATCACGGCTTTGTAGGTCCTCAGGGGAGGGATCGATTCGGGCGGCTCGCCCTCCGGCCCCTCGACAACGCCTCCATCGCTAATTCTAAAGCGAGCGCCGTGCAGGGGGCATCTGACTACATCTCCCTCTAAGATCCCCAGACTTAAATCCGCCTCCTCGTGGGTACAGAGATGGTCAGCCACGTAGACGCGGCCCCCAACCTTAGCCACCAGGACCTGCTTTTCTCCAAGATCTATTTTAGTCATCCCACCCTCGGGGATGTCCCGCAGGTTGCAGATCCTTCGCACGTTGCTAATGGCGACGTGTCGCCTTATTAATACTTCTGAGGGACAACTAGTCCGCCCCTAGGAATTCCAGCTCGGGCCTCTGCTGCTCCTGTTCTTTGAGCAGCTTGAGCAGCTCTTTAGCCCGCTTCAGGACTTGGAAAGATGTTTGAGAGATGACTCCCACTATACCCTCGGTGCCTCTCTGATGCGTCCTCAAGACTACAGCCCTTACTGGGGTCTCTCGTTTTTCAAGCAAAATTTTCGAAGGGCTTAACAAGTAGCTGAAAAATCCCCCGCCCTGCTTGTGCCCCTCTAGGACCACGTGCCCGCTGGAAGCTGTCTCGAACCTCTCAATTATTACGTACTCGATCGTTGTTTCGGGGAGTGTTGTGGAAGGCCTTATATCCGTTACGAGGTCTATGCTCCCTCCCTCGCTATCAATCTTATCGACTAGGCAGGCTACTGGAGAAGCTACTCCAAGCCAATCCGGCGGCTCATGGATCACAGCATCGAGAAGCTCTCCACCCGGGGTTGAGATTATGAGTCTGATGAAGGTGATCCGCCCCCGTAAGAGAGGCTGTAGACCGACCAGGTATCCCAGTATTTCTCGCCCCAAATTTCCACCAGCTATCATGATGGTCTGATGGGTTTAATAAGATATCTAAGAGTAATTACCGCAGGGATTTGGCTAAGTCAGAGGGCCACAGGAAGAGTAACCGTCTGGCCAGCTCCACCAGCCCATACCTCAGGCTCCACGCCTATGACCCTGTCGATTGGTATCCCTGGGGTGAGGAGGCCATAGCGAGAGCGAGAGAAGAGGATAAGCCGATCCTACTGAGCATAGGATACTCCTCATGTCACTGGTGCCACGTGATGCACCGCGAATCATTCCTGAACCCAGTCATAGCCGACCTGATCAACAGATACTTCGTTCCCGTGAAGGTTGACAGGGAGGAGAGACCCGATATTGACGCCATCTACATGCGTGCAGTCATACTCATGACGGGGCAGGGGGGATGGCCGCTTACCGTTTTCCTGACACCTGACCTCAAACCCTTCTTCGGAGGCACTTACTTTCCTCCAGAAAGGAAGGGAGGGCTGCCGGGGCTAAAGGAGGTTTTGCTGGCGGTTAGGGACGCTTGGGCCAAGAAGAGGCAGGAGATCCTCGAAAACAGTAACAACCTGTTTAACGTGATAGCGGGGTATCTCGCGTTAGGTCCGTCGTCCGACCATGAAGTCAACATCAACGTTTTATCGAATGCTTATGACCAGTCTGTCTTGATATTCGACGAAGACTTCGGAGGAATAAGGGGCGCGCCGAAATTCCCGAACCCGCTCTACCACCTCTTCCTTCTCAGATATTGGAGACTCTACGGCGAGGAGATGGCGCTGAGGATGGTGGAGAAGACTTTGAGGCTGATGTGGATGGGAGGGATATATGACCATGTTGGCGGCGGCTTCCACAGATATGCGGTGGATAGGAGCTGGTCTGTCCCCCACTTCGAGAAGATGCTCTATGATAACGCCATGCTGACGAGATTGTACGCAGAGATGTACGCTGCGAGTGGGGTCGATCTCTACAGACACGTGGCCAAAGATATTGCTCTGTGGCTTTTGAGGGAGATGTCTTCCCCCCTCGGTGGGTTCTGCTCTGCTTTAGACTCGGAGAGCGCTGGCCGCGAAGGTGGATATTACCTCTACAGCTGGGGTGAGATTTCATCGGCTGTGGGGGAGGAGGTTGCGAGAATATTGGGATGCAGCCCCGCCGGCAACTTTAAGGACGGTCTCAACATAGTCAGGTTGACCTCGCCTGAGCAATTGGCGAAGAAGATGGGTGCCCCCCTTCCCGAGGCTATAGACATTATAAGGGAGAGGCTCTGTCAGCTGAGGAGAGTAAAGGAGCCCCCCACGCGCGATGATAAGGTGATAGCCTCTTGGAATGGTCTTGCAATCGAGGCTCTCGCCTACCTAGGCGCGGTCTCGAGGGAAGCCAAGTTCATCGAGGCAGCCGCCTCGACGGCGGACTTCATCCTGAGGGAGCTTTATGACGGCGAGGAGCTGAAGAGGTACTGGCTAGACGGGCCGTCGGAGGCTCCGGGCCTGCTAGAGGACTACTCTCTTCTTGGTTGCGGCCTCCTAGAGCTCTATCAGTGGACCGGCGCCGCCAAGTATCTGGAGGCAGCCCACAATCTGGCAACGGATATTCGAAAGAAGTTCCTTTCAAGCTTTGGCGGCTTTTATGACACAGCTGAAGGGCGCGATGTACCAGTCAGGCCCATAGTCGCGGAGGACAACGTTTATCCAAGCGGATACGGCGGGGCTGTGCTCCTATTCAGCAAGCTCTATCAACTAACGCTTGAGGAGGAGCTTATTGAGATCGCGAGGCGTGCTGTGAAGTGTGTTTGGCAGCGCCTATTGGATTCCCCCCTGGGCCACCTCTCCCTAATTAGTGCCCTCCCCTTCCTTACCGGGCATTGTGGTGAGCTTGTGGTGGTGTCTCCGCAGGACGATCCTTCGCCCGTTCTTACGGAGCTCGCTGGAAAAATATATGAGCCCTACATAGTGGTTTCGGCTGGGCACAGCGAGGTCCTGAGGACACTCATGGAGGGTAAGGAGTGCGTCGACGGCCGGCCAACCTTCTACCTCTGCAGGGCGTCCTCATGTCAGAAGCCCACCACAGAGATATCTGAGCTTATTAGCCAGCTAAGAGGCTTCACCACAATATCTGCCTGAGCCTCCGAAGTCCAGGCCTGCCTCCAACCTTATTATGTTATGTTTGTATTATTTTTGAAAGGGGAAAGAGTGGGGGAGGGGGCGGTTTTCTCCAGCCATACATTAGAGAGACCCAGGGCCAGAGGGTGATATTGTGGGACCACACCACCCGCTAGGGGTGGTAGGTGTATCCCCTTAGCCGCTCCAGCCTTCTGGGTCTTTTCTCCGTCAGGCTGGAGCGGTAATCCCGGCCTTCTGGTCCTTCAATGTTATCCAGATGGTCTTTAGGACTTCTTTGAGTTCTTTTCCTCTTGCGTAGCCTTTGATGCTTATTGTAAGCCTTTCAAGGGCCTGTCTAGCGGTCCTCGACCTGTGGAAGCGTGTCTTCCTATCTCTCCTCCATAGTCCGAAGTAGTTCTTGGTTCTACGCCACGAAGCCCACTCCGGCAAGACAAGGACCTCGGCGAGAGCCTCCAATACCGACGGATTACCATCTATCCCCAGCAACCAACAAGCCTATTATAGGCCTGATATCTTTTACCAGCCTCCCCAACAATCATCCTAACCATCTCCAACATCTGCCTCTCTATGGAGGAGATAGCTGGCTTCAGCGTAATCCTCTCACGCTCCGATAACGCTTTGGCCTTATTGACAAGTTGTATGTAGGTCTTCATAAGAGACCTATAGGCCAATATCATCCTACGCATAACTAGGAAATCCTCGGTAACCCTCCTGAACCACCCCTCCTCTAATTCATCAATGCCTTGATGTCTCCCCTAGCGCTCTTCGGCAGCCTAAGCTCTCCGCGCATCTTCCTAAGCAATGTAAGTCTCCTGAGATAGTATACCTCTACCCCTCTCCTTAGTAGTTCTATCGCGCCGTCCGTGTGCTGGGGTGGTATTGTATCCATGAATAGCCTGTCTCCAGGCCCAGCCGGGATCTCGCCGAAGCCGTCTACGTGCCTGAAAGCTTTTCCGTCAGTAGTATATGTTATCCTGAATTTCTCGCTATTCTTCTTAGTCCTGTGGACGTCTGCGTAGAACTTCAACATCCATGCACCCCCTCGTTCCGTGTCTTTATCTCGTATGGCCTTGCAACTATGTGGAACCTCTCTATCTGCTCCCTCTCTAGGACTATTGAGTTGAATGGTGGTAGATTCTCGGCGACGAATCTCTGCATGATTAGGAAAGACTTGTAGTGCCGCATGCCCTCGTCTACCCATAGTCCCTGAAGACACCGTAGTAGCCCTCATACCTCCCTAGCTCCGAATCCCTAGGCCTCATCCACAGATAAGCCATCACCCTCCCCACCACCTCTATCCCCGAATCAATCACCACCAACCACATCCTCATCACCTGTTCGGGAAGACCCTTCCACCGGCCCCACATATAAAGAGTAGTGGCCCCAATAATCGGCCCATCCCCCAACCCTGCACCCACTAAGAGCCAAACACACCATACGTAAGGACCTCTCCAAACCCCCCTATTGAGGAGAATGATAGGGAGAGCAGAGGGAGAGAACAAGAAGATAAAAGCCAAGACACTCTACAACAAGTATTACTGGCCATAAAATACGAGAAGGACACAGATATGCACGGAAACACACTATACCCCATAAAGAGCTCCAAAGAACCACTACCAAGATACATAAAGACCCCAAAGGAACCAATACTACCAAAAGAAACCCACCACACACCAACAAACATAAAAGGAATAGAAAAAGAGATAGGAGTAGTAAAGAAGGAGAAATCTAGATAGTGTCCAAATAAGGCTTTAAATACTGTCTTGGGGGCGTCTATTTCTACTCGCTAGGCTATTGTGGGAGGGCCTCAGCTATATAAACCCGTTATTTAGACACTACCTTTCTGGCCTTGGAAATCCGTATAGTGTTGTCTGTCCTTTTCCCCTGAATATTGCTTCGTTTCCCCGTAAGTCCAACTGTATTGGTAATGTTTCTGTTCTCCATGCCTAATAGGTGTTTTAGTTTAGATTTCGATAGTGTCCAAATAAGCATTTTTGTTCACCTCTCCCTCGCAACCTGATAGTATAGCGTGAATAGGCTTAGGAATAGTTTGAGGTTATTTATCCCCTGTATGTGTTCTCTTGCGCTTAGCTTGTGGTGGAATACTGCTGTCCTCTCCTTAAGATATCTGAAGAACCTCTCTACCCTGTTCCTCATACCGAACCTCTCATGCCTATACTCCAGTCCGAGCCTCTCAAACGCCCACCTATACCATGGACCCCCATCAACCAATACTAGTGGCTTGTTGGTACACATCCTTAATGCTTTCTTGAGGAATGATAGAGCATTTAGGCTGCTCCTGCCATATGATGCCTCCAGGGCCAGCAATTCCCTGGAATCCACGTCCACGGCAGACCACACATATACATAGACGCCCTTCACGGATAGCTTAGTCTCATCAACAGCTATACACCTCCTATACCTAGGCTCCTTAGCAATCTTTACAGAAGATACCTTCCTGGCGAGGTAGTGTACTGCTGACTTGCTTATCGGCTCCAAACCCATGCTAAGGACCCTAGAGACCTTCCTACAGCTTCCATGAAACATGTAGCCCAATACTGCTAGGACCTTAACCTCCCTACCTTATTTATTACGCATAAAACAACTCGAGACCAAGGCCACAACATCCATAACACACAAGACAAAACAACCGGCCCTTAAACATAACGCCTTATTTGGACACTATCGGGACATTCCAAAATAAACAAGTAGTGTCCGGATAAGGCTTTACGTTCTTAATCGGGGTTTGTTGGTTGATAGAGAGTCAAATTTCGCGTCCACCAGATCCTGACGCGTACTGGCAGGACAGGCCCATAAGTAAAGGCTTAAACCCGCGCCAACAACCTCCTGATTAAGAGCGGAAACAGCTTCTAAGTCCTCTTCTGCCACTCCAAGCCGCGGAAAGCCAAGTTTCTAGCTCGTCTAGATGATGCCGGCCATCCTCATAAGTAGTGGTATGACTGTGGTTCCCCAGATCGCGATTATTAGGCCCACCGTCCACCTGAAGTTCACGTTAACATCTCTTCTGAGCTGGCTTATCTCTTGCCGTAGCTGGCTTATCTCGCCCCTCATCTCTTCCCGTAGCTGGCTTATGTCGTGTTTTGTCGCGACGTCGGCTAGTACGGCGTTTATCACGGCTAGCCTCAGCTCGGGCTCCGAGACCACCGCCGCGGCTAGCTCCCTCAAAGCATCCCTATCAGACTTCAACAGCCTAACAATATCACCAGCAGTCAGAGACATCCAAAAATATTTCATACACCATTATGATATAAAGTCTCTCCAGACGTAGAAGATATGTCCAGATAAGCATTTTCACCCACATCTTGTTCTTACGGCTTGGTGGTATATTGAGAATAGGTTTAGTAATGGTTTGAGGTTCTTTATTCCCTGCATGTGGCCTCTAGCACTCACCTTATGGTGGAATACTATTGTCCTCTCCTTTAGGTGCCTGAAGAGCCTCTCAACCCTGTTCCTCATACCTATACTCTAGTCCAAGCCCCTCTAGTGCCCATGGATACCCACCTCCTTTACCTAGTCTCCCTAGCAACCTTGACCGTAAACACCTTCCTAGCAGGGTCATGTACAGTTGACTTACTTATAGGCTCCAACGCTAAGCTAAGGACCCCGGAAACCCTCCTACAGCTACCGCGGGACATATAGTCCAAGACAGCTAGGACCTTAACCTCCCTACTCTTTTATTACGCCTAAAACAGCCAGAGACCAGGGTCACAACATCCATACAAACAAAACACAACAACCGGCCCTTAAACATAACACCTTATTTGGACACTATGTGGTGCTGGATGGGCGGATATAAAAATGAATGTATAGAAGGATCGATAGTGTCCAAATAACGGGTTTATATAGCTGGGGCCCTCCTGAAATAGCCTCGCGAGTAGAAATAGACGTCGTAGGACAGTATTTAAAGCCTTATTTGGACACTATCGAAGGATCGAGAGGGAAAGAAGGGGGGAGGGTGGCTGGCCATCCATGCGGCATCTGGGAAACCCTAGAGGAGGCCGGACGTTATATCCGCCACCACAGGACCCGACAGCGGGGTGCGCGTTAAATCCTCAATCATACCGGCCTCTGGGCTTTATCCCTGCGCCGGT
>Ga0079995_1058166_pt1 | contig 41811 bp, 36 predicted proteins | sample FaiFalFF_MnMetaG_2_FD_69198 | JGI IMG/M metagenome (GOLD analysis project Ga0079995, IMG submission 69198) | Freshwater microbial communities from Yellowstone National Park, Wyoming, USA - Fairy Falls C (FF_Mn_C) (SPADES assembly) (version 4) | ecosystem: Environmental > Aquatic > Freshwater >... | reverse complement strand
CAAACATGGGGAGTATGAGGAAGCGTGTGGATGGGCATGCCAAGCACTGGACACGCTGGCGCGCTAACGCCCCCCACGACTGGGCTACTGGCTCAAATAAGAGATCCGATAACAAAGCCAATTGGGGGTGCTTTATGGAAGCGGGTTTAAAAGAAAGGCGCGCGTCCTACCGCGATAGAAACCATAGCCCACTATTTGTCCCAAATTATTCACTGCATGCGCGCGCCAAAGTGTCCAACCCGATAAACCACGGCGCACCAGGCTCTGAAGGTCATAAACTTGACCGTTGTACCATAACACAGGCCTTAACCAGCGTTCACCCTTCGCAGCCCAACCAACTATCCAGCCCGCGTCGTTAATGCTAACCGCTGTAGACTCCCGGTAGCCGGGCAAAGTGCCTAAGTCCACCATCTGCCCATTTTGCCAGAGGAACGCCCGTGCCCTTCCATCAGGGGTACCGCTCCATCCAACAAGCTGGTTATTGGCGTTGATGCCGATGGCTACACTGCGCGCGTCTGCACCTGCCAAAGTGCCCAGTTCCAATAGAGTCCCATCGGGCTGATAGAGGGCGGCTTTCTCCTTCTCCACAGCTCGATTGTAGACCACCCCCACGATCCAGCCATTATTATTGATAGCATAGGCACGTTTCATATCCGAAGGTAATAACTGGTATTGATTAGTGTAAGCAAAAGCCCTTCGCGCCGCGTTGGGGCGCGGTCTGCCCACATATCCTACGAATGTACCTTGATTATTGATGCACAGCGCCCATGCAAGTGAGTAATTCGGTGCCACCCCCAAATCACTTGGCTGTCCATTAACCCAGAGACAGCTATGGGGATAGCGCGAATCGGCGCCTGAGTATCCAACAATGTGACCCTGATCATTAATCCAACGCGCTACGGCAACTCGTCCCAGAGCGGGCAACTCGGTCATCTGTCCTGTTTGCCAGATGAAAGCTCGCAGCTTCCCCTGAGCATTGGTTGCCTCGCCCACAATCACACCAGCGTTATTAATAGACCAGGCGATGGAGTAGGAACCACCCGGCAACAGCCCTAAGTCCACCAGCTCAAAAGAGGGCACCGACTGAAAACAACGAGCAAGCCATTTCATCATTCGCATCCCTCGCCAAAGTGAAAAAGCACTGTGAGCAGGTCGTTATCATCCACCAGTCCGTTGCCATCAAGGTCTTCAGGGCACGGTGAGTCTATACAGAGATGGCCCATCGCGAAAAGAATGCCCAATAAATCCTCGTCCCCTACGCAGCCACTCATGTCCACATCGCCTACAGGGATTTGCCAAAGCGCCGTCCGCACCACCATGGGAGAACCACCCCACACAACATCAGGCACTACCGCAATAAAGAACCGACTATCAGGAGGAACAGGGGCTGGAAGCTCAAAATAGCCTGTCTGGGCATCATAATTCCCGCCCGCAATCAAATCGCCATCAGCGTTTTTCTGCACCACACTCTGAATGGCAAAACCGGTACCCTTCAGATAGAGATGCGTAAGGGGTTGACCTGTAGCATTTATATCACTAAAGGCGATGCCACTAATCGGAGCGCGCAACACCATTTCAGGAGCGAGACGCACGGCATACATGCCTCGCGAAGCAAAAGGAGGTTCCATTTGATACGCAATCACATTGAGGTGTCGGTCCTGGGGCACCCAGATAAGGCATCCTGTCCTTGGAGGTACCGAATTCAGGTGGATGGCTATATCCAGAGGGTCAGTATTCCCGTCAAGGAGCGCGTCCATCGGGGTGTGATTAGGATCGTTGAGGGAATCCCCTAAAATTGTCGAAATACGGATGACCGTTTCGGGACTATAGTCTGTATTATCACTGAAAGAGAGTGGATTCCACGCGTCGCGTTGATTCGCTTCCTCAGGATCCTCTATGGTGCCGTTCATATCGTCGTCGATTTCAAAATCCGGGTCGTGTTCGTTATCATAATCCGAGATTCCAAGGATGAGAATGTTGTTGTAAGGCGAGCCATCAGTCTCTGTGAAATTGATGATGAAGGCATAAATCTTTTCACCTGTGCGATTATAAACAACAAAATATGTGTCGCGTTGACTCACCGAACAATACCAGGTACAACCTCTAATATTGAGAGGCTCACCCGCCGGCTGTGCCCATTGGAGGGTGAGAAGCAGTCCAAATCCCAGCAAACATGTTATCAAACGCATCTTAGCAGCCTCCACCGAATGAGAAGAGAACAAGGAGTAGGTCGGCATCATCCACCTGCCAGTCCCCGTTTATATCGCTTGTAGTGCAACCCTCGGTACCAAAGTCGAACAGTACCTGAAGCAGATCCGCATCATCAATACAGCCATCGCGATTGACATCTGGATTCAGCAACGGCTGAATAACGATGGACTCGATCAGGGACCGGTTGCCTCGTCTCGCCTCGATCACCAAAGGTTCGCCCGGTGCAGAGGAGATAACGAGATAACAATAGGTGACCTCCCGATAAGCCGTGGTGGGAGGTAGGGCTCCAAAACTACCCAGTGTGGCTCCTCCACCTCCACAGGTGATGTAAAGAGTGCCCTCGCCCTGAAGGTAAGTGTCAAGGCTATTGCTAACGGGTATGCTGTTCCGCAGTGGATAGGTCCGCTCATAAAGATGGTCATGCCCTTGCAGCACCAGATCGACTTTATATTGATCAAAAAGGGGTTGCAGCGCGTTGATGAGCAGGGTGTTGTAACCTCGGCGTGCCTCGGAACCAAATAGAGGATGATGCTGAAATACAATCACCCAACGAATACATGGGTTAGCGCGTGCATCGCTTAGTACCGTCTGCAACCACTGTCTCATAGCAGTCCGACTCGCGCTACTTCGCTGATACCAATCCGAATTGAAAGCGATAAAACGCACATTCCCGTAGTCAAACACATAGTTCACATTATAGTTGTTCTCACCGGGCATCGCGAAGCGAGCCAGCACCGCTTCATAGCCAATGCCCACCTCATCTTCCCATTCATGGTTGCCCAGCGTAATCATCATCGGTATCCGGGATGTGAGCGGTTGAATTTGATTCAGGTAGGTATCCCAGATAGCTTGGACGCCATTCGCGTAGGAAAGGTCTCCCAGGTGGAGATGGAACACCGGATTGTGCATGAGGACATTCTGGATATTTTGTCGAGCCGCAGCAGAGGTGCCATCATCACCAAACGCAGTAAATGTGAACGCTGTAGGGCGTTGGGGGGCGGTTCGAAAGGTATACACAGGGCTAAAACCTGCGTTGGGGTCGCCCACACGATAGTAGTAAAGCGTTCCGGGGCGTAAGCCCGTTAGGGTCACCTCATGCAGAACTCCCGTCTGGAGCGAGTAGGACACCAGATACCCATAAGCCACCTGTCCCAAAGCGGGGGTTTCACCATATTCGGCGATAGTCTCCGTCGCCCCGCTGGTTTGCCACATTATTCTCACGCTTGTGGATGGGTCGTTACCGAATGCCAGCCGCACTTGCGACGGCACATCCTGCCCAAAGAGAATGCTCAGGTAGAGTATCCCGATAATGCCCGAAACGGTGAGACGGCGCAGTTGCATATTCTCTATTATACCACACTTTTCCACCGAATCCCCATAGATGCGCTTGGATATAATCCCTCACCCGACCTTTCGGCAGCACACGCTTGCGCACCGCATGTACGAGGCGCGTCAGCACTTCCTACGCCGACATCGCCCGCAACCGCCGCCACTTCCAACCCAGTGAACCCATCGGCAGGAGAAGCGTGCCCTGTAGATGCATAAATCGCTCTCTCGCAGGCGTGTGGTACAATCTCAGTTAGAGGTGAATCCGATGCAGATAAGCACAATTGAGAAATATTATCAACTTATTGAGCAGGAGTTAGGCGCTCACGCGGTACATGGCTTGCGTTTTCGGCTTGAGCAATACCTGTTTCCAGGAATCAGCCTCAAAGGTAAGCGATTTTTGGATATTGGCGGGGGCACAGGAACCTATTCACTCTATGCAGCGTGCTGTGGCGCGTGAGAGGTGGTGTGCTTAGAGCCCGAGGCAGCAGGTTCGTCCTCAGGGATGCGAGATACCTTCCAAAGAAGGGCAGAACAGTTAGGAGTAGTACAAGTGACGCTGCTTCCCCTTACCTTTCAGGAATATCAAACCGACCAACCATTTGACATCCTGTTTTGCCACAACGCGATTAACCATCTCGACGAGGAGGCAACCATACATCTGCATCGGAGCAAGGAAGCTCAGAAAAATTACCTAAAAATATTTCAGAAAATGTATGATATGTGTGTTCCTGGGGGATATCTGATAATCACCGACGCCAGTCGGCATAGTCTCTATAGCTTGTTATGAGTTCGCAGCCCACTGACGCCGACTATTGAGTGGCACAAACACCAGCCTCCCCAAGTTTGGAGTAGGCTACTGAGTCTGGTGGGTTTCAAGCAGGTAGCGTTGCGTTGGCATTCACCCGCGCGGCTCGGCGTGGTGGGTCAATTATTAATTGGCAATCGCTTGGTGAACTTCTTTCTTTGGGCGCAGTTTTGCCTGACAATGCAAAAGAAAAGTTAAGCGACTCTGGTTGACAAGGTAAACCTTTTGCATCACGGCAACTGCTGGCTGGCAATCCCCCGTGAGGCTTTGGAGGCAAATATGGTACAATCCCCATGATGCGTCAGGTGCTGCAGAATTATCGTACAGGCGAGGTGCGCGTGGACGATGTGCCAGCCCCCAGTCTGCGCAGCGGTGCCGTGCTGGTGGCGAACCGCTACTCGCTGATTAGCGCAGGCACCGAGCGCATGAAGGTGGAAACGGGCAAGATGAGTCTGCTGGGAAAAGCACGCTCGCGCCCCGATTTGGTCAAGAAGGTGTTAAGAACCCTCCGAACCGAAGGCATCGGCGCAACCTATCGCAAGGTGATGGCAAGGTTGGAGTCCCCCTCCCCACTCGGCTATAGCTGCGCGGGCGAGGTGATAGCGGTCGGCAGCGAGGTGGAAGGCATTCGCGTGGGGGACCGCGTTGCCTGCGCGGGCGCGGAGCATGCGCATCACGCCGAGATTGTGTGCGTGCCCCAGAATCTCGTCGCACTTATCCCCGAGGGCGTACCCTACGAACACGCGGCGTTCACCACCGTCGGCGCAATTGCCCTGCACGGCGTGCGCCAAGCGGATGTGCAGCTGGGCGATGCCGTGGTGGTGATTGGGCTGGGCTTGGTGGGGCTGCTCACGGTGCAACTGCTCAAGGCGTCGGGGGCGCGCGTGTTCGGCATCGATGTGAACCCCGCGCGGTGTGAACTGGCGCAGCAGCTGGGCGCAGACCGCGTCGCGCTCCGCTCCGATGATGTCGTCGGGCTGGTGCGCGATTTCACACACGGCTACGGTGCGGATGGGGTGATGCTCACCGCAGGTGGTTCCACCAACGACCCCATCGAACTGGCAGGTGAACTGGCGCGCGATCGGGGCAAGGTTGTCGTCGTGGGACTGCTGAAGATGGATGTGCCCCAACGCCTCTACTACGAGAAGGAACTCACCGTGCTGCTCTCCCGCTCCTACGGACCAGGGCGCTACGACCCCGTGTACGAGGAGATGGGCATCGACTACCCGATTGGGTATGTACGCTGGACGGAGCGCGAGAACATGCGCGAGTTCCTGCGCCTGCTCGCCGAGCGCAAGGTCCAGGTGGAACCGCTGATTACGCATCGCTACCCGATTGAGCGCGCGGCGGAAGCCTACAACCTGCTTGCCAGCCCCGAAGGCGGGAAGGTCATCGGCGCGCTGATTGAGTATCCCCAAACACCCGAAACGCCACGACGCACGGTGCAAGTGCGCGCGGCGTCCGCCCCAAAGCAGGCAACGGTGCGCTTGGGCGTCATCGGTGCAGGCAACTTTGCGACAGGCACGCTGCTGCCGCTGCTGAAGGGCATCCCCGATGTGACGTTTGTCGGTGTCTGCACCGCACGCGGCTACACCGCCAAAGGCGTCGCCGATAAGTTCGGCTTCCAGTTCGCCACCAGCGACCCCAACGAGATTTTCGAGAACCCCGACATCAACGCCGTATTGATTGCCACCCGCCACGACAGCCACGCCGCCTACGCCATCCGCGCAATGCGTGCCGGTAAGCCCGCCTTTCTGGAAAAGCCGCTCGCCATCACTTTGGAGCAGCTCCAAGAGGTAGAGCAGGTCTGGCGCGAGACGGGCGGGCGCGTGCTGGTGGGTTACAATCGCCGCTTCTCGCCGTTCGTGCGCCAAATCGCTGAACACTTCCGCAATCGCACCGAGCCGCTCAGCATCCTCTACCGCGTGAACGCAGGACCGCTGGAGCAGGGGCACTGGATGCGCGCCACGCCCGAAGGCGGCTCGCGCGTCGTCAGCGAGGGCTGCCACTTCATCGATGTGATGATGTTCCTGACCAACAGCTTGCCCAAACGCGTGTGCGCGGCACACCTGCGCAGCCACGAACCCGACACCGCCCAACTGGTCATCGAGTTCGAGGACGGCTCCATCGGCACACTCTACTACCTCACCACAGGCGACCCAACCGTGCCCAAAGAGTATCTGGAGGTGCATGGCGCAGGGCGCAGCGCCATCCTGCGCGACTTCCGCGAACTGGAGCTAATCGCAGGCGGCAAGCACACCACGCACAAAACCGCTGGGCAAGACAAGGGACACAAAAACGAACTCCAAGCGTTTGTAGAGGCGGTCAAAGGGGGAACCGAAATGCCCATCCCACTGGAATGGGCCATCGCGAACACGCGCATCACACTGGAGGCAACAAGACCCATCTCTTATGAGTAAGCTTCGCACCCTCATGCTGGTCGCGCTGCACCCCTATCCACCCGTTTCGGGAGGGCAACGGCGCACGCTTAGCGAACTGGAGGTCTACAGCCAGTTCAGTGAAATCGACCTCCTCACCTTCCATGATGTGAGCCAACCTGAAATACCCGACCTGATGCGCAAACATTTGGCGCATCTGTGCCGTGAAATCCATTCGGTCCCGATTAATCTGTTAGTCACGCGCCATCGCGGGCAACAGATACGACTCTTTCTCCAATCCCAGTGGAAGCCTCTCCCTTTCAGGGTGGCAAAGTTTATGCACCCTACAATGGTGGAGTTGGTCAGAGAGAGGATAAAGCGTGCCGACTACGACATTATCCATTTCAATTACTTGTCTACAACGGGCTATGCGCAGGTGCTACGCGGTGTACCTGCGGTTCGCCTTTGTACAGAGGCGAATGTAGAGTGGGAGATATTTGCTCGCCACTCGGAGACACACAAAAATCCGCTCAAACGCCTGTTGGCGCGGCGGGAGGCGCGGCGACTGCGCGACTACGAAATCCGAACGCTCAATCAGATGGACGGCGTGATTGCGCTTTCGGAGCGCGATAAGGAAATCCTGCGGCGCGATGGCGTGAAGGTGCCTATCCACATCTTCCGCCGACCGCTAACCGTGAGCCAGCCGCCCGTTGTGCATTGGGAGACGAGCGAGCCGATGGTGATTAGCCTGGGCAGATTGGAAGAGACGCGCACGCACGGCACGCTCTGGTGCGCCCGTGAGGTGTGGCATCGGGTGCGTCAGCGTGTGCCCGACGCACGCTGGCATATTATCGGGGCAGACCCGCCGCCCAGCATCCAAGCGCTACACGGGCGCGACGGTATTGCTGTGGAAGGCTTCGTGGAAGACCTCACGCCCTTCCTGCAGCGTGCGCGGGCGTGCATCATCCCCCTGTTCATTGGCGGTGGGATACGCATCAAGATACTGGACATGCTGAGCATCGGCTTGCCGTGTGTCTCCACCAGTGTCGGGGCGCAGGGGCTGGAGAACGAAGGCGTCTGGATTGCTGACGACCCCGAAGGCTTTGCGCAGGGCATGGTGGAAGTTTTGACGAACCGCAACCGCTGGGAGGCGATGCAACAGGCAGGGCAAGCGTTCATCCAAGCGCACTACGCCCCGGAAGCCGTGATAGCTGAGACGCGCCGGTTTATCGAACATCTGCTGGAGCAAAAGAAATGAGACGCCCCATTCGGATCTGGTTCATGCGCACGGCAATGAGTAAGCGAGGAGGAGCGGAAGCCGTCATCACGCGCCTGATACTAAACCTGCCCAAGGAGGAGTTCGTGCCAGTGGCGGTCTGGCTCTATTGGAAAGGAGAATACGGGGAGTTGCTACGCGCAGAAGGGATTCCCACTCATAGCGGGCTGGCACGGTCGCGTTGGGATGTGCGCCTGCCGATACGGCTCCTTCGTTTGGCACGACAGGAAACTCCCGATCTGATTATGACCACGGAGAATGCACTGGCATGCTTCTGGGCAGGTGTGCTAAAGCGGCTTGGGCAGGTGCCCCATCTGGTGCTGGCGTTCCACACCACGCGTCTCGTCAGTTGGGCCACCTACCTTGCGGTTCGATTCACCGCACCTATGTGCGACCGTCTGGTTGCGCTCACACCCTCCCATCGGCAGTTCTGGCAAGCGGTTTCACGCATGCCCTTTGAACGCTTCACCATCATCCCCAACGGCATCGACATCCACACCTTCGTGCCCGCCTCAGATAAAGCATCGCTGAAAAGGCATCTGCACCTTCCTGAAGGCAAACCCATTGTGGGGCTGGTCGCCTACTTTAAGGAGGTAAAAAATCTGCCCCTCTTTGTAGAAGTGGCAGAACGGCTGGTGCGGCAAGGAATGGACGCGCACTTTGTGTTAGTGGGTGACGGTCCGGATCGCCCACGAACAGAGCAGCTGATTGCCCAGAAAGGCTTGGATTCCTATTTCACCCTGCCCGGTCTATGCGAAACACCGCTCCCCTGGTACCAGGCATTTGATATCTTGTTGTTGACCTCCTATAGCGAGGCGTTGCCCTTGACCATTTTGGAATCGGCAGCGTGCGGGGTACCCGCCGTGGCGACCGATGTGGGCGGTGTTCGGGATGTGATTGTGCCCGGCACCACGGGATTCGTCGCGCCATCAGGCGATGTGGTGCGCCTCGCCTCCTATGTCAAGCATCTGATCGAGTCGCCATCCCTGCGTCTCCAAATGGGGCAAGCGGCGCGCGAACGCGTCGTCCAGTTCTTCTCCTTAGAAGCTATGGTGCAGCAATACGCCGCACTGTTTCGGCAAATCGTGCAGGAGACGGCAGCAACACCATGAATTTATCAGGTGTAAGGCTCGGCGATTCTACAGGTGTCATTCTGAACCAGAATGGAACAATATCGAAACGGAGGTGAACGAGGATGCAAATGCGTTATCTGTGGGTAGTTCTCTGTTGGCTGGGACTGCTGGCTTGCGCCATTTCCCAGTCCCTTGTGAACCTCGACCTGGCACTGCCTGCCGGCGCGTGCGAGATCGATTGGGATCAGGACGGCATAACGGACGGCATCAGCGTGAGCTCCCCATGGAGTAACTGGCGCGTTGCGATGGGGGCGGTCGCTTCACTGGATCCGAACCGCAAAATGGGCGGGGCTTATAGTCAGTCCCTGCGTTTCAATCGTGCTTCAGGGGAGGCAGGCGCGCTGACCTTGTCGCTCACTTGCCTCTCTCCCAGAACGCCCCTCGCTGTAAGCGAGGGACAGCCATTTGTGATACGACTCAGCTACGCTGCGGAAAACTTCCAGAATGCGCAATATCGGTTTCGGGTGCGCACAGGAAGTCGCACCATCTACCTCACACCGTATCAGTCTACCAACTCCAACGGCTGGCGAACCGTTTCTATGGTCGTGCCTGCCGAGCGTAACCGCGATGGCGACCTCGTTTTAACCATTCTTGCGGATATTCAACTGGGAGCGGGGGCGGCTGCCGGAAGCATCTGGATCGACGAGGTGCAGTGTCTGTGGATGCAGTATTCCCTTCACACACTTCCGGACCTCTATCCCGTTCGGTTAGCGGTTATCAACGATGTGCCCACCAGCTGGATGGATTACCTCGCACAACCACTCCCCCTGCTGGGTGTCCAACCGCCGCGAATGGGTTATCCCCTTGAGAAATTATTAGGAGATCGCTTTTTGTACCTGCAGTATGTCAGTATTTCCGGTACACCTATTAATTCAGAACCAGGCTGTACCTCACTATATGGATGTGGGAATGTCTTGCAGGAGCATCCCGACTGGATTCTCTACGACAACACCAGCGGGCAGCCCCTCATCGATCAACGCTATGGTAACTATTTGATTAATCCGGGAGTGGAGGCTGTGCGTGAACAGGCAGTAAGAAGGCTTACAGAATTTGCTACCATTCTGCCTGCCATAGATGGCTTCTTTTTTGATACTCTGGGTGGCTGGCCCGGAGCGAACACGGCAGGTTATCCCACTTACGACTCAATCTTGCCTGCGTGGACAGGCTGGTTGAATCGTGTGGCGTCCCATGTGCGCCAAACACTGGGCAAGAAGGTTATCCCAAACATCGGCAGCAAGACCGGTCTGTTTCTGAATATGAGCCGCCCTGCGGAACAGTGGATCCAGCAAGTGGATGGCATGATGTTCGAAGGGGCTTTCGTGCGAGTAAACTACGACAATCGCACCTACAACCCTACTAATTACCGTGGGGGAACAACGAGCTATAATGTCTCTTCCTGGCAGGGCATGGTGCAGGTGATCCAGAGTCATCCGGACAAGATATGGGTTCTCATCGCCTACTGGGATAGACGCGATAGTCAAGCACGCTGGTTGAAGTATGATCTGGCAAGTTACTGGCTTGTGTACCGTCCCAATGTCTATCTTTACTGCGAGGATCGCCTCGACCAAGACTATCACTACATCCATTTTGTTTCCCGTCCTGAGCTGTATATCCCGCTGGGTACTCCCCTCGCCGACTATGAAATTATTCAGGGCACCTGGGAAACGGGTGGCTTATTCCAGCGGCGCTTTCAGTATGGCATCGTGTTGGTGAATCCCACCGAGAACAACACCTATCAATACATCACCACGCGAAGCTACAAGACATGGGGCGGCGAGTTGGTGCCTGCGAATACCCAACTGAGTATCGGACCCAAAACGGGTGTGGTGCTTTACGCTGCACCGGAACTGCACCTCTCTATCAGTGTATCCCCTCAAACGGCACTGCCCGGCGAGCTGGTCACTGTTACGGTCGAATGCCGCAACACGGGGCTGGAGACCGCTCAGAATGTGGAGATTAAAGTGCCCGTGCCCGATGGGCTAACCGTTGTATCGGTTGGCAGTGGGGGCACCGCGTCGAATGGAATCGTGAAATGGGCCATCTCCTCACTGGCACCGGGGGGCACGCTGCGATTTCAGTTTCAGGCGCGTCTCCAGTAGAGGCTATCCATCATGCAGGAGACAGGATTCGCGAAGAGGCTGGCACGCGCATGGTTTCTGCTGAAGCGTCGCTGGGGGCAGCGCTATAGGGATCCGAGGTGGCTCCGCGCCACATGGGCGCGGCTACTTCGGGACGGCGGATTAGAGGCGCATCTGCCACCCACTCTTGCATCGTTGGCTCCAGATGCTTTGGCGGAGCGCGTCGCTCGTGAGGCTGAAAACAGTTTCTTTTTCGGCACCCGCGACCAGGCTGTCTTCGCGCAGCGGTATCCCGGCGAGTTCCCCGATGCCACCCGCCAGATTCTGCAAGAAGCCGATGACTTGTGCCAAGGGCGTATCCACTATGCCGATGCGGTGGTTGAGACCGAGGTTCCACCACGCTGGTACGACACAAAAGCCATCGCAGGGATGGGCAAATGGCACCGGATACCCGCCGCTTTCCATTGGCTGAAAACTTTGATGCAAGCCTTCTGGCTGAGCGGGGATAAGCGATACGCCCAGACAGCCACCGCTTGGCTGGAAAGCTGGCTGCACTGTTCCCACCGCTTCGACCACGACATCTGGAAAAGCACCAACTTTGTGGGATTGCGGGCGCTTAACCTTCTGCAGGGACTAATCGGCTTCTCCGCTTACTGGCAACGCCATCCAGAACTGTTGCGTCAGGCTCTTGCTCAACTCTGGCTACATGGCACTCTGTTGGAACGGCGAGTCGAATACTGGGGCTATAATCATCTGATTTGGAACGCCCACGACCTCACCTTGCTGGGGATTGCATTACAGAACATCTTCAAAGATGCGGCGCGATGGGCAAAGCTGGGTATCCAGATTATGCACCGCGAAATCCCACGCCAAATCGCTCCCGATGGTGTCCATGTGGAGCGTTCCATCCACTATCAGGTGTTTGTCTCGAAATTGGTGGGCGAGTGGATCACCACGCTCTGGAAAAGCGGTCAACCTCTCCTACCAGAGGTGGTGTGGCGTTGGAATCAAGCGATCGAGATGCTGTCGCATCTACGGTATTCCGAGCGCCTGCTCCCCCTGTATGGAGATGGCTACCGCACTGCCGATCCCAACATAGAGGGCACCATAGAGGAGATAAGCGATTTTTTATTGGCGTTGCATTCATGGTTGCAAGGCGTGCCCGACCAGGCGCGACACCCGCTTTTACCCTGGAAAATCGGGTGCGCGTACTGGCTTGACCCTCCGCATGCACTTTGCCAAATGCGGGGAACCAGCAGTGGATTCGCAACCACCCGCACCCAGAAGGCAGCCCGTGAACTGGTGCTGCACTATCAGGCAGGCAACTCGCTTGCTGGACAGGTGCATGCCCATGCAGATAGCCTCAGCTTCACGCTAAGCGATGAAACAGGCGAGATTCTGATAGACCCCGGTGGTTATGGCGAGGTTGCGGATGAGTGGCGCACCTACTTCCGCAGCACCTACGCGCATAATACAGTGGTCGTGAACGGTGAAAACATGAGCCATCTTCAAGGTGTCTACAAACTGACCCCTGCACTTCATGCCGCGTTAGAAGGATGCTGGTGCTGGCATGGAGGGTGTGCATGGATCGGCTACCACAGCAATTATCAACGGTTGCCTGCTCGCGTCCACCACTGGCGCACTTTGCTGCTAACGGGAACGGAACTTTTCGTCGTGCTGGATTACTTGCGGGGTGCGCAGCCCTTCCAAGTGGAACAGCTGTTCCACTTCGCCGAGGGTCAGCTCGAAAAGGAGGCGGAGGGAACATGGCTCTGGACGGCGAAGGGACGCCAGTGGCGACTCCATCTCACCTGTTCAGTACCTGCCCAGCAAACCCTTTTTCATGGTAGCACAGTCCCCCTCCGGGGTTGGTCAGGAGAGAGGCGTGGGCAGCCCTATCCCATCCCGACCCTCGTTCATCATGCCAAGGGCACTCGTCGCTACTGGCTGATAGCGGCTCTTGCTCGCCCTGAGTGCCAGCTTCGACTCCACCTCAACGCTCAGATAGAAGGCAGACCGCAGGTGCTTGTGCCGGGGGGAACCATCGTGATCAACCATGCGGCTCCGCACGCCTATGAACTAAGCTGGCGATGCGATTCGCAGTAGATGCCAAACCCGCCGCACTATAGGGCAGCAGCAAAAGGAGCGCCGGCGCGCGCATCCGCGGATGGGTGCTAACTACACTGGTGAGCAGGAGCGCTATGAACGCGAGGGCGACAAAGAACGCAATGGGACGCAGGGTTCGTCCCCAACACAGTAAACCGGCTATGCCTGCCCCATATAGCAGGAGCGTGAGCAAAACACCCCAGGCAAAAATCGTCCAGCGCAGCGCGCTCATGCGCGGCACGCGCCCCTCTTTAAGTTTAAATTGTTCCACCTGACCCGTTCGGGCAAGAATCGCCTCCCACTCAGATGTGCCCGGCACAAATGCAACGGTGAGCATGCGCTTCCCATGCGCTCGAAGGTACTCTGTTGGATGGGCGCGGATGAGTTCTAAAGCCGTCTCACGCCAAATCTGCGCCCGCTCAAAAGGATTCATCTGGAAGGGATTACCCCGCTGCTCCATTCGCGTGCGTGCCTGACGAAAGACCCACTCGATACTGGCTTCTCGCGTCTGCATAGGCGCTATCATCGCTGCACCCGCAAGTAGATTGTAGCTTGCAGAAGTGGAGAATGCCCATTCCCCAAATACACGGTAGTTACGCCAGTACCAGTACCCCGTAGCCACCAGATAGCCAATCAGCAACATTAGCGCCGAGAGCAGCCGAAAGCGCACCGAGACCCCCCAAAGCGCAACCAAAAGCACCAACAAGGCAATGGGCAAAAACATAACGCCACGGGCATGGGTCATCGACGCTAAGCCAAGCACAAGTCCCGATGCCAATCCCCAGCCCGCTGCCCGATACGAGAAGCGAGAGGCTGCTATCACACTTCTGGTAAATAAAAAGTAAAAAATTGACAAAAATAATATAAAAATAAAATCAGAATACATAATATTAGCCAACAATATCATTGTTGGCTCTATTGCAAACAAGAACATAGCAAGCAATGCAATCTGTTCACTCTTAAAAAGTTGCAAACAGGTGCCATAAAGTGCAACTGCCACCAGAAGGGAGAGGAGGATCTGCATTAATAGGACAAAGGCGATTTGCACCCCTGTTATCGCGTAAATACCCGCAATAAAGAGGCTGTAGAGTGGGGGCCAAAGGGCTTCTGGTTCGCCGGGCAGTCGCCAGAGCTTCGGGTCGGAAAGGGACTTCGAAATTTGTTCTGGGGTAGGGTCGGGCATAAAAGCATATCGCCCTGTCTGAAGCAGATTCAGCGCTAACTGATGATAGCCTCCGGGGTCCGCTTTCAAATAGATGTCGCGCGCTTTGACCGAATCCCACGGGGTTCCCGCAACAAAAAAGGACAGGCGCACAAGCAACACAATCAAAAGAACACCCACTATTTTCTTCCAGCGGTGTGCCCAATCAGTACGGGATAGCGCGGTTCTCATCGCTCACACCTTTTGAAAAAGGTACTTGATGGAGCATTTGCGTCCTCTGCAAGGCAACAGTCGCCCAATAGGATAGGCAAGAAGATAACTGGCATAGCCAATTAGGGACGATTTGCGGGACACAGATTTGGGACTATTGAGGGAGCGTGTCTGGAGTGCGGAACGCGCTCGCTTCTCTAATTTCGCCATCAGCCAGTCGTGCAACCACACGCCGTAGCAGGTTTCCGAGATAGGTTTGAACCCTATCCGCTGCATCAGCTGGCGCAGCCCGGCGCGTGTGAAAAAGAAAAGATGATCGGGCACGCCCAACCGTCCCATCTGGTGCAGCGCACGAATGCGCGATGTAGACAGCTCCGCCACATTGCCCGTTTCGATAAAAACCAAGCCGCCCGGGCGTAGGAGCTGATGCACTTTGCGTAGTGTGGCGACCGGGTCAGGCAAGTGGCTTAGCACATTGCGCATGTAGACCACATCCCAGTTGCCCTCTATCTCCAGCTGCAGTAGGTCACCCTCCAACACATCGACCTGAAGCTGTTCACGAGCAAACTGAACCAAAGCACGGCTCACCTCGTTGCCTGCAACCTCATAACCTCGCTGCTTGGCATACCAGAGGAAGTAACCCGCTCCACAGCCCACTTCAAACAGGCGCCCCGAAGGAAGTAGGCGACGAATCTGGTTGAGGTCATCACGGGCAATCAGCAACTTTTTAGGGGTCAAAATCATCTGACCCTGTAAATCCACACTCACAGCGCTGCCGACACTGTAAGACTCGGTCAAGCCCTCATGAGAGGGTTGCGGGTACACAAAGAGAACACCACACGCTGCACATCGCAGAAGCGCATGCGCATTCCCCACACTCATTACTTGCTCAAACTGCTCCGCGTTGCAGATTGGACAGCGATTACAGTCCTGCATCTTCTCACCTTCTATTGCGCCCTTGTAATGAAGCTTCCGACTCACTTATACTGTTCTGGTTCACACCCACTGCCCGATCAGTCCCAGCTCTTTGCCGACCTTTTCGAAGGCGCCGAGCGCCTCATCCAAATCCTCGCGGGTGTGCGTGGCGTTTGGCATCGTGCGCACGCGCGCCTTGCCCCGCGGCACGGTGGGATACACAATCCCCAGCGTGAACACACCCTCCTCGCGCAGGCGCACCTCCATCTGCTGGGCAATCGCCTCGTCGCCACAGAACACGGGTGTGATGGGCGTCTCGGAACCCATCGTGTCGAAGCCCAGCCGCTGCAGGTTCTCCTTCCAGTAGCGGGCATTCTCCCACAGGCGGCGCATCGGCTCGGGGTCGGTCATCAGAATCTCCACCGCTTTGAGCAAGGCACCCACCGCCGCAGGGGGCAGTGCCGTGCTAAACAGATAAGGGCGTGCCCGATTAATCAGCCACTCTTTCAGCAGCCGACTGCCCGCAATATAGCCCCCAATCACGCCTAATGCCTTCGAGAGCGTGCCCAACTGGATGTCCACGCGCCCATAAAGCCCGAAATGGCTGGTTGTGCCGCTGCCATGTTCGCCCAACACGCCCGAAGCATGCGCATCGTCCACCATCACGACCGCATCATATTTTTCTGCCAACGCCACAATCTCCGGCAGCGGCGCAATATCGCCATCCATGCTGAACACGCCATCGGTGACGATCAGACGCTTTTTAAAGTGCCCGCACCGCTTCAGGATGTCCTCCAGATGGTTCATGTCTTTGTGCTGATAGACATAGCCTTCGCTCTTTTTATATTTTGCGTTGCTGAGGCGCACGCCATCGATGATGCTGGCGTGGTTCAGCTCGTCGGAGATAATCACATCGCCTTCGCCGAAGCAGGCGGGGATGGTGCCAGAGTTGGCGTTATGCCCTGATTGGAACACCAGCACCGCTTCGGTCTTTTTGAACTCGGCGAGTTTCTGCTCCAGTTGCTCATAGAGTTCATTGGTGCCGCCGAGCCAGCGCACCGCGCCAGCCCCCGCACCCCACTTGAGCGACGCCTCCACCGCCGCTTGCACCACGCGCGGGTCGTTCGCCAGCCCCAGATAGTTGTTCGACGCCAAGTTGATGAGCCATCGCCCGTTAATCTGCACGCGCCCGCCCTGCGGACTACGCAATATTGGCGGCTGCTTATAGAGATTCTGCGCCTTCAGCTCCTCGATGCTCTGCTGCAGCCAATGCTGAAAGTTCGCATTCATCGTTCCATCCCTCACTCGGAGTATACCCCAAGCGGGTAGAATTAGGAGGAGCGGGTATGGCACGACGGGTGATGATGCAACGCTTCCTGCTCATGCTGCCAGCAGCAGGCATCGGGTGGTATGCCCTCATCAAACCTGTGCATATTGACGATACAGTAGTGCTGCATGTGGCGCAGAACATTTTGCGCGATCCATCGCGCCCGTTTGCAGGCGAGTTTTTCTGGCTTGAGGAGCCACAACCGCTGGCGCAGGTTACGACGAATCCCCCACTGGTGAGTTATTGGCTGGCGCCGTGGATTGCGCTAACGGGTTACCGTGAGTGGGTGCTGCACCTATCGTTTGCGCCGTTTATTGCGCTCCTGATGTGGGGGATGCACCGTTTGGCAACTCGCTGGTTGGGGGCTGGATGGGCGTGGTGGGCGGTCGGGTGGTTGCTGTTATCGCCTGCTGTGTTCCCAGGGATGAACCTGATGCGCGATGTGCCTGCCCTGGCGCTGGTTGTGGGTGGGTTGGCAGGCTGGGTGGAGGGGCTGGAACAGCGGCAAGCGCGATGGCTGGTGTTGGGTGCGCTGCTGGGTGGTCTTGGCGGGCTGGCAAAATACACCGCGCTGATTTGGCTACCCTTGGCGGCGCTGTATACGCTCCAGCGGCAGGCATATTGGGCACTGGGCTGGCTCCTGATGGCGCTGCTGCCCATTGCGGGCTGGTCAGCGTTGAACCTGTGGATGGACGGGGAGGTGCATCTGCTGTATGTGTGGCAGGAGCGTCGGGGCAGCGCGCCTTGGGCAGCCAAACTGCTGCCGGGTGTTGTCGGGTTGGGCGCAAGCACGCTGCTATGGCTAGGGGTTAGGCAGCAGTTCAGAAGCGCGCTCGGGCAGGGCTGGTGGTGGAAGGTTGCCCTCATCGCGCTCGCGGTCGGGGGGGCAGTGTGGTGGCATCAAGTGCAGTTCACAGGTCAACCTGTGTATGCCCAGACCCTGCTTTGGCTGTCGGCGGGCGTGATGGTGCTGGGACTGGCAATGATGGTAGATGCACCTGCGGGTACGGTGTTGGTGTACCCCTTCTTGCGTGTGTGGTTGGTGGTAGCATTGGTGGCAGCCGTGTGGGGTGTGCCGTTTCAGGCGATGCGCCACCTGCTGTATGCGCTGCCACCCCTCATCCTGCTGCTAACCCCCTGGGTAGGCCGGAATCCCTGGCTGCTACTAATGCAGGGTGTGTTGGCGTGGATGGTTATCGCAGCGGATTACGACTACGCCGTGCGCTATAAGCGAAGTGCTGCAGGGTATGCCGAGATGTTCCAAGGCGCGCGCGTCTGGTATGTGGGGTCATGGGGCTGGATGTTTTATGCCGAGCAGCATGGTTTCCGTAAACTCTTGCCCGACGGCAGCGGATTGCAGCGTGGCGACATCGTGATTATCCCGGAGCGTGTCTACAAAGGCAAGATGCCGCCTCACCTGCACAAGCACCTGATCCTGCTGGAGGAGACGCCCTGCTTGCCCACTGTCCCCATGCGCACGATGGACTTTCGCGGTGCTGCCTATTACGCCCTTATTCGCACGAATGCGCCCTTCCACTTCACGCTGCGCATGGGCGAGCCACTCGAAACCTTCCGAGCCTACCGATGGATGCCCCCACCCTGAGCCTGATTGTGCCCCTGCACAACGAAGCGCCGAACCTGCCGCGCCTGTTGGAGGCGTGCGTCGCCGTGTTGGAGCGCACGGGCGAGTCGTGGGAGATTCTGCTGGTGGATGACGGCAGCGACGATGGGAGCTGGGACTACCTGCAGCATGCGGCGCAAGGGGATTATCGGGTGCGTGCGCTGCGCCATCCGCAGCGATTGGGAAAGACGCAGGCTTATGCCACTGGGTTCCGCGCCGCGCAGGGGCACTACCTGTTCACCATCGACGCCGACCTGCAGGAAGACCCCAGCGCCATCCCCGCGATGCTGGCGTTGTTGCGGCAAGGTGTTGACATGGTGGTGGGATGGCGCAAGGTGCGGCGTGACGCACCTCTGAAGGTACTGGCATCAAAAGTGTTCAACGCAGTGTTGCGCTGGGGTTTGCGCCTGCCACTCCACGACGCGAACTGCGGCTTCAAAGGCATGCGACACGAGGTGGCAGACGCCCTGCTACCCTACCTGGAGCGCGACTTCCACCGCTACCTCCCTCTCATCGCGCATCGGTTGGGGTTTCGAGTGGCGGAGGTGGTGGTCGCGCACCGCTCACGCCTCTATGGGCGTTCCCACTACGGGCTACAGCGCTATGGGCGCGCGCTGCACGATCTATGGGCGGTGCTGCGACGATTGCGAAAGCGCAACCATCATAGGGTAAACTCCTAATGGCTATGCGAAGGCTATGGGTCATTGGGCTGGTAGCGCTATGCGTCGGTGCCTCGGCACAAATCGAGAGCAAAGCCGAAGAGTGGCTGGAGCGCAGCTTTAAAGCCTATAGCGCACTGCAGTCGCTGCAAAGCAAAACGACCATCACGATGTTGCTCGTCACACCCAAAAACCCACAGGGTGAGACCATCCAGAAGCTCCTTTACGCCTACACCATCCGCCCACCCGCGCAGATTAATCTGGTGGTGAAAGATACCGCCGTAGAAGGTGCAGGCAAACGCTACCTGTGCAACGGCACGACACTCAAAGGCGGCGAGCGCAGCGTCTCGGTGCAAGGCTCTGGCAGTGCGCTGATCGAGGGGCTAATTAGCCTCGATGTGTTCACCCCCTACGATATGGTCTTCCTTCTGGGTGGCAAGAGCAGCCAAGAGAAGGTTAAAAAAGAGATTCGAAACCTGCGCATCGTGGCGGAAGATGAGAAACAGGTGGTGCTGGGCGGTGCGCTTCGCAACGAGCGCAATCGGGAGGATGAGTGGGAGTTCGTGATCGATAAGCAGACCCAGCTGATGCGACGCATCAAGATTGCCACGCGTGCCAAACTGGAGGGGCAGGATGCGCAGTTCATCTTGCTGATGGAGTTCGAACCCACCCCCAACCCGCTTGTGGACGAGAAAATTTTCAGTGAGTAGGGGCGCGCAGCGGGCGTGCCCCCGCCCCTTATCAACCCCCTCGCGGCACATCCTGCAGATTCTAAGCGTCATGCCGACAATTTAGGTCGGCATGACGATTCTGGTGGTGGACGATGAGCCGATGGTGCAGTTCCTGCTGCAGAGCGTGCTGCAGGATGAGGGGTATCGGGTGCTGATTGCCAGCAACGGGCGTGAAGCGCTGCAACACCTGGAGCATGAAGCGGTTGACCTGCTCATCACCGATACCCACATGCCCCTGATGAGCGGCACCATGCTGGTGCAGGTTGTCCATCAGCGTTATCCGCAACTGCCTATCGTGGTGATGGATAGCTATCCTGACGCTTCTGCGGGAAGCGCGCTGGATGGCAAGGTCTTTGCCACGCTGGTCAAACCGTTCGACCTCAACGAGATACGGCAGGTGATAGACGCCCTTCAGGAAGTGAGGTGTGCCGCATGAGAACCGTTGGTATGCTTTTGGTAGGTGGGACACTCGTCGCAAGCCTTTGGGCGCAGCGCACTTCGGCGACAGCTGAGTGGCTCTTTGCTGACCCGCAAGAAGTGGTTCGAACCGCCACCCGCACCGAGCATAAGGTCTCCGAATCGTTCACGACGGTGCGGGTGCTGACCCGCCGTGAGATCGAGCTGTCGGGAGCGCAAACGGTGCAGGAGCTGTTGGAGCGGATGGTCGCTGACTTCGAGGGCAACGAAGCCTCGATTCATCGCTTTGTGAGCACGCGCGGGGCGTACAGCTCCTCGGAGTTCAACGAGCGCACGCTCTTCCTGCTGGACGGCATTCCGCTGAACGACCCCCTGCTGGGTAGCTTCTCGGCGATGGCGATTAGCACCCACGATGTGGAGCGCATCGAGGTGGCATTTGGGCCCGGCTCGGCGATGTATGGTCCGAATGCACTGGCAGGCGTGGTGAACATTATCACGGCGCACGGCCGCGCCGATCGCTCCTCCTTTTACAGCAGCTACACCGCTCGCAGTGGCTACAACGCTTCCCTGCGCTGGGTCAGCCAGACAGGCTCCGATTGGCGCTGGGGCGTGCAGGCATCCTTTTGGCACGACCCAGGCAGCGACCGCGTGCGCAATAACGACACCCGGGTGCGCTCCCTGATGCTCAACACCCGCAACGGACGCTGGAACTTCCACTATGCCTATCTGGATATGGATCGGGGCAGCATCGGGCTGCGGTACGGGCTGTTCCCCACGCCGTATGACCGCTTCCAACCGCGCAGCCACTACTGGCAAGCGGAATGGAACCAGACACGCGGTGCCACGCGTCAGATAGCGCGCTTCTATGGGATGAGCGGCGAGCTGGACTTCTTACGCACGCGACCGCCCACCTTCGCGCTGAACACACGCGAGCGACGCGCCTTCGACCAGCAGGTGCTGGGAGTGGAGAGCTACTGGCAGTTCCCGTGGGGGCATGCCCAGATGCTGGCGGGGGGCGATTTCCGCTTGCAGCGCGCCAGCGGGCAATTGTTGGGTGGCGCTCACGCCGCGAGCAATCTCGCCTTCTTCCTGCAGGGCGAGTGGGAGCTGAACCGCTGGCGACCGATGCTGGGCTTCCGCTACGATGCGCACTCCGTTTACGGCAATCAGCTCAGCCCTCGCACGGGACTGGTCTATCAGGCGGGCGCCCACGATATCTTGCGCGCCTCGCTGGGGCGTGCCTTCCGCGCTCCCACCTTCGCCGAGCTGTTCGTGCGCGACTTTTTGGTGTGGACACCCTACTTCGACGGCAGCAACTGGGTGGCGGTGCCATTTCGGGTGAACGGCTCGCCCACGAACAAGCCCGAAGAGGTGCTCGCCTTCGAAGTCGGCTGGAAACACATTCACCCGAACGGTTGGCGATGGGATGCCGCCTACTTCGCGCAAGATATACGCAATGTCATCACGGTGTTCATGGTGGACCCAGACGACCCGTTCCTACGCCAGTATCGCAATCTGGCGCGTATCCGTGTGAGCGGCTACAGTCTGGAGCTGAGCGGGCGACTGCTTCCCCCAGTCGAACTCGCGTTGGGCTACATGCGCGTCGACTATCGGGGCAACATCCGAGAAGACTACAAGCCCGCCCGCGACCGCTTCGTTATCCGAATGGCGCATTATCAGGAGCATGGGCTGAGCGCGCAACTGGCGTTCAGCTACCCTGCACTCAGGCTTGGGCGAACGGACGCCTATGGCTGGAACACCTTCCTGAACCTCTCCTACCGCAGTGATGCCCGCACGCGCTGGAACCTGCGGGTGGACAACCTCTTTAATGTGCGCACCGAGATGGCATGGCGGGTGCCCGGAGGCGGACGGAGCCTTTGGTTCACCTGGCAGCGCGATTGGTGAATTGGTCGGGGAACAGGCGATGCAGCGACTCCTCGCCACGGCTTGGTGTGTCGCTCTGGGGATTGCACTCATGGTGGGATCCCCCCTCACCCTGCAAGGGAGTGGAGTTAGATCCCCCCTCACCCCATCCCTCTCCCCCTTTCCCAAGGGGGGAGAGGGGGCAGGGAGTGGAATTGGATCCTTCCTCACCCCCTCAGGGAGTGGAACTGGATCCCCCCGCACCCCATCCCTCTCCCCCCTTCCCAAGGGGGGAGAGGGTGCAGGGAGTGGGGGGATTCAAACACCTGCCCAGCGAGCGCTGATTGCCATTCTGCAAAGCGGCGAGGGGAGCCTGTACGACCAAGCCGTGCAGGGGTTCAAAACCGAGATGGCACGGCGCGGCTATCGGGAGGGCAACACGGTGGAGTATCTCGTGCTGACGCTCAAAGCCACTGGCAAGGAGGAGCCGGTCGAAAGCCTGCTGAAGCGCTCACCGAAGGTGGTGGTGGCGGTCGGCACCGACGCCGCCCACACCCTCAAAGAGCGATACGCTCACCTAACCCCCGAACGCCAGCCTCCTGTGGTCTTCCTGATGGTGATAGACCCCGTGGCGGAGGGGCTCATCGAGAGCGTGGAGCGTAGCGGCACCCGCTTCGTCGGCGTGGGATTGACCATCCGCCCCCACCGCCAATTTCGCAGTCTGCTGGACATCGCCCCCAATGTTCGGCAACTCGGCACGCTGTACAATCCCAACGATGCCACCTCACGCCGACTGATAGAACAGGCGCGTGAGGACGCCCAGCAACTGGGATTGGAACTGATAGCGGTGGAGCTGCCTGCCCCCGCAGAACTGCCCCGCGCGCTCGCCACCTTAGAGAAGCAGATCGATGCCTTCTGGCTGATACCCGACCCCCTCTGTGTGGCAGCCTTTGAACAGATTATGTCGCTCTGCCTTAGGAAAAAATGCCCTTTGCTCGCCTTTGCGCAAACTTATGTGCAGCGCGGCGCGCCGGTGGGCGTCGGCGTCGATTTCGCCGATCAGGGCGCCACGGCGGCGGAACTGGTCGAACAACTGCTGCAGGGGGCTGACCCTGCCACGATGCCGATGCTGACCCCGCGCCGACTGCGTACCTACTACAATCTGGCGACGGCGCGCGCCGTCGGACTGGAAATCCCTGATACCCTGCTTAGCCTCGCGGACAAGGTGTTCCAGCAATGAAATGGGGACTGAGACATCGGCTCATGATGCTCTATGCGCTGATGGCGCTGGTGCCCACCCTGCTGGGCACAGGGGTGTTGCTTCTCTATCTGCACAGTCAGGTGCGGAAAGCGACCTCGCAGTTCCAGCGCAAAACCGCTGCCACCCTGCAGCGTTCCCAGCACGCCGTCGAAGCGTTCACCCAACAGCAGTTGCAGCGTACCTTCGCCCAGATGGAACACGACATGCGAAAAGGGCTGGAGTCACATCAGCGCGCGAGGGCGATTCAGCAAGAGAAGATGGTGCGCCAGATGCTCGCCCAGCTCCGCCAGCGCATGACGCACAGCAATAGACAGTTGCAACAGACCACCCACCAGACGATGCAGCGCACCCTGAACGAGACGGCGCAACGCATCGGCATGCTGCAGGCCCAAGCGATGGAACGGCTCACCCAAACCACCACCGCTGTGAGCCGCGATGCCATCCGCGCACAGGTGGGGCAGAGCAGCTTGAGTTTGACCCTGAGCCTCAGTCGTCAGGTGGATGCCGTGTTGCAAAACACCCTGACCCAGCTCACCCTGATTGCACAGCAGCCCGCCTTGCGCGAGATGCGCTTGCAGGAGAGCCGCTGGATTCTGCAATCGCTGCAGGACCGCGAACCTGCCTACCGCGTTCTCTGCTTGCGCGACATCACAGGTGAGAAATTGGTCAGTGTTGGCTCCCCCCTCACCCCAGAAGGGAGTGGAATTAGATCCCCCCTCACCCCCGAAGGGAGTGGGGGGATCCAAAACACCATCGAATCCCTCTGGCAACAGATGGTGCAGAGCGGAGAGCCAGTCATCGGGCAGGTGCTGATGCTCGATACGGGCGCGGGCAAGTTAGAGCCTGTGTTCCCTGTTTTTGTGCCCGTGCGCGAGCGTGGGGTCGAATTGCGTGGTGCGGTCGGTGCCCTCATCGGCATGGACGAAATCAATCGGCTCATACGGGGGTTTCGGCTGGGCAAGCAAGGCTACGCCCTGCTTTGCACGATGGACGGGCTTATTTTGGCGCATCCCGACCCGCGTCAAATTGGGCAGCGCGACCCGCGCTGGGCACACCTGACCCGCTCCGCCACCGAGATGGAAACGCTCCATCCGCGGATGCTGGAACAGCAGAGCGACCTGATAACCCTCACACGATTGCCTTCGCTGAATGCCTTCCTGCTCGTCATCCAGCCCCGTGAAGAAGCCTTCCAGCTCGCCAGCACCCTACAGGAACAGTTCGCCCGCGCACGCCACCTGCAGCAGGGCGAGCTGCGAAGTGCCATCCAGCAGGTGAGTCAGCAAGCTGCTCGGCAAATCCAACGCCAGATGGCTCGCCATCAACATGCGTTGCAGCAGACCCTGATTAGAGCGGAACAACAGACCCTTCTGCAGGCACAGCAGCAGCTAACCGCCCAGAGCAACGCGCAGCAACAGAGCCTCGTGCGCTTGCTGAACGCAAACCTGCAAAACAGCCAGAGCCAACTCCAGCGAGAACTTCGGCAGCAACGAGAGCAAAGCCTTCAGCAACTGCATCAGCAATTTGCTGCCTTCGCCTCCGAAATCCGCCAACGCGCAACCGACCAGGTAATAAACGCCTTTCTCATCGTGCTACTGGGCATCGGCGTGTTTAGTCTGTTGGGGTCCTTCTATCTCTATCGGATTTTGAACCTGCCGCTGAAAGCCTTAATGGAGGCGACCCAAGCCTTTGCTCGGGGTGAGCTAAACCATCGCGTCCAGCTGCCCACTCGTGATGGAGCCGAATTGGAGCAGCTTGCCGACGCCTTCAACCACATGGCGGACGCCTTAGCGAAAGCGGAAGCGCAACTCGTTCAGACCTCGAAACTCGCCTCGCTGGGCACGCTCGCATCGGGTGTCGCCCATGAGCTGAATCAGCCTCTTGCCATCATTCGGGGGATTGCCCAGCAGACCATCCAGATGCTCAGCCGTGAAGGGGGCTTACCCCCAGCGGCGCACCCCACCCTGCTGGACGATTTGCGCCTTATCGAGCGGCAGACCCAGCGCATGAGCCAGATTATCATGCACCTGCGCACCTTCGCCCGCAAGCCTCGCACCGATAGCGAGCCTGTGAATCTGAACGAGGTCGCCCAGAACGCGCTTATCCTGCTGCGGGAGCAGCTCCATCAGCGCGGTATCGAACTTGTCGAGGAATACGCCCCTAACCTGCCGCCCGTGCTGGGTGAGCCGAACGCACTGGAGCAAGTGGTCATCAATTTATTGACGAACGCCCGCGATGCCCTCGAAAATCAGCCAGATGGTCAGGTGATTATCCGGACGCGCACCGTTCGCGACGGTGAACGGGAGTGGGTGGAGCTGTGCGTGCAGGATAACGGTCCGGGCATTCCTGCAGACCTGCGCAGCCAGATTTTTGACCCCTTCTTCACCACCAAAGAGCCGGGCAAAGGCACGGGGCTGGGACTCGCCATCTCGCTGGAGATAGCACAAAAGCATGGCGGCACTTTGCAGCTGGGTGAACCACCGGAGGGCAGAGGCGCGCTCTTTATCCTGCGTCTGCCCGCCTCTGCCCAGACCCAGCAGGCAGCCTAATCTCAGCAGCCCTGCCCAAAGTTGAACAACACAATCAACAGGTCCGCGTCATCCACCACCTGATCACCGTTCACATCCTCTGGCAGCCCTGAACCTGTCTGCCCAAAGGCGAACAGCACCATAAGGAGATCGGCATCATCTACGCAGCCATTACCGTCCACATCGCCCGGGATTTCCTGTACCGTGAAGGTCTCGATGTCATCCAGGTAGACGGTGTAGATATCGGTAAGCGTCGGGTCAACAGGCGTGAACGCGAGATGCTCAAAGACGCCCGTCTGCGTGTCCAACCTCCCGTTCGCTGTGGCGCCTGCAAAGCCCACTATCGGCTCGTTCGGGATATCGAACACCACACGCACCCATTGGTCTTTCTGGTTCACCAGTTTGCCGATGGGTGGATAACCGGATGTGGCGCCAATCCACTCGATACCGCCTGCGGTACCACCATTTCCCGCGCAATCGGCGGTGCTACCGGTCTCTCGCACGCCCAGAGTGAGATAGAAATCAGGTGTGCTACTGGGCACATAGAGCCACACCGCCACCTTATGCCGGAAATCGATGGTGGGATTGGGCAGGTACAAGGTGTTAAAAGTGGTCAACCGCAGCCACGCATTACTCGCCATACCCGTGAACTGCCAGACCACCTTCAGCGACTGGGAACCGTTCGCCGTATGGTTCTGCTCGTCGGAGATGATGGAGCAGTTTGGTCCGCCGCTGCAAGAACCTGTGTAAGCGAGGAAACTCGATGTGGAACCTGAGAAGCTGGGCTGACGGAACATCACTACCCCGTTGGAACCAAGGGCGTAGCCCTCGAAGTCGGTCAGCAGGCACTGCGCCATCGCGCCGCCTGTTAAGAGCAACCCTGTTAATATTAGGCTGTATCGCATCGTCATCGACCTCCTTTCGGAGGCAGGTTTCCCCTACCTCCAAAGCTATTATACCCTATGGCTAAGCAGATTTGTACCCCGTGTAAAAGGGCAAAATAGGGACTTTAGTCCCTACCCAACGCGCTTGCGCAGCAGTCATAATAGAGTGGGGAGATGGTACTGATGGATGCCGTGTTGATTGCGGGCGGGGTTGCCCCGCCAGAGCTGGCAAAGGTGGCGGGCGATACACGCAAGGGGCTGTTTGTGTTTGAGGGGCAACCCCTTGTGCAGCGGGTGATACGGGTGCTGCGTGCAAGCGGTGTGGGGCGCATCGCCTTGGTTGGCTCCGAGGTGCTGCTCGCCCACATGCAGGAAGACCCCAGTCAGCTGCTGTTCGTGCCCGAAGGGAGTGAACCCGTCGAGAACCTGCTGCGGGGGGTGGAGCGGCTCGGCTTGCCCGACGAGGCACGCTTCCTGCACTGCGCCGTTGACCTGCCGATGCTGACCGTGCACGCGCTGTGCGACTGGCTGGGTGCGACACCCGACGAGAGCGATATCGCCGTGGCGTTCATTCCCGACACCGTGTTCGCCCAGCGTTTTCCGGGCGCGCCTTACCGTGCCGTGCGATTCCGCGAGGGGGCTTTTCTGAACGCCAGCATGAGCCTGATGCGCGTGCGCTTCCTGAAACGCCATGCGCCCCATCTGCAGCAGCTCGCTCGTGTGCGTAAAAGCCTGCCCCGATTCACCCTCTGTCTCGCCTCATGGCTGGGCTTTCGACTGCTGACAGTGGGCATCCCCGCTCTGGCGCGCTTCTTGACAGGGCAACTGGCGTTGCAGTCGCTGCCCGCGCTGGCGCAACGCGCCCTCGGCGTGCGCCTCCATATCTACCCGCACGCCATGCCCGAACTGGCATATGATATCGACACGGTGGAGGACTATCACTACGCCCAAGCGTGGCTGCGAACGCACGCCACCCCGCAACAGGAAGGAGGGTAGCTCCCTATCACGAAAATAGCAACATGCGAGGTGCGACGATGCACACTCCAAGCGATTGGCAAGCGTGGCTCTTGAGACAAGCGAGGCACTACGCGGTCTGTGAAGCGGATGCCAACGACCCGGTGCAGGACTGTCTGCACGCTTACCAGCGCCGTTTCGGTCGCTATCCGTGGGAACACGCCCATACACGGGAGGCTATTCAGCACGCCCGTTGCTGGTGCCAGCAGAAAATCCACTCGCTGGCAATCGATCGTGCCAAACAGCCCTGTCGCCAGCGCGAACGACTATTGGACGCAGACCTCTGTGAATATCTGGCGGGGGAGAACCCCGAATCGGACTGGATCTGGTGCATCGCCATTCAGCAGTTTATCGATAGTTTGCCGCCCTCTTTGCAAAAGGTGGCTGTGCTGTATAATCAGGGCTACGAATATGCCGAAATCGCGTCGGCACGATGTTGACTATCCCCCCAGTCTCCCCCACCCCATCAGGTATTATTCTATGCAGGCAAGGGAGCCGATATGCCGTTCCGAACGATTATCGAGCCGTTCCGAATCAAGGTGGTGGAGCCCATCCGCATCACCACGCCAGAGGAGCGCGAGGCGATTTTGCAACGCGCCCGCTATAATCTCTTTCTGGTGCGCTCCGACGATGTGCTAATCGACCTCCTCACCGATTCGGGCACCGCCGCCATGAGCGCAGACCAGTGGGCAGGCGTGATGCGGGGCGATGAATCGTACGCGGGTAGCCGCAGCTTCTACTTCTTCGAATCGGTCGTGCGCGAGATTTTCGGTTTTCGGCATGTTATTCCCGTGCATCAGGGTCGTGCTGCCGAGCGCATCCTGTTCTCGCTGGTGTGCAAACCGGGCTGTATCATCCCCAACAACACCCACTTCGACACCACCCGCGCCAATATCGAGTATCTGGGCGGCACTGCCATCGATTTACCGTGCGCCGAGTCGCAGGACACCCAGACGCCCCACCCCTTCAAGGGCAACATGGATACCGTTGCGCTGGAGCGACTCATTCAGGAGGTGGGCGCGGAGCGCATCCCGCTGGTGATGCTCACCATCACCAATAACTCTGGCGGCGGTCAGCCCGTTTCGATGGCGAATATCCGCGCCGTGAGCCAGATTTGCCGACGGCATGGAATCCCACTCTATCTCGATGCCTGCCGTTTCGCCGAGAACGCCTATCTCATCAAGCTGCGCGAGCCGGGCTATCACGATAAGAGCATACGCGAGATTGTGCGCGAGATGTTCTCCTATGCCGACGGCTGCACCATGTCCGCCAAGAAGGATGGGCTGGCGAACATCGGCGGCTTTCTCTGCACGAACGATGACCAGCTGGCACAGCAGGAGAAGGAGCTGCTGATTCTAACGGAGGGCTTCCCCACCTATGGCGGGCTGGCGGGGCGCGACCTGGAGGCGATGGCGATAGGGTTGCAGGAGGTGCTGGACGAGCATTACTTGCAATATCGGCTGGCGTCGGTGCGCTATCTGGGCGAGCATATTGCGCGGGAAGGCGTGCCGATTGTGCAGCCGCCGGGCGGGCATGCCATCTACATCGATGCGGGGCTGATGCTGCCCCATATCCCGCCCTTGCACTATCCGGGTCAATCGCTGGTGGTGGAGCTGTATCGCGAAGGGGGCATCCGCGCCACCGAAATCGGTTCCGTGATGTTCGGCAAGCGTGACCCCGAAACGGGTCAAGAGCTGCCTGCCCGCAAGGAGCTGGTGCGACTGGCGATTCCGCGCCGCGTCTATACCCAAAGCCATGTGGACTATGTGGTGGAGGCGATTCTGAATGTGTTTGCGCGGCGGGAGCAGCTACGCGGCTACCGCATCACTTGGCAGACCCCCTTCCTGCGCCACTTCAGTTGCCACTTCGAGCCATTGTGAGCCAGTGCAGGCGCGCCATGAGGTACAATTGGAGCCGTGAGGCTACCGGGCTGGCTGAAAGTGGCATTAGGCGTGGGGGCTGTGGCAGCAGGTGCCAGCTGGTTCCTGCGCCATGTCTGGTTCTATCGCGACCCCCAACGCACCCCACCCGCTGATCCCAACCTGATTCTGGCGCCGTGCGATGGCAAGGTGGTCTATATTCGTCCGGTGGTGCAGGGAACGGTGTTCGCCGAGAAGCTGGGTCGTGCCATCCCCATCACCGAAATTACCCGTGCCGACTGGCAAGCGAGCGACGAGGGCTGGCTCATCGGCATCTACATGAGTCCGCTCGATGTGCATTTCAACTATGCGCCCGTGTCGGGCGTCATCCAGCGCATCGTCTACACCCCCACCCGCGCGAACCTACCGATGCTGGATTTGTGGGAGTATATCCGGATGGCATGGCTTCGGCAGGCGGTGGACCTGCTGGGCAAGCGGTTCCAGCTCGAAAATGAGCGGCAGACGCTGCTGCTGGAAAACGGCAAGGTGCGCCTCGCGATGGTCGAGATTGCCGATAAGTTCGTCAATAAAATCACGACCTATGTGCAGGAGGGGCAAGCGGTTCAGGCAGGTCAGAAAATCGCTTTTATTGGGCGTGGCAGTCAGGTGGATTTGCTCCTCTTCACGCGCCAGATCGAGATTCTCACTCATGTGGGGGCGCAGGTGTATGGTGGTCAGACCCCGGTGGCGCGCTTGCTGGAGTAAGCTATGCTCTGTTCCACGCGCTTTCTCTGCGTCTCGCGCGCATGCTGCCCGTGCGAGCGGGCAACGGGCGCGGTGCATATCCCCGTGGACGAGCTGGAGAGTCGCCAGCATGAGCTGGCACCACCCGATGTGGAGATGCAGATTCTGCCGACGGGCGCCGACGCCTTCTACGCGTTGGGTTGGCTCCATGCGCGTGGTCGGCGTGCCCGCCTCGCCGATTCGGCACCGACGCGCACCTGCACCTCCGTGCGCTCTCGCCTCTGGGAGCCGAACGCCTTCCTGCAGCAGATAGCGCCTACCTTGCCGCCCGGACACGCGCTCGATCTGGCTTGTGGTGCGGGGCGCGAGGCGGTCTATCTGGCGGACCTTGGCTGGCATGTGGTGGCGGTGGATAGGCTGCCCGACGCTCTTGCACGCGGGCGCGACCTACAGGCACGCTATGCACCCGATGCACCCCCCGTCCGCTGGGTCGAAGCCGACCTGGAGAGCGACTGGCAGCCCGATGCGCGGTTCGACCTCATCCTCTGCTTCTTCTTTTTGCATCGCCCCCTGATTCAGCGTATTCCGCATTGGTTGCGCCCGGGCGGGCATTTTCTGATGGAGACCTTCACGGTGGAACATCGTGCCCATTTTAACCGTCCTGCGTCGCTGGAGCGGGTGCTGCGGCTTGGCGAACTACCGACTCTGTTGCCGATGGGGATGGCGATTCGCCACTATGCCGAGGGTTGGCATGAACGCGGACACACCGCGCGCCTCTGGGCACAGAAGGTCTCTTTTTAGCGGCTTCCCTTGCGAATACGCTTTTTCTACCGCACCAAGTTGGGGTCGGTTTGGCGTTGTTCGCGGAGGCGCGTTTTGGGGCGTGATTGGGCTTTCAGCTCCGCAATTAAGGCATCATAGGCGTCGCGTTCCACCGGGATCGAGACGGGCACGCCCCGCTTGCCCGACAGGATCAGCGCGTTAATCAGCTCCACCACTGCCAAGCCCTCTTCGCCGGGCGCAATGAGCGGCTCGTCATATAGGATGCTGCGGGCAAAGTTCTGGATGATGGCGGGATGGTCGCGCAGGGCATCTTCGGGCAGCGGCTCGATGGGCACCTCGACGCGTTCCGCACGGATAGTGCCCCACATCTGGTCGGTCTCAAAGGTGAACTCGCGGATGGAGCGTTCGAACTGCCAGAATTCGAGCTTGCCGTTATAGAGGCAGAGCTTACCTTTATCGCCGCAGATTTCGATGGCGTTCTCGTCGGGCACTTCGTTCGTGGTGGCATAGAGGTAGCCGTGCGCCCCGTTGGGATATTCCAGCAGAGCGAACGCCTCGTCTTCTACCTCAATATCGTGCAGGCGGGTGCGCACCTGGGCTTGCACGCGACAGGGCATTCCGCCCAGCCACTGGAACAGGTCAAGATAGTGGGGTGCCTGATTGATCAGCACGCCGCCGCCCTCCCCTGCCCAGGTTGCGCGCCAGCCGCCCGAATCGTAATAGGCTTGGGTGCGATACCATGCGGTGATGAGCAGGGTTCGGCGCACTTCGCCCAGCGCGCCTTGCTCGACAAGCTGGCGTGCCGCGCGGTTTTCGGGACGGGTGCGCATCTGATACATGATGCCGAACTTCCTACCTGCCCGATGTGCCGCCTCTATCATGCGGTCGGCATCGCGGACGGTAACGCAGAGCGGCTTCTCGGTGAGCACATGGAGACCGTGCTGGAAGGCGGCAATCGCTAAGGGTGCATGGAAGTAGTGGGGAGTAGCGATTAGCACGGCGTCTATCAACCCGCTGGCGAACATCGCCTCGGGCTCGGTGAAGGCAGGCACACCATACTGCTCGCCGATTTCGTGGGCGCGAGCAGCATCCACATCGCACACGGCGGTCAACTCCGCTTCAGGCACCAGGTCGCGCACATAATGGCAGTGCCCAGCGCCCATCGCGCCCAGCCCCACGATGCCGAATCGCACCCTATCGCTCATATCCCTTTCGCTTACTTGAAGTAGACAATCTGGCGAAGTGCCATCTCGTTGGTCGGGTCGCGGCGCAGCACCTCTTCCAGCTCGCGCTTGGCTTCCGGCTCGTAGCCGAGCATCGCATAGGTGAGCGCCAGGTCGAGCCGTGCCTGCACACTCTCGGGATTCAGCCGCACCGAGGTCTCCAGCTCCTGGATCGACTCGTCAAACAGCCCTGTGAAGCAGTACACCAGCCCCAGCTGGTGATGTGCTTCCGCATGCTGTGGATTAATTCGGAGCACCTGCTGCAGCAGCTGCTCCGCTTCGTCGTACCGCCCTTCGTTTTTCAGAGCGGTTGCCTGCTGTACCAACACATTCGGGTCGCCCATCGCTCGTGCTTCCTCCTACGAATGATTATCTATAAGAGCATCTCTACCTTGCACGAGCCCCCGGCGGAGCCGCATCCGTCTGCCTTCTATTATAGCACATCGCTCCATTTCCTGCAAAGGAGAGAATTCGTGCGCCCTCCCTTTTTTCCTGCCTGCAGCGTGGTTTTGGCTGCCACAGCCCTCACGCAACTTTATGGCACCTGGCGGATTGTCTCGTCGAATTGATGCCAATCGATGGGAAGCGGTTCGCCATCAGGCGTGCAGTTATAGACCGAGAAATCGGTGACGCCCGCCTCACGCAAGAGTTCCTCATCGAACCAGACCCTACCGGTGCAGGTGGACGGCTCTCGGCGAACCAGTTCATAGAGTGCATCTGCCACGATGTCCGCCTTGCGCCAATAGCGTGGCTCACCCAGTTGGAACGCAATAGTCGCTTGGCTCTCAATCAGCGTGCGGGGCCAGAGCGAGTTCACCGCGATGTGATGCTCACGCACCTCTTCTGCCAATCCAACGGTGAGCATCGTCATGCCGAACTTGGAAATCATGTAGGCGATACGCCCCGCTATCACCGAGAGGTCGAGGGGAGGCGACATATTGACGATATGTCCCCATCGCTGCTGAATCATGGTGGGTAGCACGGCTTGCGCACAGAGAAACGCGGCGCGTACATTCACGCCCATCACCAAATCGAAGCGTTTGGCGGGGGTCTCCAGCAAGGGCTTCCACCAGAGCGCGCCGGCGTTGTTCACCAAGATGTCGATGCGTCCCCACCGCTGCAGGGTTTGCTCCACCATCTGCTGGATGGCGTTCTCGTCGCGCACATCGACTTGGATAGGGAGAGCCTCGCCGCCCAACGCCTGCACCTCTTCGGCGACGGTATAGATGGTGCCGGGCAAGCGAGGGTCTGGCTCGGCGGTTTTGGCAGCAATCACCACGCGCACCCCTTCGCGCGCCAGTCGAAGCGCGATGGCCCGCCCGATCCCGCGGCTGGCACCTGTGATAATCGCCACACGCCCTGCCAACTCGCTCATCGCTTAGCCTTTGAGTGCTTCTGCGCCGCTCACCACTTCGGCAATCTCTTTGGTGATGGCTGCCTGACGCAGTCGATTCATCACCAGCGTCAGCTCCTGAATCATTTTGCCGGCGTTATCGCTCGCCATCGACATCGCTGTCATGCGGGCACCATGTTCGCTTGCGCTGGCTTCCAGCAACGCTTGCAGCACTTGCGTAAGCAGGTAGCGCGGCAGCAGCCGCTCCAGCAACTCCTCGGCGGGCGGTTCGAAGATAAACTCGCGTGTGCCGCCCTCCTCTCCTGTGGGTGGCTCGATGGGCAGCACGGGCTGCACGCGCGGGCGTTGCGTCACGGGGTTGATAAATTGCGCATAGACCAGATACACCCGATCCACCTGCTCGGTCTGGAACAGTTCGCTGATGGCGTTGGTGAGGGCGCGTGCCTCGTCCAGCCCTGCGCCGCCTGTGGGCATGGAGCGGTAGAAGGCGATGGTGTAGCCGCGCTTGGCAAAGAACTGGTAGCCGCGCCTGCCGACGCAGAGGAGGCGCACCTGTTCGGGGGTGAGCTGCTGATCCCGCAGCGCGTTCTGCAGGGTGCGAATCAGGTTCATATTGTAGGCGCCGCACAGACCGCGGTCGGAGGTAATCAGGGCGAATCCGACATGGCGCACCTCGCGTCGCTGCAGCAGGGGATGGTCGGGCAGGTCGCCCGCGCGCCCTAACTCCCGCATAATTTCGTGCATCCGCTGGGCATAGGGGCGCGCGGCGAGCACGCGGTCTTGCGCCCGACGCAAGCGGGCTGCCGAGACCAGCTTCATCGCCCGCGTAATCTGCTGAATATTTTTGGCGGCGCGGATGCGCGACCGCATTGCACGCAGCGTTCTCATGCGAGTCCGTGCGCCTCCTTGAATTGCACTTTGTATTCTTCGATGGCGCGGCGCAGGTCGGCTTCGGTGTCGGCATCGAGGCGCTGCTCGCGCCGAATCTTCTCGCCGATGTCGGGATATTTCTCCCGCATGAAGGGATGGAAGCCCTCCTCGAACGCGCGCACCAGCTCCACAGGGATGTCGTCCAGATAGCCCTGCGTGCCAGCGAAGATAATCATCACCTGCTCCTCGACGGGCATCGGCTGGAACTGGGGCTGCTTGAGGATCTCCTGCAGGCGCAGCCCGCGTGCCAGCTGCATCTGGGTGGCGCGGTCCAGGTCGGAGGCGAACTGGGCAAACGCCTGCACCTCCCGGAATTGTGCCATATCGAGGCGGAGGCGTCCTGCCACCTGCTTCATCGCGCGAATCTGGGCATCGCCCCCCACGCGGCTCACCGAGATACCCACATTAATAGCGGGGCGGATGCCCGCATAAAACAGGCTTGGCTCCAGATAGATTTGCCCATCCGTGATGGAGATGACATTGGTCGGGATGTAGGCGGAGACATCGCCCGCTTGGGTCTCGATAATGGGCAGTGCGGTGAGCGAGCCACCACCCAGCTCATCGGAAAGCTTGGCGGCACGCTCCAGCAGGCGCGAATGCAGATAGAACACATCACCCGGATAGGCTTCGCGCCCCGGCGGACGACGCAGCAGCAGCGACACGGCGCGATACGCCTGCGCATGCTTGGAGAGGTCATCATAGACCACCAGCGCGTGCATCCCGTTATCGCGGAAATACTCGCCCATCGCGCAACCCGCATAGGGCGCCAAGTATTGCAAGCTGTTCGGGTCGCTCGCCGATGCCACCACGACCGTGGTGTATTCCATCGCGCCGTACCGCTCCAGCGTGTCGATGAAGCGGGCAATCGCCGCCATCTTCTGCCCAATCGCGACATAGATGCAGTAGACGGGCGAATCGGTTTCATGCGTATATTTCTGATTGATGATGGTGTCCAGCACGATGGCGGTTTTGCCGGTGGAGCGGTCGCCGATGATGAGTTCGCGCTGCCCGCGTCCGATGGGGATCATGGCGTCGATAGCTTTGATGCCGGTCTGCAACGGCTCCTTAACGGGCTGCCGCTTGACCACGCCGGGCGCAATCACCTCCACGCGCCGATACTCTTCGGCGACAATCGGTCCTTTGCCATCGAGGGGTCGTCCCAGCGCGTCGACCACACGCCCCAGCAGTGCCTTGCCCACAGGCACCTCGGCGATGCGCCCCGTGCGGCGCACCGGGTCGCCCTCTTTGAGCTCCTCGTCCGAGCCGAGAATGATGCAGCCGATGCTATCCTCTTCCAGGTTCAGCACCAGCCCCATCACTTCGTGGGGAAACTCCAGCAGCTCGCCCATTTGGGCATCGGGCAGCCCATAGACGCGGGCGATGCCATCACCCACCTGCAGCACGGTGCCGACACTTTCCGCCACCGGCTTCTGATCCAACGCCTCAATCTCTTTAGCCAGAATGCTGGTTATCTCTTCCGGTCGGATTGCCATGGTCTACCTCCTGACGAATGGCTATTCGGTTCGAATCACTCGCTGGCGTGCGATTTCGAGCCGTACATGCTCGTGTAGTCGCTCTAATGCGCCGCGAATACTGCCGTCGATCTGATAGTCGCCGATTCGCACTCGCACCCCCCCGATGAGCGTGGGGTCCACCTCGAAAGTGGGGATAATCTGCTTGCCCGTGCTGCTTTCCAGTTTGCGCAGCAGGCTCTGTTGCTCGTCGGGGGTCAGAGGCACGGCGGAGTAAATAGTGGCGCGTGCGATACCGTGATGGGCTTCGTACAGTCGCACGAACTCCTCGCAGATGGCTTCGAGCAGCGTTTCACGCCGCTTCTCCACAACAAGGGCGAGGAACTGCAGGGTGAGCGGTTGAAATTCCGGGCTGAACAGCTCCTGCAGCCGCTGTTTTTTGCGGTCGCGCGGGATGAGCGGGCTGTGAAGGAAGGTGCGCAGCGCGTCGCTTGCCTGCATCATCTGCTGCAGTCGCTGCAAATCCTCGCTGACGCGCTGGAGCGCGTTCGCATTCAGCGCGGCTCGAAAGAGCGCGCTCGCATAGCGGCGTGCCACGCGCAGATCTTTTCGCACTTAGCGCACCTCCACGGTCTGGATGAACTCGTTGATGAGCCGTCGGTGGCGTTCGTCGTCCAGGCTCTCGCCCAGCACGCGCTCTGCCACCGCCAGCGTCAAATCCGCCACATAGGTTTGCAGCTCGGTCAGCAGCTTTTCGCGTTCGAGTTGCGCTTGCTCTTGGGCGCGGGCGAGAATCTCTTGGGCTTGGCGGCGGGCATCCTGCAGGATTTGCTCACGCAGCTGCTGCGCCTCGCCGACGGCTTGCTGGATGCGCTCGCGCGCCTCCGCTTCGATCTGCGCCAGTCGCTGCTCATACTCGGCGCGGAGCTGCTCCATCGCCTGCCGGTCGGCTTCGATCTTGTCGTAGGTGGCGTTGATGTCTTGCCGTCGCGCCTCCAGCATCTGCTCGACGGGCTTCCAGAAATAGCGAATCATCAGCCACAACAGCAGCAGGAAACCGACCGCCTGAATGAGGATGAGATTAAAGTCGATTCCCAGTTGCTCCAGGATGCCGCCACCGTGCGTTTCTGCCGCTATCAGGTTCCGCAGTGTTGATGTCCACATGGTTGTATCTGTCATATCGGTGCGTCGGGCAGGGGGCAGGTATCGTCTACCTGCCCCTATGAACCGCTTGCTACTTGCGCAGGGTGTCCACGAGCGCGTCGACGGCGGGCAACTTGCCCTGCAGCAGGAAGAACATCAGCAAGGCATACAGCACCAACGACTCGATGAAGGCGAGGGCAATAATCATACCTGTCTGGATTCGCCCTGCCAACTCAGGTTGGCGTGCCATGCCGCGCAGTGCGCCCGAGGCTGCAATACCCTGTCCGATTCCGGCGCCAATAACACCAATGGGCAAGCCCAGCCCAACGGCTAAGGCAAGCCCCATCAGGTAAAGACCTACGCCTGTCTCCATCGCTTCTCTCCTCCTTGTTCGTTTAGGTTCGCATCCGCTGCTTTTCTCTCCACGCAATGCATGGAGAAACCTCAGTGCGCATGGGCTTCCGTGGGCGCATGCTCATGCGCATGCTCGGTCATCAAACCAAGATAGATAGCGGTCAATAGGGCAAACACGAACGCTTGCACAAATGATACCAGCAATCCCAGTAGCAAAATGGGAAACTGGATAGGCACAGGGAGATAGGCGGCTTTGAAGAGCGGAAGCGCAAAAAAGGCAATCAGCGCCATCACCACCTGCTCCTTCCCGAACATATTCCCATAGAGACGGATCGCCAACGAGAAGGGCTTTGCCAATTCGCCCATCAACTCCACCACAAAAAGCAGTGGCGCAATAAAAAGAGGCACTTTGCCCGCACCGGCGAAATGCCCCAGATAGCCCCGGATGCCGTTTGTGCGAATCCCCTCAAACTGCACATAGAGGAACACCAGCAGCGCCAGCGCAACTGTGGTGTTCAAGCTGGCGGTCGGCGCCACAAACGGGGCAGGCAACAGACCAAACAGGTTGCAGATGAGAATGTAGAGAAAGAGCGTGCCCACCAGCGGGACATATTTCCGCCCATGTTCGCCCACGATGCCCACAACCAGCCCTTCGAAACCTTCGTAGATGAGTTCCGCCAGATTTTGTAATCGCCCAGGACGCTTCTGCATATTGCGGGTCGCCAGAAGCGCGAAAATCACCAGCACCGCGCCCGCGATGCCGGCGAAAACCGTAAAGACCACCGGTGCAGGATGATGTTCCACCGTTTGTCTCTCTACCTCCTTCTATGCCCCTATTATACCCGCCCTATGACAGCCGCGTCAAGGGGTGCAGAGACTGTTCGAAAAATCACGCCTGCCGCATGGTTTTGGGCGTTTCACAAGGGCACGGGAACCGTGCCCCTACCCGACTCACAGTACGGGTGCGGTCCCCGCACCCTGAGTTGAGTTCAGGCATTCCCTTGCCCTATCCATGCCCTGTTTTCGAACACCCTCCGGGGTGCAGCAAAACGCGCCCAAATGGGTATACTCTCATGTCGTGAATCGTTATACGCTGCCAGATGAGAAGGGCTATTTTGGTCGATTCGGCGGGCGCTATGTGCCCGAAACGCTGATCCCGGCTCTGGAGGAACTGACCGACGCCTACCTCCAACTGCGCGACGACCCCGACTTCCAACGCGAGCTGAACTACTACCTCATCACCTTCGCCGGGCGACCGACACCCCTCTATTTCGCGCTGAATCTTAGCAACGCCACCGGGCATCAGGTCTATCTCAAGCGCGAGGATTTGTGCCACACCGGCGCCCACAAGATTAACAACGCCTTGGGTCAAGCGTTGCTGGCGAAGCGAATGGGCAAAAAGCGCATTATCGCCGAGACAGGCGCGGGACAGCACGGCGTCGCCACCGCCACCGCCTGCGCCCTGCTGGGATTGGAGTGCGAGATTTATATGGGCGCCGAGGATATGCAACGACAGGCACTGAATGTGTTCCGCATGAACCTGCTCGGCGCACGCGTGCATGCCGTCCATAGCGGCACCGCCACCCTCAAAGACGCCACCAGCGAGGCGATACGCGACTGGGTCACGAATGTACGCACCACCCATTACATCATCGGCTCCTGCGTGGGACCCCATCCCTATCCGATGATGGTGCGCGACTTTCAGGCGGTGATTGGGCGCGAAGCGCGGGAGCAGATTCTGGCATATGCGGGGCGCCTGCCCGATGTGGTGCTGGCATGCGTCGGCGGCGGCAGTAATGCGATAGGCATTTTCTACCCCTTTATTGAGGACGAGGGCGTGCGCCTGATTGGCGTGGAGGCAGCGGGCAAGGGCATCGAGACGGGCGCCCATGCCGCCAGCCTCGTGGCGGGCGAGTTCGGCGTGCTGCACGGCAGTGCAAGCCTCGTGCTGCAGGATGAGAACGGGCAGATCCGCACCACCCACTCGGTCTCGGCAGGGCTGGACTATCCGGGCGTTGGTCCAGAACATGCCTATCTGAAGGCGATAGGGCGCGCCGAATATGTAGCGGTGACCGATGAGTTGGCGCTGGGCGCGTTCGCGTGGCTGGCGCGGCATGAAGGCATCATCCCCGCGCTGGAATGTGCCCACGCCTTCGCCTACCTGCAGACGCTCGCACCCCAACTGCCGCCCGGCTCGATTATTCTGATCAACCTCTCCGGGCGCGGCGACAAAGATGTGCAGCATGTGGCACAACTGATAAGCGAAGAGTCTGCAATAAGGGTATAATAGAATGGCAAAATGGTGCGGGGTTGGTTGAAAGATGGTGTGGCAGCTGCCCGGTTGCCCCTACTGCTCACCGGACTGAGCCTGCTCGGATTGGGTTTGGGGATACTGCTGTGGCTCGCGAGCCATTTTGCGCCCCTGCCCGAAGGCTTCCAACTGATGGGGCTTTCGCTTAAAGGGGTGCAGCCCACTCAGCTCACTCACTGGCTGGCGCAGCTGGACACCACGCTCAGCGAAATCCCCGTGCATGTGGAGCAAGCGCCGCATGTTCTTAGTCGGCTGCGCGATTGGGGGGTTCAGCTGGACATCCCGCGCACACGCCACGCCATCCTTCAGGCGTGGCACGCAGTACCTTTTTGGCAGCGTCTGACGGGGCGTGCCAGCGCCACCATCGAACCGCACTGGCAGCTGGAGCCGTCGCGCTTTCAGCAACAGCTGCAACGGTTTCGCTCGCTGGAGCGCGCACCCCAAGATGCACAGCTTCGCTATGAGCAGGGCACGATCGTGATGGTGCCGGAGCAGCTTGGTCGCCGCCTTTCGGAGGAGGGCTGCCGCGCCAACCTATTGAACGCGCTGGCAACCCTGCATCAAGGCAGTAGCCCCCCAGCCGAGGGGGACCATCGGGAGGCTCCTGCCGAACTGCGTCTGAACCTGGCGTTCGAACCGATTCGCCCGCGCATCACGGCGGAGCAGCTGCGGCTCATCGATGGGGAGTTGGCGTCCTACACCACGCGCTTTCCCGGTTATCAGGTGAACCGCAACCACAACATCCGCTTGGCGGCGAACGCGCTTAATGGGCGTATTCTGCTGCCCGGTGAGCGGCTTTCCTACAACGAGGCGGTCGGCAAGCGCACGCTGCAGCAGGGCTTTCGCCTCGCGCCCATTCTCATTCGCGGGCAGAAGCGGCTGGGTGTGGGCGGGGGCATCTGCCAAGTTTCCTCCACGCTCTTCAACGCGGCGCTGCTGGCAGATTTGAGGATTGTGCGCCGGCATAATCACTCGATTCCCGTGCCCTATGTGCCGCCCGGTCGGGACGCCACCGTGTCGGACACAGGGCTTGACCTGGTGATCGAGAACGACTCGCCCTTCCCGGTGGCGATTGTGACGGAGATAGGTCGCTCCTCTTTGACGGTGCGGGTATTGGGCAAGGTGGTGCCGGGGCGGCGGGTGGTGCTGCAGACGCTTCGGTTGCGTTCTGGTGGGCGTCGGGTTGCGCTCTGGCGACTGGTGTATGAAGCGGGTCGCCTCGTGCGACGCGAACACATCGCCACCAGCACCTACCGTCCCCCACAGCCGACCTCACAGCAGGAACCCACCCGAAGCCTGACAGCTCCTGCCACATCGCCCACCCCCTCCATGCCATAATAGGGGTGTGAGTGGGATAAGCAAAGCGGTTGTGCCGATGGCAGGGCTGGGCACGCGCCTCTACCCTGTCAGCATCGTGCTGCCAAAGGGGTTGATGCCGTTTGTGTTGCCCGATGGACGCCTCACCACCGGGCTGCAACTCATCGCGAACGCCTTGCTGGACGCCGGCATCGAACAGATTGGGCTGGTGGTCTCACCCGAACAGGAAGCGGTCTACCGCCAGTTTTTGTCGGGCGATTCGGCGCGGTATGGTGCTGCCCTTCAGCGCAGGGCGGAGTTGCACGCGGCGTATGAGGCGTTGCAACGGCTCAACGCCTGCATCACCTTGATTGTGCAGCCGCAGCCCTACGGCTTTGGGCATGCCGTGTGGTGTGCGCGCGACTTTGCGCAGGGTG
>Ga0079995_1030474_pt1 | contig 41941 bp, 55 predicted proteins | sample FaiFalFF_MnMetaG_2_FD_69198 | JGI IMG/M metagenome (GOLD analysis project Ga0079995, IMG submission 69198) | Freshwater microbial communities from Yellowstone National Park, Wyoming, USA - Fairy Falls C (FF_Mn_C) (SPADES assembly) (version 4) | ecosystem: Environmental > Aquatic > Freshwater >... | reverse complement strand
TCTACCTGGCTCTGCGCCCTCTGCGCATACAGGTCTACTAGAGAAGCGGTGGGTGCGGTGGTCGAGGTAGAGGTGCATGGTAGGATCTATAAACAGCAGGTTGTGAAAGGGTCCTCCTATCTCTCAGACAATGGGCCATGGCTCTACTTCGGGTTAGGGAACGCAGGGAGCATCGACAGACTCACCGTGTTTTGGCCAAGCGGCATAATAGAGGAGTATAGAGATCTCCCTGTGAACAGTGTTATTAGAGTAGTCGAGACTGGTGGATGCTTTGTACACAGTGTTGGTGGCGTAGTTCATGGAAAGTAAAGTATCCCTGACCACAATATCCTGGCGCTTTTTACTGGAGAACGATGTCGCGCGAGTAGTCGCTCTTGCGGCCTTCGTCTCGCAGTCGCTCCACATGGTTGAGCACTCGGCACAGATGTACCAACACATAGTGCTCGGACTACCGCCACAACTGTCGAACGGCTTGCTTTTCTTCTTAGACCTCGAATGGAATCACTTCCTCTTCAACGCACTATATTTCGCTCTGTTGGCGGTTCTCTATGGTTTGTTGGGGATCAGGTCTCTCCAAAAGCTGAGACAAGCTACCGGCACATTCTATGCGCTTCTAGTAGGATTATACGTCCAAGCATTTCACGTTGCTGAACACACATACCGGCTCTACCAATTCATAACTAGTGGCTGTACGCCCTGCAGAGGCATCATAGGCGGCTTCTTCAACATGGTTCACCTACACTTCATATTGAACACCATTGCATACATTCCCATCGTACTGATAGTGGTCAAGAGCGGGCTGCTCAAACAGTACCTAGGGTCCCGTGGAGAGGGCGAGCCTGCCGAAAAAGCCCGCTTTCAGCTGTACACTACGCCCCTAATTTTGTCGGTGATAGTCGTATATTCATACTTCCTGGGGTATGGGATCGATCTATACGTCCTAGGCTCACTGCTCTTCACCTCTATGGGGGTTGCCCTCTTCCTATCTATAAAGGAGGGCTTTTTGGAAGAGCAGGTAGCCAGATCAGTTACTGTCGCGCTCATTGCAGCCCTAACGGTCAACACGAGCTACTTGAGCGCGGTCTTCCTAGCCGTGGCATCCATAGTCGCCTCCCAGATCATACGGGAAAACAATAGGCCCGGCCTAAATAACATAGCCATAACCATGACGCTGATCATGCTGCTCTCCTCCCCCTCACTCATAAACTCGAGGTGGGGGAACTACGGATACTTCACCCTCTTCACATTTATGTTCATAGCGGGGATAGCCAGCACCGCGGTGACTAAAACATTGTCAACCGCCGCTTCATTCCTCCTGACTTGGGTACCTCTCTACACTCTGATCCAGTTTCTAAGGCTTCAAGTCGAGGGGTCAGAAACAGTGTTGCTCCTCCTCTCAACGGGCCTAAAGGCCTTGACGAACCCCTTCCTACTAGTCGTTGCATTTTATGTTGCGGCAATGCCTAGGACTGTGCCAGCTCGTAAGCTTAAGCAACTACTCTATGGTACATTCTCCGCGCTGGCCGGTCTATTGTTCACGGCCATATTGCCTGTAGATATTGCAGCACTCGCGGGAATATCATTAGCGAATGTATCGCTTGTTGCTCTAAATCTCTTATCTATTAAGCAGCACTCCTCTCCTTTCCTTCTTCTCCCTCGCCAATTTCTATCTCTCCTACCCTTACCCTTACAGCGCCCCTCTCCTCGACCCTCTCGATCCTCCCGTCCCTTATCCAAAAAATCCGGTCTGAAACATCGATCATCTTGAGGTCATGTGTCGCGGCTATCACGGTGACTTTCCTCTCGCTATTCAGCTGCTTCAGAAGGTCTATGATCTGTCTGCCGGTCCTCAGGTCGAGGTTGCCTGTCGGCTCGTCCGCAAGCACAATGCTGGGGTCGTTAGCTAGGGCGCGAGCGATTGCTACCCTCTGTTGTTGCCCCCCTGACAACTCCATGGGGCGGTGATGCAGCCTGTCACCCAGCCCCACCAGCTCGAGGAGCTCTTTCGCCTTCTTTATTCTCTCCTCGCGCGAGACACCCGCAAAGATCATGGGGAGCATAACGTTTTCAAGGGCTGTAAGTGTTGGGATTAGATTGAACGTCTGGAAGATATACCCTATTTTCCTGTTTCTGAGCCAGGCTAGCTCGTAAGAGTCGAGCTTAGAGATATCCACACCGTCCACGTATACAGTTCCCTCCGTAGGCTTATCTAGGCCACCGATCATGTTGAAGAGTGTTGTCTTGCCAGAGCCTGATGGGCCCATGATTGAGATGTACTCCCCCCTGAAGATCTTGAGGTCTATGCCGTTCAACGCAGTAACGTCAACCTTGCCTAGTTTGTAGATCTTCTTGAGACCCTCTGTCTCGACGACTACCTCCCTCATCTCAAGGATCAGGTATTACAGACGCTTAAATATTTTTACTAAGGGCCGCGATATGCGGCGACTCCACCTTAGAGTTTCCTCTGCATCTAGCGAGAACAGAATGCCCCCCTCAACCAGCTCCTCCCAACTTAGCTTACCCAGCATGACCATGACCTCAGACGGAAGTAGAAGAGGCTTACCAAACCTTGCCTGATCCTCGATGCTTAGTCTCGGACAAGCTGTGTTAACGTATGCATCGAAGCTGAAGTCAGCTAGTTCTTCGGACACGACCTCATCGGTTATCAAGATATGTGCAAAGTACCCTGCAGCCTCAAGGAGGGTCTTTAACCTGTTAGCGAGACCCAACATCATCTGCCCCGGCTTCCTACTAACTATTATTCCGATCTTGCGGGCTTTGCGGGCTTTCTCAATCAGGCCATAGCGGGTGCTCAACACCTGTCTCGCCCTCTCGGTAACCCACTTTACTCCACCGCCAAGAGGGTCAACAGCGAGTGTGGGATTAACTGATATCAATGCTATACCTAGTGCATGGAACACAGAGCCAACGACTAAAAAGCAGTCGACGTCTCCCTCGATCGACTTTAGCGTTGAGTAGTCGCATCCCAATACTTGCCCCCTGTGGGCAAGGTGTCCACTTGGAGCACCTACATGTACTTTGAATCCTAGGCTCTCCAGGTCTGCGGCGAACTGGTCGAGATGATTTAGCCACTGTACGCTCATCCCTAGCCCAATACTCTTATATCCACTGAGCTCCTCGGATATTTTCTCCAAAAGGCTGCGGAGGGGCTTGTAGTCCCTGTAGCGGGCCTCTATGTAGAGCACAGGGAGCTCAGAGTTGGAGAGGAATGGAGCATGCCCAAGATGTATAATGGCTTGCGCCCCTAGACGCTTTGCCTCCTCTATCGCTAAGTCGCACCCGCCCCAGGTTGGTGATGAGGAGATGAATGGCTGAACACCTATTCTACAGATCTCCTCTGCGAGGGACTCGAGAAATCTTCTCAAACCCAGGGGGCCCTGAAGTAAGACGGCCCTAGGCCGAGTCTTGGCGAGCCATTCCATCACGGCTTGCCGGTCGATCTCTACGTCCATGCCGCCTCACGACGCCTGCAAACCTGCTCAGATAACCTCGGGTGTCCTCACAAAGTCAGTTCTCGGCAATATCATCATCGCCGAAAAACTTCTAGGATGGGTGCCTATTATCTTTATCCATTCCCGGCAGTTGCTAACAGCTCAACTTTCAACCACGCGTGCAGGGGTCTTGAGTCCTTGGAACTGTGGGAAAACCTTTAAGACCCTTCTATAGATGGCGTATGCCGGCAGCACTGTCAGGAAGACGTGAAGTATATTAAAAACGGAGGTGAAGACGACCATCACGGTAGCCAAGGTTAGGTCGCCCTCCACCGTTATGCCGATACTGCCCAGGACCTTCTGAGAAAAAGGCAGGTACGTGCTTGGGAAGAGGTAATAGTATAACACAAAGGTGGCTGCCGCCATTATGAGGGTTCGGAACATGAGAGAGAAGGCCAAGCCATTTATGAGTAGACTCCCGCGTCCGAGCCTTACAGCCGCCTCAAGCCCCAAGATGGTCGTCAGAACAGCTAGTAGCTTCATGGTGGGCCCGACTAGGGCGTGGAATGGAAGTCCAAGGTTGAGGGCAACCCAGTGTGCTACGGTTGCGAGGAGGCCGCCGTAGAACCCAAACAAAAGATACGCTAAGACGTCCGGAATCTCGGCAAAATCAAAGGAGAGGAACGGCAGTAGCGGGAAACTGAAGCGGAGTCTCAGGAGAGATAGGGCGTAGGCGATGGCAGCCAACACCGCGACGCCCGCAAGCCAGCCACTATTCAGCTTTCTCACGTCTTATATGGTGGTAGCTGTTACTTATAAAGTGTGAATTTAGAATTCCAAAAATGTGATAATTACTACTCGTCTAATGTATATTTTCTTCGCCTTCTTTTATTATGTTCATCTCATAAAGAGGTCTAATTATTTGCTCTATGGAGAATCCCCTCCGCAGTGTTACGACTCTACTCCGGCCCACCTCGTAGATTGTAATTAATCCGGCCTTCCTCATCAGATCTACATGGCGGTAAATTGCCGAATAGCGCTTCTTCAACATTCTGGAGAAAGCCTTGATGTGGAGGGGGCGGTCGCTCTGGCTCGCCATTATAAGGATTCTCAGGCGAGTCTCGTTGGCTAATGCGCGAAAGACGCGGGTTAAGCTCCTATATTCCTGATCTGTGAGCATATTACCATCGAATTATGTACCATTAAAAACCTTTTTCACCATCACGCTCCATAGTAGCTACTCAATTTTCTTTAAGTCCTTTCGAGAGCCTTTGAACGAAATGTCCGCCGCTTTTACGGTACGCCGCGTCGCGATCGGTGCCGTATTTGGTGGCCTAGCATTTACCATGGGTTTCTTGCCTCTCAGCTTCCCATTCCCGCCAATACCCTACCTTAAGTTCGACTTGGCCGAGATTCCCGCCTTTTTAGCCGCGATGGTTTTCGGCCCGTCTCTTGGGCTAGTAGCGGCGTTCAGCCACTTCATCTCCCTCCTATTTTTCGGGGAGTGGTCTCCCATTGGCCCTCTCATGAAGTTCTTGGCGGTTGCCTCTAGCTTGGCGGGTTTCTGGCTCGTCTCTAAACTGGTTACCGGAAGGGGCATACTTGTCTGCTCGTTCGGCCTTGGCGTCTCGTCTATCCTAATGAGAGTCGTCGTTATGACGGTCACGAATTACATCGTCTTGGTTGTTTTGCTGCCCGATGCTTTAGAGTATGGGGCCTCGACTCTGAGCATGATGACAGGCCTATCTATGAATAGTTTTGAGGAGAAACTCTCCCTAGTTCTCCTCTTCACAGCGCTATACAACGGGCTCCACATACCAGTCTCGATGATACCTTCATACATCGTTGCGAAGTCTATTTCGCCAGTATCAATCAGGCTCGGCGCAGATTATCCATGGATAGTGCGGATCGCTAGGGCAAATGGTAGGCGGTTCTCCTCTACATAACCCCCGCTCCTCTACTGCTCCTAGTAATCCTCTCTAGAGCTCGTGCGGCCTTAATCTGCTCGATCTCTTCGTCTAACAGTGCATAGTCGAGTGTTATGCCGAGGATTGTGGAGAGGACCTCCAGTACCGCCTTAGCTGCAGCGGGCTGCCTCATGCGGGGATCACCTATCTCTCCTAGAAGACAGGAGCCTACGAGTCCTCTCTCCATCGCGAGTCCAAGGAGCAGTCCATTGAACCCTGTTATGTATCCCTCAGAGTCGAGTGGGGATGATCCTGCGTGTTTAAGCCTATCCTCTAAAGCCTGCGTTGTGGTGGCGTAGTATACGCGTGGGGACTCGATGAAATCGTCGCCACAGTGCGCGGCCCCAAGGGTGTAGACCTCCTCGACCCCTAGCGACTGGGATAAATCAAGCACAGCGTCGCAAAGCTCGTAGAGCTCCGTGGAGCCTGATGGCTGGTGCGTGCCCGTCATGGCAATGAGGTCGAGTCCGTCTCTGAAGTAAAGTGTAAATCTTCCGCGTTCGAATTCGATCCGCCCACCTTTATGAACCACGAAGGGCGGCCAGTTGTCGATGAGCGTAGCGAAAGGCTCAAGCCTGAGAGAGCGGATAAGATGCTCCATCGCTATGCCAGCAACATTACCCATGTCTGGGAGGCCTGCGACAAGCCTCTTAACGCGGGGAGGAGTCCTCTCGACCCTAAACCGCATAGTTAACAAATCATCGTTGAGGGATAAAAGCTTGAAGTAGCTAAAATGATTCGTGCCAAATTCTAAGGCAGCTGTGAGGGGTTTAGGGATATTAACAGGGGCGGCTTGAGAGTGTAGCGGGGATGATTAGAATACCACGCGAAGTTTTGAGGAGTATCTCCGAGTCCTGCTCAGCGAGGTATCCGGAGGAGGCTTGCGGTTTTCTTATTGGGAGGATCGAGGGTGGGGTCCGCATAGTGTCTCGGCACACTCCCGCCAGGAACTCCCACACGGGAGACAAGAACAGGAGGTACCTGATTGACCCCCTCGAGTATAAGGCTGTGGAGGACGAAACAGAACGAGCTGGGCTATCGATAGTGGGTGTATATCACAGCCACCCCGACGCTCCTGCGATACCGAGTGAGTATGACAACCTCCACGCCGTCCCGTTCCTCACCTATCTAATAATCTCTGTTCGACGGGGCACGCCGGTGGAGTTCTCATCCTGGGTTCTCAACGAGATTACCGGACGCCTCGAGAGAGATTACTTGGAGATTTTGGACTAGCTGCAGTCTGGTTCACCGCTAGACTATCCTCTGGTCTATATAGCCCTTCCTTCTACCGCGCTCCTCTGCCAACTTATAGACAGCGATACCGGAGACCAGCCACGCTATCCCTGTAGCGAATGCCTGTGCGGCAAAGAGTGGATAGCTCTCCATCGGGCCGATCAGAGCGGCCCGAGCCGCTCTTATGATATGTGTGAAGGGCAGAGCCTCTGAGACCAGGGGGAGTGGCCAAGGTAGGGAGCTAGAGGGAAAGAGTGCCTCTGTAAATATCATTAACAGTCCCGCGATGTAGATTGGTAAGCCCCACTCAAGCCTCGTGACGAATATACCGTAGGCTGCCAAGAGAAGACCTAACCCAACCGCCGCCAACATACCGATAGCCGTTGAAAGGGTAAATAGCGCCAGGCTAGTCGCGCCGAACATGATCACCAGGTCCACGCCTAATAAGACTCTAACCGCGTAGGAGGCCGCTACAAGTGAGGCAAGGGCCGTCAAAGATGACTCGATGAACGCAGCTATTGTTCTCCCGACTATGTAGGTGATTGTAGACCCCGCGATGTAGACGTAGGGGAAAGTATAGGTGGCCTTTCCCTCTGTCACTGCGGAGAGTGGCGCCCAGATGTATGACGAGAAGTGCGCATAGAGCGCGGCTCCTACTATGATGTAGGATATCCAGTAGCTACTAATCGTGCCGGCCGATCCGGACCCTATCCAGAAAACCATCACAGCCGTAAGAGTACTCGCGGTGATCGGTATGACGCCGATAGCCACAGCGACGGGGGGATAGGTCCATCTAAGCTCCCTTTCTAACCCGAGAAGGATCGACGACAGCAGCCCCCTCATCTAAGATGTAGTAGTTTGAACGATGTTATTAAGAGTTGGTGGAGGGGATCAGACTCGACACACCGGGACACGGCCCCTACTTGCCTTGGCGTGCCGGCCCTGTCTTCACCCAACAACTAAACAGAACGATGCTAGAACGTTGCACAAGCATTTAGACTCCAAGCCGAAAATAATGGACAACTATCCACGATACATGGGAGTCCAAAACATTACTTAATTCTCACCAACAGGTCACCCGTCATCCGTCCCCTCATCTCTATTATGGAGAGGAAGCGGGTTCCAGCAAATATTGAGAGGACCGCCATTAGGGCAAGCACCAACAGGTTAAGCCACACGTTGGGCAGGTCCTGACCATAAAAGACGACTCTCCTCAAAGTATCCATCCCGATCGTCAGCGGTATTAGGGATGCTATGGCCTGGAGCGCGAGGGGAAATGGTGATCCGCGCCCTACCGAGGGGAAATATAGACCCGAGAGAAACGAGACAGGCTCAAATATGGCCTCGTTGACCTCCTCAGCCTCCCGCCCAGTAATCAAGTAGAGTGATGAGAGGGCGATTCCCATACCATATAGCGCAATTAGCGTTAATATGAATGCGGCGGCGAGGGCGAGAGGCGGCGGTGAGAACTGCGGTTGGAAGAGGACCACGCCCAGCGTGATTACGATGAGTGAGCTTGGAAGTGTTCCGACGATTCCGCCGAGAGACATTCCTATGAGTATCGCAGTTAGGGGAGCCGGGCTAGAAATGTATAGATAAAGCATGCCGGACCTCTTATCCCAGTTAAGCTGAGAGGCCATAGACCAAAGAACGTTCCCCCAATACGCCATCATGCCGCCGCCCAAGACAGCGAATCCGGTGTACTGTGTCTGACCCGCGAACCTATAGAGCATTGCGAGTGCTAGCGATGTTAAGAGAGGTCCGCCGACATTAACGAGTAGCCACAACGGGTCGGTGTAGGTGGCGTAGATCCTAATCACGGCGCGGGAGTAGGCAGCTGTAAGCCAAAGAATCGCCCTATGTAGCAACCTCGCTCTCCCTCTCCGCGAATCCACGACCCACCAAGCTCACAAACACATCCTCTAGTGTGGGCTCGATAAACTCGTGATGAAAGACCTTCACATTTCTCGACCCGAGTAACCGCATCACGGGGGGCAGACATGCCTCGTCGCTCAAGACTAGCCTTATACGCGTTCTTCCAGACTCATCATCAACCTTCACAGTTCCCCCGCGCACGCCCTGAACTGAGAGTACCTCTTCAAGAGAGATCCGAGCTTTACTTGTCTCTAAAAGGACTATGCGGCCGCTCAGCCTCGACTTCAGCCTTTCGGGAGCATCGAGAGCGAGTATCTCCCCATTATCAATTATCGCGACCCTGTCACAAATCTCCTCAGCCTCAAACATGTTGTGCGTGGCGATGAATATTGTGCGAAGCTTAGTCTTGGCCTCGTGGACGAGTAGCTCTCTAACTGTCTTGGCCGACATCACGTCCATGCCGTTAGTGGGCTCATCTAGAAAGACCACGTGTGGGTCGTGGATGAAGGCCCTCGCTATGTTTAGCCTCTGCCTGTAGCCTGTCGTAAGGGTGTAAAGCCGGCGATCGAGCTGATCCTTAAAGTGGAGGGACTCGGCAAGCGACTCGATCCTCTCCATCGCTACTCTCCTCGGAACCCCGTAGAGCTGTGAGAAGAACCAAAGGTTTAGCCGCGCTGTTGCGAAGTCGAAGCCTACTTTCTCTGAGCTACTTGCAAAGCCGACTATCTCTCGCACCTTTTTTGCCTCCTTGACCACGTCGTATCCCTCAACGTAAGCGCTTCCCGATGTTGGTAGCAACAGAGTGGTCAGTATCCTGATTAGTGTAGTCTTGCCGGCCCCGTTGGGTCCTAAAAGACCGAAGACCTCGCCGGCCCTCACTCTGAGATTTACCGACTTGAGGGCGACGACAGGGCCGCTCTTTGACTCAAAGACCCTGCCAAGATTCTCAGTGACAACCTTATCCATCCACACTACTATCGAGATGGCTCAGGCAATTTATAACCCATTATGTCAGCTCGCCTCGTATCTTCTCGCCCACTCCATAAGCCTCCCGACGACCTCGTCGCTTATGGAGGGCTTTCGCTTCGCGATGGCGGCCGCGAAATCGTTCATCGAAATCTTCCTCGGCTCCTCGAGGCCCTTGTCAAACATCTCTCTAATAGTAGATATGTGGGCGTCTAGGCAGATGTTGTATATGTCTGCGGGCGAATAGCCCTCCGTCATGCGGGCTATCTCCTCGAGGTCCACGTCCTCGGCGAGCCTGAGGTTTGAGGTGTAGTGTCTTAATAGCTGGAGGCGGGTCGTGGAGTCTGGGGGGCCGACGTATATCCGTTTCTGAAATCTTCTGATGAAGGCATCGTCAAGCAGCCAAGGCTTGTTGGTGGCGGCGATGACGTAGAGATACTCTTTCTTATTCTTGTTTAGTATGCCGTCCATCTCCTTAAGGAGCTGATTCCTAGCTCTGGCCTCACCCCCAACCTCCAAGTAACGCTGCGAGGTTAGGGAGTCCGCCTCGTCAACGAATATGATCACTGGTCTACCCTTTGAGAGATCTGCACGGGCTCGTGAGAATAGAGTAGCGATGTTTTTCTCGCTCTCCCCCAACCACTTGGACATAACAGTAGCCGCGTCCAAGGTGTATAGTATTGCATTCACCTCGTTCGCAGCGGCCGCGACGAGCAGAGTCTTTCCGCATCCCGGGGGGCCGAAAAGGAGTATGCCGGTGGGCCATCCCAATGGGAAGAGGTCCGCCCTCACCCAGGGATACACAATTGCCTCCCTGATCGCCTGCTTAGCGGTCTCTAGGCCGATGACGTCACTCCACTTTACGTCAGTCATGATGGGCTCGAATGATGCCTCGGAGCCGCCGGCGCTCTGTTTTACAACCATCCTCGCAGGACTGGAGATGGTGAGCTCGTTAAGCCGGTCCATGTATTGTCTAAGCCTCTCCCTATAGACTTCCCTCAGGACTGGGCTCTGGGAGAGTGAGATGAGCCGGCTTAAGATCTGGATAGCCTCCCTATACCGGGCTATAGCGGCCTCCCTCGAACCCTGCTGGTCGAGAAGGACCGCTTCTTTAGCCTTCTCAATAGCTATTTTCTCCAGCTCGCTCACGGCCCGAGCGTCCCTGAGACCGCCCGCCTTTTTTAAGAGGTTTCTAACGCTGGGGGCGGGGGTGAGGATTAGAGAAATACGGCGATACTACCCAGGGATTCCGCTAGGGGACCTCCTTCGCCGTATGGAAGACGAAGCAAGTCTCTGTCTTTGCGACGTTTTTGATGCTTCTTATCTTATCTATGACCAGCCGGCCGACCTCCTCCGTCGAAGGAGCCCTCACCTTTATCAGCATGTCCCACTGGCCGCTGATCAAGTGGACCTCGTAGACGTGCTCCATCTCAGCAATCATCGCGGCCAGATCCCGCTGGGATATGTCCATTACGGGCGAAAAGGATATTAGGAGGAAGGCGGTCGCGGGCAAGCCTAGCCTGGAGTAGTCAGGTATCGCCGCTATCCTCTTTATGATGCCTCGGGAGGTAATCCGTTTAAACCTCTCTTGGAGCGTTGTACGCGGTATTCCGAGCTCCCTAGATAGCTCCGTGAAGCTTTTCTTAGCGTCGGTCATCAAGGCTCTGATTATCTCGAGATCCTTATCGTCGAGAGCGGGCTCCATTCCTCATACGTCTACCTGCCCGCACCATATATATAGTTATCCGTCCACATAATCATTCACCTCCGTCCGAAAATCGTCACGACCTCAGCCTAAGGGTCTGAAGGCCTCTTGGACTGGTGACGATCGACTATTGCCTATTCGTGGTTCAACGCTTTTATAGTGCTCATAGATGGTGATGGGGGATTGCCCAGGCTGAAACAGGTGTATATCCATGGATATGGTGCTTACCTTCCCATGCTTAGAATACGGGCATCGGAGATCGGCAGGGTCTGGGGGGTAGGTGACTCGGAGCTCCCGGTCAAGGAGAAGGCTGTGAATAACTTTGACGAGGACGCCGCCACCATGGCGGTTGAGGCGGCTAAGTATGCGCTGGTAAGGGCCGGCGTCTCCGCGTCTAGAATCGGGGCCGTGTATATTGGGTCCGAGTCGCACCCCTACGCAGTGAAGCCCACAGGCACCATAGTCGCGGAGGCCCTGGGAGTCAGCCGGCGGACTCTCGGAGCAGATCTGGAGTTTGCATGCAAGGCAGGGAGCGAGGCTATACAGATCGTCTCAGGCCTCGTGTCCTCAGGCATGATCGAGTTCGGCCTAGCAATCGGATCAGACACCGCGCAGGGGAGGCCGAGGGACCCGCTTGAATACACGGCAGCAGCTGGCGCCGCAGCCTTCGTCCTAGGTGGTAAGGGTGACGGAGTTGTCGGAGAAATAGAGGCTTCGGTGAGCTATGTATCGGATACCCCCGACTTTTGGAGGAGGAGCCATGAGAGGTACCCCTCACACGGTCACAGGTTCACCGCGGCGCCTGCCTACTTCCACCACATCGTCTCGTCTGTAAAGTTGCTGCAGGAGGAGGGCTACTCGCTGTCCGACTTCAACTACGTGGTCTTTCACCAGCCAAACACCAAGTTCCCCCTCGTTGTGGCGAAGATGCTCGGCATACCACCAGACAAAGTGGAGCAAGGAATGGTCTGTAACGTAGTCGGAAATACATATGCAGCCTCCTCCCTCTTGGGGCTCTGCAGGGTTCTCGACCGGGCGAGACCTGGAGAGAAGGTTCTCGTGGCCTCTTATGGATCGGGCGCTGGGAGCGATGCCTTCGTGGTAAATGTGCTCGACGGAGTTCTTGAGAGGAGAGTGAGGGCTCCACTGGTCGACGATCTAATTTCAAGAAAGAAGTATGTCGACTATGCAGTCTATCTTAGGGCTCGGAACAAGATAAGGCTCCAGTGATTAGCTATGAGGCGGGTCTATATAGCCGGCGCATCGTTGGTGAAGGTTGACGAGTATTGGGGAGAGTCTCTGGACTCCCTCGTTACTCAGCTTGCAGACGGGTTTTCTGGCCTAGCGCTCCACAAGATAGACGCGGTTTATGTGGCTAACATGTTAGGAGAGGTTCTGCAGAGCCAGGCAAATTTGGGGGCACTAGTTGCCGAGGATTTGGGGCTCGCCGGGGTTGCGGCGTTTAGGGTCGAGGCAGGGGAGGCGTCAGGCCTAGCTGCCCTGCACGCGGGCTACCAGAGTATCCGCGCTGGGCTGGCGGACACGGTGCTGGTCCTAGGCGTGGAGAAGCTTTCCGACGCCTCGCCCGAAGAGGCGATGGCTACGTCCTCCCTATCAGAGCGCTACGACTACGTCGGGTTCCAAGGAGTCCCAGAGCCCGCTATTGCCTCCATGATGTATAGCCAATACCTCAAGAGGTTCGAGGTGCCGCAGGAAATGGTGGCGCAGTTCCCCGTCATGATGCATGAGCATGCAGCCAAGTCTCCCCACAGCCAGTACCAATTCAAGATAACGCTCGAGTCGGTCCTCTCCTCACCCCCTGTTTCTGAGCCCCTCCGGCGCCTCGAGTGCGCGGGTATAGGGGACGGGGCAGCTGCCGTACTACTATGCAGCTCAGACGCCCTCTCAACCATTCGCCACGATGAGGTTGTCGAGCTGGCCGGCTCCGCCTGCTCAACCGACATTGTTTTCCCCTTCGACAGGGAGGACCCCCTCCGGCTCGGCGCAGCGTCGAGGGCCTTTGAGGAGGCGATGGCTCGGGCCGGTGTAGCTAGGAGGGACATCAGGGTGCTCGAGATACATGACTCCTACTCCATTCTTGCGTGCCTCTTGCTTGAGTCTATCGGGCTGTCCGAGCCAGGCAGAAGTGGAGTGGATCTGAAGAAAGGAAAGTATAGTCTCGGGGGAGAGGTGGCTGTAAACACTTTTGGGGGGCTGAAAGCGCGGGGACACCCAGCTGGAGCCACGGGGGTCTACCAGGCCGCCGAGGTCTATCTCCAGCTCACCGGCCGCGCAAAAGGATGCCAGGTCGACGGCGCCAAGGTAGGCGCTGCACTCAACCTCGCGGGGCTTGGAAGCTGCGTATTCGCATCCGTAATGAAGGTGAGGGACGTTTGAGGTCTATATTCCGCCCACCGGCGAGCTGGAGGCACCGGCTCTTCAGATATAGGTTGCTGGTCTGGAGGTGCATAGACTGTGGAGCCATACATCACTATAGAGCGCGAAGGTGTAGAAGGTGTGGCTCGACGAGGACCGCTGAGGACCTGCTCCCCGAGAGAGGCCGACTAATAGCCTTCACCACGGTAAGAGCCCCCCTCCAAGGATACGAGAATAATGCGCCATACCCGGTCGGCATCATAGAGTTTGATGATGGAACAAGGATCCTAGCAACGATTACGGATTGCGAGCCAGAGGACCTCAAGGAAGGTATGATTATGGAGCGCGTCTTCAGGAAGATCGCGGACGACGGCGACTCCGGCATAATCATTTATGGATTCAAGTTTAGGCCGGTAGTAACGCAAGGTAAATAACCTGCCGAGTACTTCAAAGGCCTAGAAGATGTATGTGGATGAGAACTCCTCCAAACTTTGACGATGCTCTGCGCTCACGATACCTCTCCACCGGGACTACAACGATCTGCTTCACTGCGCGAGACGCCGTAGTCTTCGCTACTGACACCAGAGCTACCGCAGGCTTTTATGTCGCGCACAGAAAGACGAAGAAGGTCCACCAGATAGCCAGCCACATAGCGATGACTATTGCTGGAAGGGTTGCCGACGCACAGAGCCTGATAGACCTTCTCCGCAGCAACGCGAGATACTACGAGTATGTCCACGGCTCGAAAATACGTGTTAAAGCCCTTACCAGTTTGCTGTCGGGGGTCATGTTTAGGTATCGCTATCTCCCCTTCCAAGCTCAGATAATCATCGGAGGCGTGGACGAGGCAGGCCCGCAAATATTCAGCGTTGATCCTCTGGGGGGCTACACGTCTGAGAAGATGGTTGTGTCGGGGTCCGGCTCGCCAGTAGCCATAGGTGTTCTGGAGTCGGAGTATGACCCCGATCTGAGCCTCGAACAAGCCTTACGCCTAGCTTTCAAGGCTGTTGCGGCGGCGATAAGGCGGGACATCGGGTCTGGAGACAGCATCGACGTGGCCTACATCACTCCTGCAACAATGTATAGGGAGCTTACGCAGGAGGAGAAGGCCCCACTATATGACCAGTACGTCAAGCCCTACCTTCTGGTCTAGACCTATCATGCATCCACCTGGCCTCTCTCAAGCACCCGCCTCGTGAGGAAAAAAAGGTCCTCCTCCGTTATTGGGTGCAAGGAGCCCTGCAGATACGCGGACCATCTAGCCTTGTTCTTGACGAAGCTCATATGGGGGACAATTTGTTCCGCAAGTATTGACTGTGCCCAAAGCGTCCCCCTAATCCTGAAATAGTGTGTTAGTAGCGATGAGGGATAGCCTTCGATGGGGTTTTAATAGAGTTGAAAAGGCGTTGGATCAGGATCAGAAAAAGCTTAGGATCAGAGTATTGAGCAGACGAGTTGAAAAGGGGGGAAGAGTGGGGGAGGGATTGGTTAGTCTTTATGCCCTCGGCAGCAAGTCTAGGAACCCCAGACACCGGGATTATAATCTCGGGGGTAATTGGGCTTGTCCGTGAAGTCACTGTGCACTCACCAGCCAACACCCTGCCCTCTCTACTCGATAGGTAGAAGATGCCTTGATCCCTCTCTTGGATTCTCCGCGCTGATGGATTCTCTGCGAGACAAGCCAGAATCCGCGCTTAACTCTCGTCGCTAGTACTTGCATGGCCGGGGCGATCTGTCTCCAGCCTGCTACGTGGTCCTTAACAACGAGCAGCCAGTACATTCGGGAGGTTGACTGAGCGTGACCGTATATAAGCGTTAATAACAAGGTTGCAGCACTTGGTAGAGTGATGACGCTTTGAGAATTAGCAGGCGCCTCTTCATAGTGGCAGCGTCCTTGGGTGTGGCCTCGGCGATCGGTTATATTGTTGTCCAGCGATCTACACGTGTTGCTGAGGTCGAAGGAGTTAAAGTGGAGGAGGTCGCGACGAACTTGGCCATACCATGGAGCATCAGCTTCATCAGCCCCGATGAGGCTCTTCTCACCGAGAGAGGAGGCACCGTTAGGCTGCTCGACCTCTCAGCCGCGTCACACCGCGTGATAGGGAAAATAGACGTGGCGCATGTGGGTGAGGGAGGCCTGCTGGGGATCGCCACAAGGGGGTCCGGGCCGACGATATACACTTACTACACAGCTAGACGGGACGGCGGGCTTGTCAACAGGGTCGCCCTCTGGGACGGTTTGGAGCTAAGGGACGGCCAAGTTTTGTTAGACAACATTCCCGCCTCATCCATACACAACGGTGGGCGTATAAGGCTGGGTCCAGATGGCAAGCTCTACATCACTACAGGAGACGCCGCAGCGCCTGAGAACTCCCAGAGTCTGCAAAGCCTTGCGGGGAAGATACTTAGGTTGAATCCGGACGGGAGCATACCTCCAGATAATCCCTACACAGACTCACCCATCTACAGCCTAGGGCATCGGAACCCGCAGGGGATAGACTGGCACCCTGTGACTCTCCAGCTATACTCGACCGAACATGGGCCCTCTGGCGAGATGGGCCTGACTGGACACGACGAGGTGAACATAATTCTTCCCGGGGCCAATTATGGTTGGCCTAGGGTAATCGGGGCTCCTAGTAAACCCGAGTTTGTCGACCCAATATATCACAGCGGAGCCACAACCTGGGCGCCCTCTGGCTGTAGCTTCGTCAGGGGGGCACCCTTCGAGGACTGGGCAAACAATCTGCTCTTCGCGGCACTCCGAGGGGAGCATCTCCACAGGGTGGTGCTCGACACAAGTGGCGGGAAGGTCGTCGCCTCGGAGAGGCTCTTCCAAGGCGTATATGGTAGGCTAAGAGACGTCGTTCAAGGGCCCGACGGATACGTCTATCTCTTGACAAGTAACCGGGATGGCAGGGGTGTGCCCCGGCAAGGCGACGACAAGGTACTGAGGCTAACACCCATTTAGGGATTACCCCAGTATTTCGCCGAGAATTTAGGCCTGAGTCTGACGTTGCCAGCTTAAATCCATCCATCGGGACGGTTTTCGCGATGAGGAAGTGCCCTCTATGCCTCTCAAATGTGGTTCACGAGGCTGTTTACTGTCCTTCATGTGGGACAAGGCTTGCCGAGCCGACCGTGGAGAGCCTCTACAGGTGCTGGATCCACACAAATAGGTTCGCCCCCTACCAGTGCGCCACCTGTGGTAGGTTCATCTGCAAGGAGTGTCGACGGAGACACACGGGGCGCGATATCTGCAAGGTTTGCTATATCTCTGTACTGCTCCCGAAGCTATATATGAACAGCTTCCTCCACAGCATAGGAGCCCAAGGCGAGCACGTGGTAGGTGAGGTGAAGGCTGGGCCGGAGGCGCGGCTTGAGCGTCTTCAAGACGTTTTTGCGAGAGGTGCCCACAGGGCCTAAGCCCCGCGCCACGCTGCTTAGTGGTTGGGGCGCTCGGGAATATTTATACACCAGGCGCCACGTTAGTCAAGCCTGATGAGAGATGAGCCTGACGCCACTTACGGAGACGCTGATCATCGCGGGCACGCTGGCGGCAGTGATAGCCTCAATTATCGCGATATACATGGTGATGCTCTCACTTAGGGTGTATAGGCTGACACTCACGGCGTACACAAACATCAGAGACGTTCTTACACAGTTCACGATCCAAGTTGAGGGGCCTATGAGGGAGGCGTCAACGCCGCAGCAGGCACAGCCACCGGCGCAGGAACAGGAGACGGCGGTCAAAACACCTAAGGAGCCATACGATACACTCGCTGGGTTGGTCGAGGGCGAGGGCCTCAAGGCTGCTATGCTCTTCGACGAGTCGGGATACGTGGTGGACTATGTGGGGGAGATCGATGCCGGTAAGGAGGCGGCACTGCTCGCCGAGGTAGTCGGCTCCCTAAGCCTCGCGAGAGAATCAACGCGAGGCATAATCTTCAGCGACGGAGACACCGAGATCCTGACGCGCGTCGCAGAACTCGGAGGGAAAAACATATTCCTCTACGCTAGGGCTGCAAAGAGCGCCGAGATACCCAGCATCGACTTCCTCAACCAATCTGCGAGCAGAGCTATCAAGACCATGATTGGCGGGGGTTGATGTGGGCTGTCGCGGTTCGAGGCGGCTGTTCCTGAGCTTCAGTCAAGGATAGAGGAGGTGGTGAGGGTCAGCAGGGGCACCGTGGAGGTGGTCCTGGTCTCTAAACCTGACGGAACTCCTGTGGCACAGGTGAATGCGTCATCGGTGGGGCCTGAGTATCTCGCAGCCGCAATCTCAGCCATCTCGGGCGTCATCTCCTCGATCCTCGAGGCTATGGACATCGGGGACTATAGAAAAGTGGTCGTCGAGCTTTCCGACTCCCGTTTTCTCTACGTCTTCCCCTACAGAGGTGACATAGTGGCACTAATCACGAAGAGAAATCCCAACCTCGGCTATGTTAACCTACTGATGGAGCTATTCTTCAAGGAGGAGGGTTATGTTGAGAAGCTTTAAGATCGTTGTGACGGGGCCCTTCAACTCCGGCAAAACCACACTGGTGAGGACCCTCTGCGAGCTCAGCATGACTAGTGAGAGGGAGATCACTAGGCCGGAGGAGCGTGCCAAGAAGAGCACGACCACGGTTGGCATGGACTTTGGACTGGTTGATCTCGGGGACGGCTATATGGTGCGCCTTTTTGGGACGCCGGGCCAGTGGAGATTTTCCTTCATGTGGTTCATCCTAGCTAAGTCGATGCACGGCTTCATACTGATGGTCGACTCGGCTGACGAGTCCTCAATAATAGAGGCTCAGCAGATCCTCCACGAGTTCAGGAGAGCCTATCCAGACACGCCCTACGTTGTTGCCGCAAACAAGCAGGATCTTGCCGACGCACTAAGTCCAGAGGACGTAAGGATTGCCATGGGGCTGAGTGAAGAGGTCCCGGTCCTACCCTGCATAGCTAAAGACCACGCAAGTGCTTGGGAGGTGCTTCGGACGCTCTTAACCCTCATAATCCCAGGAGAGAAGGGCTAAATCCTTAGCCAAGAAAAAACCAAGTACCTAACTCTCCCACCCCTCTGCGGGATAGCGACTATAAAGTTCTTACGAACAGTTGTAGCTAGGCGGCCCGCCCGCACAAGCTCCGCCGCCGAGATAGTCTCGTTTTCCTGCATGACTTGGACTATGAAGGGGGCGTGGTCTATTCCAGGCCCATACTTGTAGACCGCGAAGTCGCTGCCAAACTTTATCCCCGATGTGACTACGAACCCTCTCTTGCGTAGATCCCTATACACTCTATATAGCTGCTCGAACCTGCTATTGCTCCGTGCCCCCCTAGTAAAGAGCTCCGAGAAAGAAAGCTTCACACCACCCTCATACACCTCTAGCACCCCCTCCTCGACGAGATAGCAGGCCTCAACTAAGTCTAGCAGGAGGGGTGCCTCAAACTCGTAATCCTTTGGCTTAGGCACGCCCAGGGGCTTGCCATAAAAGGCGGCCGAGTATATCCTTCTAGCGTCCTCTAGGTCGAAGACTACGACGTTGTCTGCCACAACCTCGCCACGCACCGGCCTCTCAGGCTTCTGCCTACCCTCAACCATCACATCGAACTATCTCGTCAGTGAAAACACGGCTCGAACTATGTTAACGACTTCCTCGGTGCTGTCCGCAATCTCCTCGAGGAGATACGCGATCTCTCTGGCGAGAAGTACGTGCTGAAACTTAAGTTTGCTCTGAAGGATTGCGACATCAAAACCTCTATAGAGCTCGTCTACCTCTCTCTCCTGCTTCTCAACTTCCTCGAGCTTCTCATGGACCGCCGTCGCTCCGAGAAGGAGGGCGCGGAAAGATTCGCGGATCCCCTCGACCCCCTCATAGACCTCTTCAGCTATCACGGAGAGTTTGCCGGTTATGGGGTCCTCAAAGCCATTCAGCTTGTAGAGCGTTATGGCCCTGAAGGCCGCTCCCTCTATCTTGTCAAGGATCTTATCGAGGATTGAGAGCAACTTGATGTATTCGGCCCTCTCTACAAGCAAAGCCCCGTATGAAAGTATTTGATGCTCGGCGCGCCTCCTTATCTCCCTACACTCGTTATCGATCTTGGATAACTCTTGCATACATTTCTCGTAATCGGCGTTAGCGACGCCCGAGGTGAAGCTTGAGATCATGGAGGAGAACTCTCTGACGCATGCCGCAATCCTCATGACATGCTCGTGGGCCAGCTGAATCAGCATTGTTTCAACTTCTTCATGTCTAGACCTCGCGACCATCTAGATTTCGCCTACTATCTAGGCCTCCTAACATATAAGAATTAAGCTACTCGGCAGCAAGCCTACAGGTAATCGGTAAGGGACGGCATCAGCCGGTCGATCGTCCTCCACGCCATCCTAAGTTCCCCTCTTTGAGCTCCACTCCTAATAGTGTTCCTCACATATTCCCTCGTCTTCGGATCGGACGGGTAGCCTGATCCTATTTCTCCTAGGCTCTGAGCCAGCGTGGAGATCGCTTTATCTCTATTGACCTTCGCCACAATAGAGGCGGCTGCGACGACGGGGTAGTTTGCGTCGGCATGGCACTCGCATATCACTTCGACGCCTCTTAACCTGCTACGCAATAGCTCGCGAAGTGGCTCTGCATCGATTAGAGGCGAATCTACAATGAGCTTGTGTGGGGCTAGTCTCTCAGCTATTTTCAGTATGGCTTCTGCTTCAAGAGCGTTGATCCCGGGGCCGCCTCTTCTCCGCGTGTAGCGATCTATCGTTGGCGGGTCGATGACCTCGAGGGCATAAGCTATACCATGGGATAGGATCTGCTGGTAGATCTCCTCCCTTCTTCTCTGGCTGAGCCTCTTAGAGTCCCTTACGCCCAGCGACTCCAGCAGCTGTAGATCGCTCTCAGGGAGAGCCACTCCTGCGACAACCATCGGCCCGATGACTGCTCCACGACCGGCCTCGTCAACTCCGCACACCACCCCCCCACTAGCCATAAGTTGCTCTCACCATGATGTGGTCCTCCTCGTAAGGGCTTAGGTTCGTCCTCTCCAAAACCCGCAGACTACCGTCCTCCATAACCCTTATCTCTCTCCTGTAGACCCTCTCGGGCTCTTCCACGCTGTCTATGCTTCTTGCCTTGATAGCTATCAGGACCTCGCCCCCGCTCTTTAAGAAGAGCTCCACGTTGCGTAAAAGTATCCTCGCCTGGTCTGGCTGGGCTATGTCGCAGTAAATCGCATCCACCTTATCCACTATTCCTAGGTATTTCTCGGGAAGCCTCGCATCACCGAAGACAGCAATAACGTTTGGTCTCCGCCTCGCGACCCTCTCCAGAAACTGGGACATCACTCTAGGCGCGAACTCGACCGCATAAACCAGCCCCTCCGGACCAACTATGTCGGAGACGTGGCTCGTTGTTGTTCCGCTCGCGGCGCCTAGGTATAGGACCTTGGAGCCTCTCTGGAGGGCCCAGGCCTTCAGGCCGCAGAGTATGGCTGCGGCGAGCTTGCTACGGTATGGCACCCACTCGCGATACTCCTCACCGCCAAAGCTGTAGAGCCTCTCTCCGTAGACGCTGAATCCCCTGTCCAGGCTTTTAGTCGCCAGTATCTTCAGGCCCGCGTCCCTGATTATGTAGACGCCGTCGAACGAGGGATGTCTCTCTACATTCATCTCTTCCGCCTCGCCTCCCTCCTCCTAGGGGGTGGTGCTTGATACTTTTCCTTTATCTCTCTCGCCCTTTTCTCAAGGGCTGCCCTGAGCTCAGCCGATCTATCCTCGCCAGAGAAGTAGTCTATCTTGGCTGCGAGGGAGATCTTAGTCGCTAGCGCGCGTGCTATCTTTCCCCTCTGCCACTTGGGTGAGCCGTGAACATAGGGGTGTTGGAAGATGATCCCGTGTTTAGGGGCGCCTCTCCCCGTCTTGAAGAACCTGAACAAGGCCTTCTCGGCTCCCAAGACCTGAATCGTGCTGGCGGGGAGTTTGGCGAGGTTCTCGAGCCCACCAGCAAGGGATATTAGCCTAGCCCCCAATATTGGGCCAGTTATCGATGAGAGATTGGGCGCCTCAATACTCATTAGTGTCCTCAAGTAGCCCTCGACTTCATCCCTCTGCCTGATCATGAAGTGGATCATTGACGCGAGGTTCCATATCATCTGCTTGTCCTGCTCCGCTATGTCTACTCCTACGCTCCTCGAGGCCGCCTCCTCTACCTTCGCTGCAACATCCGGAGGCAGAAACTCTTGAAGCCTATTTCCATCGAAGGATCTCCTATTCCTCAGCCTGAAGACGAGCTCCGCATACTTCTCCGGATCACTCACGAACTCCCGGAGCTCTGGGAAATGTGTGCCGAACCATTCCATCAGCCTCGAGCAGGCCATGTTCAGCATCTTTTGCACGTCGTCGAGATAATTCACGGCGTGTACGATCATCAGGTCGCGCCTCTTCACCGCAAGCCGCAGCGCCTCCTCGACTAGCCGAATTGCAGATAGCCGCGCCATGCTTCTGTATTCCTCGATGCTCCTAACCAAGCCAGCCTCAACGGCAAGTCTCTCCAGTTCTCGCCCTTCCTTTATCCTCACTCCGCGTACGTCGGGGTTTATGCGTGTAAGCATGCTTAGGAGTTGCTCACTTGGGGACCGTACCTCCCTGACCCCCCGCTCCTGGATTATCTTGGAGAACTCTTCAACTTCCCTCGTGGGCTCGCCGGCCAAAAGCCTCGCAAGGGATTTCGCCCCGTCCTGTCCAAATCTGACAGCTCCCACCTCACCATGCTCGCCTACATAGATCAGCGCGAGGGGCGTTAGGTAGACCTCTAGCGACACAGCCGTCACCGCGGTGAGAGTGTCTATGCCTGGATTTAAACTCCCATATCGGCGCGCAAGCTAGCTAGAAGCATATGAGCTGGGCTGAGCGTAGCGTGGAGGGGTGTCTCGGTGGGGGCTCTTGACGGAGCTGAGAGTGGTAACTTCCAATCCTGATAAATGGCTCGAGATTTCGGAGATTCTAGGTGAGGCGGGCGTGAGGTGTAGGTGGGTTAGGATGTCCCTGCCTGAGATTCAGTCCGATGATCTGAGGGAGATTGTCGAGTTCTCGGCCGAGGAGGCTCATAAAAGGCTGGGGGGAGACATCATCGTGGAGGACGCTGGCCTATTCATCGAGGCTTTAACTGGATTCCCAGGCCCCTACTCGTCCTACGTGTATAGGACGCTTGGTCTTCGGGGCATATTGAAGCTCCTCGTTGGCGAGGAGAACAGGGGCGCTGTCTTCCGCTCTGTGGTCTGCATGGTCACAGAGGGTGGGGAGAAGATAGTGGCTGAGGGGGAGGTGAAGGGTGTTATAACGAGGGAGCCGCGGGGATCCGGAGGCTTTGGTTTCGACCCCATATTTGCCCCTGCGGGGGCAGGTGGGAAAACATTTGCCGAGATGACGCGTGACGAGAAGAACCGGCTCTCCCACCGCGGCGCCGCGGTCAGAGGCCTCCTGCGACGGATCGTCGGCCAGCCTTAGCCAGGCCACTCCTCTCCACGTATCTAGCCCTAGACCTGATCTCCGCTATCTTCGCCTCAACCTCCGAAAGCCTCTCCTCTCCGGCCACTGACGCATAGCCCTCCTTCAGACTCCTTGTAACGAGGGGGGCAATGTGGGGGTGTGAAGCAGAGACTCCGCGCTCAAAAAGGTGAAGGTCTACCGCGTGCTCCTCGATATCTTGTGAGAAGCCGCTCAGTCCAAAGTCTATAAAGGCTACCTGCTCACCCACCACCATGAGGTTTGAGGGGACTACATCTCCGTGGTAGATACCCGATAGGTGAAGCCTTGCGAGGGATGCGCCTATATCGCGGACAAGAGTTGGAATGATTGGGCTGTGGCTGTCGAGTAAGGGTCGTAGGTCGCTCCCCTCCAAGTACTGCATGTATATCGAGGCGTTCTGGAGATCGACGTGTATCACTGCGGGGCATGAAACTCCCGCCTCCTTGGCGCGTATCATCACGCGTGCCTCCCTAACCGTCCTGGAGGTTCTGACCTCTCTGTCCAGCTCTGGGTGCCGGTAAGGCTTCGGAACCCTACGCTTCTCAACCAGATACATTCCTCTCCACAGGACCTTACGCAGAACAGCCTCTGCCCCGACCTTTATTATGCCTAGGTCCTCTACATCATCAATCAATCCAAGGCACCTCACTCTCGTCGAGCCTGAGCTTAGGCTTCACAAAGCTCTCCTCAACCCTAACGGTTAACCCATACCTGAGCATCTGGATGCCGGTCCAAGCGATCATGGCACCATTGTCACCCAAATACTCGTCCGGGATAGGCCTGAACTCGGCGCTTTGGAGTGCGGCCATCTCTCTCACCATCTGCTGGAGTCTTCTACTCTTGGCTAGCCCCCCAACAAGCAGAATCTCCCTCTTCTCTGTCAGGGCCACAGCCCTCTCTAAAACCTCGGTCAGCATCGAGTAGACCGCCTCAGTTACTGACAGCGCGACGTCCTCTAGGCGCTTCCCCTCGTGGAGAAGCCTCTCAGAGGCTGTGAGAACGCCCGAGAAAGAGACATCCATCCCCTTAACTCTCAGGGGTATATGGTGGAGCTGGACACCCCTCCGCGCATAATCCTCCGGCGCGGGCATCGGGCCTATCCCAGCCTTGATCCCGAAAACGTCGAGGCAGTTGCCAGCCGCTATGTCGAGGGTCTCGCCCAGGATCCTGAACCTGCCCTCGTGATGAGTCGTCACCAGCGTGTTACCACCAGCCACGTAGAGCACCACGGGGTCCTTAAACCCTGTTACATGTCTTCCTATCTCTATGTGGGCTACGCCGTGGTTGACCGGGATTAGGTCTTTCTCAAACTTTAGCGCTAACGCCCGGGCAAGCGTGGCCCCAGTTCTGAGGCATGGACCGAGTCCAGGACCCACAGAGAAAGCCACCGCGTCTATTTCTCTGGGACTTATCCCCGCTGAGTTCAAAGCTCTTCTCAGGACGATGTGGGCGACGGAGGCGTGGTGCTGGGCAGCCTCCCTCGGATGTATCCCGCCCCGCGACGGCTTATAGGTCTCATTCTCGTTTGCAAGTATTCGGCCGTCAGAGGCCGCTATGCCAACTCCTATAGTGTGGGCGGTCGACTCGATTCCTAAGCAGAGCAGAGGGTCCTCTCCCAACACCCTTCCTAAGACCACTCTCCATCGCCTCCTATTTATTGGGCACCCTAGCGTTGAACGGCTAGCAGCTCGATAAACCTGACCGCCGCCTCCTCTGCCTCCCTCAAAAGCTCCACATCTATCCCAGGAACACCGCAAGTCACGAGTATCGCCTCCCGCGTACTCCTCTCCGTCTTAGTGTGCTCGGAGTCTCGATAGGGGTAGATCGAGAGGATGCTGGCGTCGTCTCTCAGAACGACCTCCGAGCCGGTCAATATCATCACATCACTCCTGCCTATCGCCTTGAAGGACTCTCCTCTCCTGGCCCAAGTTAGCCTCAGTTCTCCCCGGACCTTGGAGGCGTCGTAGGCAGCCATAGTAATACCTGTAAGCGCCGAAGCGAGGTTGTAGGCGTCGACTAGCGGATTTATCCTCGGGAGGGGCTTGCCCATCAGGATCCTCCTGACGAGGGCCTCTGAGGATGGTCTGAGCTTGGTGGGGTCTATCCCCAGCCTCCAGAAGAAGTCCCTGTAAGCCCTGAAAACCGCCACATCCTTGAGCTCCTCAAGCGAGTATCTCCGCCTAATCTCTCCATACACATTCGCCTCTAGCCCCTCTAAATCCCCAGCATACCGGCTATTATCGAATCCCGACATCCATACAGCCATTGCGGGGAAGTCGGGAAACTTTTCGCGCAGCCCGGACTCGACAAACACCTCAAGTCTCCGGACCTCCAAGCCACAAGCCATACCAATACTACACAAGCCGCCGGGTTAGATTTATCTACCCACCTCTACGCCAGGCTAATGGTGAGTCTTGGCGCAGAAATCCGACTACTTATCAGCTCCAGAGCTGGTCAGAAAGATCGAACACATGTTTGGAGCTAAGCCCCTTGCAGTCGCCTCGGCACCAGGCCGTATGGACTTCCTAAACACTCACCAGGACTATAAGGGGCTGCCCGTGGTGCCTATAGCTGTTAACCTGCGGACATACGTTGCCCTTCTCAGGAGGCGAAGCGGGTCCTTCAAGGTGCATAGCTTGACTCTGAAGGAGAGCGGCGCCGAATACACCGACGAGTTTGAGACCACGGATCTCAGGACGCGAGGGAGAGGCTGGTTTGGAGACTACCTGCGAAGCGTGATCGTCTCGCTTCAAAGGAGGGGGATCAGGCCGCGAAGCGAGGGCGGCGAGATAATAATAGATAGTAGCGTGCCCATCGCCAGCGGCCTCGCGAGTAGCGCGGCTTTAGAGGTGGCCTTCTGCACATTCCTCAACCACTACTGGGGGCTCCAGCTCTCACCACCCGAGATAGCTGAGGCCTGCTTCGTCGCTGAGAACTCCGTCATGGGGATACCGTGCGGCAGGCTCGATCAGTATAGCGCCGCGATAGGAGGTGCAATCCTGCTATACCCCTTCCCACCCGTCAAGTACGAGAGCCTCTCCCTAGTAAGATGCGTCTTCGTAGCGGTCGACTCGGGTATCAGGCACAGCGTCAAGGAAATCCACCCCGTGCGGCAGAGGGAGATAAACGTGGGCCTCGAACAGATACTCGAGAAGGATATTCCCCCAGAGCTGAGGGCGCGGCTCGCCAAGCACTACGCCTCAGTCGCCTGGGACCAGATAAAATATGGGGAGCTCGAGCCAATCCTGAAAGAGGTCGAGGAAAAGCCGGCTAAAAGGATAGCCTACACGCTCCTCGCCAACGAGTCGACCTCGCGGATTGTCGAGGCTCTAAGGACGGGGCTTGCCACCCTAGACCTCCTCGCCCACGTGATAAATGAACAGCACGAGCTGCTGCGCGACCTCTACGACGTCAGCACGCCGGAGATGGAGAGGATAAGAGAAGCAATGCTGACTAACGGGGCCCTAGGTGTAAAGATTAGCGGCGCAGGGCTTGGAGGATGCCTCATCGGCATATGTAGAGACGAGAGAGATGCGTGGCGCGCCCTCGAGGCCGCCAAGGCTGCAGGAGCAACGAGAGGGTGGACGCTAAGTATAGATAAAGGATGCTCGTTGGACCACGTAGCATGAGTTATAACGAGATCCGATGGCACCCGCTGCTCGGCACATGGGTGATAGTGGCCAGCGGAAGGGCCACGAGGCCCTGGAGAGACGTCTCTTGCCCCTTCTGCCCAGGCGCCCCCGAGACCGGATACGGGTGGGACGTACTATCTCTCGAGAACAGGTATCCATCCCTCTCCCGTTCGCCCAGAGCCTCCTCCGCGAGGGCCGGGTATTCGAAGTCTGAGCCCGGCTACGGCGTGTGTAAGGTAGTGATCGAGACGCCCGAACATGAAGGTGACCTAGACGCTGTCCCATATCAGAACCTTGTAAAATATGTCCAAGTTCTCGCCAAGGAGACTGAGGAGCTTTACCGCGACGAGAGGATCAAATACGTCGCGGCCTTCCGCAACAAGGGAGAACTTATAGGAGTCTCTCTCCACCACCCGCACTCACAAATATACGCCCTGCCATTCATACCTCTAAAAATAATGATCGAGATGAGCGAGATGAAGAGATACCGCGACACAACCTCGCGCTGCCTGATATGCGACATCTCCGCAGAAGAGGGCGCAGGTGGTGCGAGGACCCTCTACGATAACGACGATTTCACGCTATTGCTCCCCGCCTTTGCCCAGTGGCCCTATGAGTGCCACTTATACCCGGCTAGGCATATACAGCTCCTAAGCCAGCTGACGCAGAGAGAGGCGGAGAGGCTGGCAGACATGCTTAAGGTTGCCGTAGCCATGTACAACTCGCTCTACGGGTTCAGCCTCCCCTACATGATGGTGACGCACCAGGCACCAAACATCCAAGACAACGAGCACTATCATCTCCACATCGAGTTCTACCCGGTGCACAGAGCCCCCGACAAGCTTAAGTTCGCGGCCGGCATAGAGTGGGGGTACTGGGCATTCACATACGACGAGCTGCCCGAAAACCGGGTTAGGGAGCTAAGGGAGGCTCTCCAACGCGGAGCAACCACCCTCCGTAAAAACGGCTACTCGCCAATGGGAAGGCCTGCAGCCCCATAAACGCGTAGCAAGCCTCGGCGCGCTATCCTCTCCAAGTATAAAGACACCTTCTCAAGAATGGAAAAGGGTTGTTGTCGAAACCGAGCTTGAGCACTATCCTGCTGACGAGTCCGACGCTCCTGACCTATAGGGGTGCGCGGATGACCTCGATGGTGCCGTAGCTAGGCTTCGCCCTCTTACTCGCCTGAAAATTGTAATCGGCGAGCAGCACCGTCAGGATCGCGGGAGGGAGTATGCCTGCTATAAAGATCGGATCGGAGTGGCTTTAGTATAGCGCTTAGCCGTTCGCCGAACTCGCCTGTAATGGAGTCTAAAGCAGGTTGAGGGTGGGTTCTATCGGTGTCCTGAGGCTGTAGATGGCGGGGCAGCGCTCCTTCGCTTCCTCGACCAGCTTGACGATCTCGCTCCGATCTATGTCGGCCTCGATTTGGAGGTCGAACCTGACGCTCCTCACGATGGGGTTATCGCCGAGTCCTAGCGGCTTCCTGAAGTCCAGCTCGCAGTAGGCCTTCACATCGACCCTGTTGAGCCTGATGCCCCTCTCAGACGCCACGCCGACCAGCGTCGCCAGAAAGCAGGAGGCCATGCCCACGAGGCAGTAGTGCATCGGCCCCGGCCTGTTCCCACCGCCGCCCATGAAGCCCGGCGAGTCGACCTCGAGGCTGAAGGTGCCCTTCTCGGTCCTGCAAGTCGCCACGAACTGGTACTCGACCGCCCCGGAGCTCCGGCCATCCGTCACCCAGTGGCCCTCGACTTGGACCGTCCTGACCGCCTTATTCGGGTCCGCCTTAATCTCCTCGACGGTCTTGCTAACCTTCTCGAGGTCGACGCTGTTGAGCCTCACGACCCAGACGGCGTCGCTGCGAGTAATATACGTTGTCCTATGAATCAGGGGTAGTGTCCAAATAACGGGTTTATATAGCTGAGGTCCTCCTGAAATAGCCTCGCGAGTAGAAATAGACGTCGTAGGACAGTATTTAAAGCCTTATTTGGACACTATCTGAATCAGGTTGTCCCCCGACAGTTGCGCTGATGCATTCATTCGTCGATCGTTATACAGTATTCTCTACAGAGGATCTCTAATTTATTTTCAGAATTTCACAATGGGGCCAACTTTTTCACTTACACGATTTATCGCAACCGGTATTAGTAGATGTGTTTACTGACGGTGGAGAGCAAATCCGGCTGCAATTGCGTTATGACGAGATAATTAAACAGGTTGACGTTGTATACGCGGACGGTAGGATAGCATTCCTCAACCTAACCGAACTCCACTTGGGCGCAACGTTATTTTAGCTCTTGGGGTTTGACCGTGGATTAAGTATTGTTCTGATGATAGCAGGCCTAGACCTGCTCGGAAGTAGCACGCTTTATCGGACTCGTTTTCTAAATGGGGCCTTCGCAGCCGGTCAGCTCCTAATCAGTTTCGGCTTTTCAGCAAATTTAGCAGGAACTTCTCAAGGTTCTCAACCCCCCATACTACCTTGTCCCTCTCGACTGCCCAGAAAGGTTCTTCCTGCCCTTTTCTGTATCTATATTTTTGTCCCCCAGCCTTTACGAAGGCAGCCTCTCCTCACGCCCCTGCTGGACCCATGACGCGCAGTCTATGTAGAACATATCGCCCAAGTTATCTTCATTCACCGATAACATGATAAGCAACTTGCCCTCTCTCGCGTAGTTCTCACATTTGTCCCTTTTACCTAATGGCCACCTAACGGTGCTGAATTCCCCACTCCTGATCCTTTCCCACCGGTCCCCTCTCACGATCTCGACCTCTACGAACACGTTGACCAGAGGGTCTGTCAAGTGGGTTATAACTATGTCGGAGTCCTTGCCGGGGCCCAGCTCCACGCGGAACTCTTTAAGGTTTCTATTCAACAGATCAACAAGCTCGGCCGTTCTCTCAGTAGCCTTTCTCGCGAGGCCACTATCAAATGGTTTACCAATCCCGCCCACCCGCTTTTTGTTTTCTCCCCCTTCTAGCCTCTATCCTCTTTTCCCTCACCATTTTGAAGTAGTTCATGTTGCCCTCTACAATGCTTTCCAGTGCTCTCGATGCTGATATGATCGTTGACATGCTGTCGGCCTGGGCGAAGAATTTAATGAGCCTTGGATACACCCTCATCCTATATTCCCTCTCCGTGCACATTGCCTCCCTACCCACCTTCAGCTCACCCGCAAGGTGCTTGTATAGATCGTCGAGGTCGGGCGGCCCCGCGTTAGTTCCGCCGCTGCTGCCCTTGTAGAAGAAGAAGACGTAATCGTAGGGCATCGAGTCTACTTGGAGGGCGTGGAAAGTAGTCTCGTATGCTCTAAGGTACGGTTGTAGTATAGCTGCCGCGAAGCTGAAGCCGGCTCTCTTTAGCGAGTAGACGAAGGCCCCGACCACGAGGGCATCTTTGCTGTTAAAGGTGGATATAAGGAGTCCGCCCGGTCTGAGAACCCGGTAACACTCCTTAAACACCTCCTCCAGTCCCTGCGCATAGTGGTGGATAGTGAATCCCCTCGTTCTGTTAATGATTATCTCCTCCCTTTTTGGGGCGGACTCTCCGAATAGCCAGAGGAAATAGTCGCTAAGCTCGGCGTAGTTTACGTTGTCCCCGTAAGGTGGATCAGTTATCACCGCATCAACAATCCCCTCGCGCAGAGGCAGCTTTCTAGAGTCGGCGCATAGGACCATGTATGTTGCCCCCGAGGACAGCTCCTCGAAAGTTCTCGCCTCCCTAGCGTAGGGGCCTATATATTTGTTGGTGAACTCTTTCCCCTTCACCACCGCTCCAGCCCTGTTCAGAAACTGTCTCCAGACATTTATCTCCAAGTATTTGGGATATATCCAGTAAGCGTGGAGGGCCCATCCCTCAACTATGTCTCCGCGCAGGTGACTCATCTTTGATGCCCATTTTAGCGTGCTGCTGAGGGTGAAGAGGAGGAAAGATTTGACATTATCCCCATAAACTTCCATTTTCTCTATCTCCTCCTTAAGCTTCAGGATCATGTAGAGATTTCTGGCCGTGAAGAGCTGGTCGAAGAACACTATGCCCCTTTCCAGAAGGTCGCTTGTTTTGTCACCCGGCTGTATCCTAACCTTAGGTACCTGAGGGGGTGGATGTAGTTCAGGCAGGTCGCCCTCCGTCGGCAGCTTCAGGCCCTTGGAGCCACATGACCTGCACTCGTATTGAATCCTCAGCGGCCTATCCGTCGAGGCCTCGTATTCTGTCCAGATGGCGACGGCTCTTTCCCCACAATTGGGGCATCTGACCGCATAGGCTGTCGAAGCGAGTGGCTCCATAGTGTCCGAGAGCCTTCCAACAGCGTCCTTGAAGAGCTGAACATCTAGCGGAGCCGCCTCATGCCTCATTATTTTCACGGCGAGGGGGTTTAGGTCGACGGCCACAACCCGTCTCCTCGCTATCAGCCCCTCAACGAGCGTAACCCCGCCGCCGGCAAAGGGGTCTAGGATTATGTCGCCGGGGCGAGTGAACTCGTTTATGAGCTCCCTGAAAACCCTCCAAGGCCGCCTAGCCCAGAACTTATGCATCATATATGGAGGCGTATGGGTAGTCGTCTTGATTAAGCCAATCCTACTGAATTTCTCCTTGAGCCAATCAGGCGCAGACTCGTCTACAACCGCATCAAACGTCTGAACTCTGTGAAGCACCTTGTCCCTACACCAATTTTTAATCATTAGTTATTAATATTGTTTTTGAGAGTGGCTCGCTTAAGCTCCTGTCCTAAGCACGCCCGAGTTTAGGAAATGGGTTGTTTGGCCTTATTCACGTTCCTCCCTACCTATCGCGGAATCGATTATGCCTTGACCCTCTCCCGTAAGGCGCCCTCCCGCTCCCTGATTATTGTTAGTGGTGCCGCGAGTCTGGCGGCCAGAACCTAGTCCCCGAGTGTAGGTGCCTCATCTGCCTAGACTGTGGGTGGAGCGCCTGCCAAGTATTGAAGACCCATAAGCCCGAAAGCAGCGGTAATCTCCATGAGCAGGGACTCTGACGAGGAGTTCGAGCTGGTCAGGAGGGTCGTCGAGACCACCAAGAGATACACTGACTCTCTCGCGGTGCTTGATTGGGCCAAGGGCTTCGACATAAACTCAGTCTTAAAAGAACTCCTAGAGCTCCTATACATCCTCCCCGTCGGGACCAAGCACCTTTCGAGGTATTTCGGCCTGCCCTACGACCCCATTACGCCTACTTCGTTCTAGCGACGATCATGCAACTCATAGTCTCCGACCACGCCATCGACACGCCAGGCCGGAGGTAGCGGACTCTACCGCAGCAGAAAGACAGGGTACTTGCTACCAAACCAGAAGAAAAGAAGGTGGCTAAAAAATGCCTTTCCTGACATGGCGCAGGCTGGTAACGTAAAAGCATATGACTCGCCGTAGGAGTTCGTGGAGGTGGCAGCTTTGAGACGGGTGGCTATCGGTTGGAGCGGGGGCAAAGACTCAACCCTCGCCCTCCACACAGCCGTCACAGAGCTTGGAATAACTGAGCCGATTCTCGTAACGACCTACTCGGAGCTATACGGAAGGGTAAGCATGCACGGAGTCAGACTCCAACTACTTGAAAAACAGGCGGAAAACCTCGGGCTTGAGCTGGTGAAAGTCCCGTTGCCAACGCCATGCAACGACGAAGAATACCAGAGGAGGATGCTTGAGACGTTACAGCAACTGAGGGGGATTGGCGTCATGGAGATGATCTTCGGCGACATATTCCTCGAAGATGTGCGCCGCTACCGTGAGAAAATCCTCGAGCAAGCAGGCTTCAAGGGGCTCTTTCCTCTCTGGGGTATAGAAACAAAAACCCTCGCGTATAAATTCATCACACTAGGCTTTAAGGCAGTAGTATGTTGCGTCGATACAACCCAAGCACCTCAGGAACTGGTAGGACTCGAATACAATAAAGAACTTCTGGAGAATCTGCCACCAACCGTCGACCCGTGCGGGGAAAAAGGAGAGTTCCACACATTCGTATACGACGGGCCCATCTTCACCGAGCCGGTACGCTTCACTAAGGGGCTGAAAGTACTCCGCGACAACAGGTTCCTCTACATAGACCTTGAACCACCTTAGGGCTTAGAGACTACTTAACTTGAATCATCTGTATAGGTAAGGGGGGACCTCGTCATAGCTGAGGCTAACAAGCGCAAGAAAACACATACAGGGAACAAAAAACCTAACAATTCCTAAACCTATTCACAATATACCACCAGGCCGCGAGGGCAGGGAGATGAATGAAAATGTTTATTTGGACACTACCGTATTGGCGACCACCTCGCCTGAAAGTAAACGGCAAATATAATGGTGCTACGTCTTTACGTAAGATGCTATCATTTTCACCATTAGTTAGTCGATATCCTTTACGTTAAAAGGCCACATATATAATATCCTTTTCCTATGTTTAGTTGATATCTTCTTTATTTTTGAGAGGATTTCCTCCTCTGAGTGAAAAAACCGCGGCTATGAGCATCGTGGAGCACTATGATTATTGTGTCATATCCCTTCCTGCATACGTCTTCTAACGCCTCCTCGATATTTGGTGAGCAGAACTCATTAAAGGCTGCTACCACATCATACTCTCCACGGAGTTTTACTCTTATTAGCTCCGCGAGCTACTGCAAGCTGCTCTTGTACGGATCATTCGTTTTTTAGGCCAGTTTGCTATCGCTCTATCGAGCTCTCATACAGTCTCTACTCATCCGGATTTTTACGTGGATTAGCCCTCAGCCTGAAGTATTTCTCCCTTACCTCGCTTGGAAGGTTGCTTGGCAGCTGTCCATGGCCTACTACTATGATCACCTTTCTCATATCACATTACCTCCCTTTGGCGTGTACATGCATGCGGGGTCGCTCTCCAGCGGGTCGCCGTAGCGTGAGAAGGCTCTAGCACGCGACCCTCCGCAGACCCTCCTATATTCGCATTTACCACACCTTCCTTTGAACTCGGCTCTCCGCATCTTTATGAGTAATGGATGTGTTCTGTAAATCTCTACAAGGCTTCTACGCCTTATGTTGTCCAACGGATATGGCATGAATCCTGAGGGATATACCGTTCCGTCGTGGGCAACGAATATTATCCCTAGACCGTCACGGGTTGGTATGAAGCGTGGGTCGGTGTTGCTACGCGGCTCACCTAGCAGCAGCCGCAGCTCACTGACAAGGTTTTTGTAGAGATGGCCTGCGAATTTAACGCCATTATATCTTTCCAGCTTTACTCTACGGAAGAAGGGGGCTTCCACGGTCCTTACCTGTATACCGTATCTTGATACCTCCACAAGGAAGTGTAGAACTTCTTCATACTCGCTCGGTGTTATGTCTAGCTCTGCTACAGCACGTCCGGTAACTATGAGGAAGAATACTTCCCATATCTTAACCCCCATTCTATTTAACAGCTCTGCAATGTACGGCAATTGTTCGGCATTCTGCCGCCACACAACTGTATTAACCTGGACCATGAAGCCTGCATTGACCGCCAAGGTTATTGCCCTTAATGTCTCGTTAAAGTTCCCCTCGACCTGACGCATACCTTCATGCACCTCAGCGGTGGCCCCGTCCAGGCTTATCGAGGTTGCCTTGACGCCGAGGTTCCGCAACATCCTAAGTTTTTCATAAGTCAAGGTAGGTGATACCGCTGGGGCAACACCTACAGGTACGCCCTCATCCCTAGCATACTCCACCAGCCCGAATAAATCCTTCCTAGTAAGTGGGTCACCGCCTGTTATTATTGAGGTAGGTGTAGGTTCCCCAAATTCCCCTACCTGCCGTATAAGCTGCTTGCCCTCCTCTGAAGAGAGCTCACCCGGTAAGGGTTTTTTAATAGCCTCTGCTCTGCAATGCCTGCATGCTAGCGGACAGGCCTTAGTCGACTCCCAGAAAACGAGTAGGGGCGCCTCCTCAAACCGTTTAAGCCACCTCTCAATGTAGTCGAAACTCATCTGCATCATGACAGCCTCAACCAAGTTCCAGCTATTATAGCCACAATTGTAAAGCCTAGGGTTGCCCAGCCGACCAAAAGAATGCCCAGCCTAAGCCTCCTGTAGTCAGCTCCACCGTTTGTCTTGTATATCTTCTCTCCCAAACGCGAATGAAGGGGAAGCAGGGAAAGCACAAGTAATACAGATATTATCTTACCCAGTAGGAATGCTCCGAAACGCGTGGTGTAAAAGATAGGATCGAATAACGCCGTAAATGCTACCCCACGGGTCAAAAGCAATAAAAGACCCGTAACTATCGCGAGGTATAGGGAGTATCGCATAGTTTTCTGGATAGAACGTCCTATGACGCCTAAGGTCTTGGTGGCTTCCGTCGCAGGCATAGTCCTCCTCAAAGCCCTGTTGATAACGACGGTAAGGATTATGCCTCCCGTCCAGAGCGATGCGAAAAGCAGGTGTAGTGTTTTGATAAACGCAAAATATTCCAGTAGACTCATGCGGCATCGACCTCGTGTGAATGAACGTACTCAACTAGCAGGCTGACGTTTTCAACCGGCGTATTGGGCAGTATTCCATGGCCAAGGTTAAAGATGTATCCAGCCCTGTTTCCAACCTTGGCAAGAATACTCCCCGCCTCAGCCACTAGGCGTTGTTTGTTAGCTAGGAGCTTAGCTGGGTCGAGGTTTCCCTGGACTCCGACATCATAGCCTAATATATTCCATGCATCTACGATATCCACCCTCCAATCTAGACCTATGACATCTGCTCCTGTGTTCCTGATCAAACGTAACAGCCCGGCTGATGAGGTGGCATGGTAAATGACATAGCATCCTTTCTCCTTAATGCTGGCTATGAGTTTTCTCGTATAAGGAAGCACATGTGTGTTGTAATCTGTTGGTGAGAGTGCACCGGCCCATGTGTCAAAGAACTGTCGAGGATTAGCCAAAATCTTTGGCCGACTCTCTGAAAGTGTTGCAAAAGCTAAACCTGGTCAAACGTGAAATCAAGGAAGGCGCGCCCGCAGAGTTGAGTATTCCTTGACGGAAGACGGAAAAGGCTTACGCGAGGCTATCGTTCCCTTGCTCAAGTGGGCGGCTCGCAGCACGAATCACCTATCCTGCCCAATATTGGGTAACATGGCCGAAGAAGAGATATTAGAGCACCATCAGGAGAAAGAATTAGACCACAAAGACTATACGGAGAAACACCATGTTAAGAAACATAGAAAGAGAGCTAAAAGCAAAAGCATACATATACAACATATTAATAAACACACAAACAAGATAAGAAAAGACAAACAAAAGAAGAAAACAGAGAGAAAAGAATTAGACCACAAAGCAGAGCTTTACGTTCATGGGGGAAACCTCTTGAGTCCAAACGACCTTAACAAACTGAAATTTAATGACTATGAGCTGCGGAGGATGTCACTTCCAATATTTTGGCGGCTCGCTCGGTCTCAGCCTAGTTTGTGGGTCTTGTCTAAGCCTCCAGAGGCCCTGCCCCGCATCCTCCAGCACTATCTGTAGTTTCCCCGTGAGCTTGTCATTGACTAGAACCTCGTCTGCGATGGGTGAGACAACCAGGTCGGCTTCAGCCTCCACGGCTGCGGCCCCCTCGGCCACAATTTTTACGCTGCACCGTCTAGGATATATCCATGTCCTTAGAGGACCTCCCGCGGTCTCATAGGTAGACTCGAAGGCCCCTTCCGGTGGCCATACTCCAAGCGCCTCGGCTGCGGGTATAGGGATCAAGATCTGAGGTGTCTCAGCCTCGTATCCGGTGTTGACTAGGGCGATGGTTTCTAACGACCTGCCGCCTACGGAAATCCTAACCCTCACTCTTACCGCCATATACAGCACCCTTTTGCGGTCTAATCCTACCTATCTTGGTCTTCTTTGCCCGGATGAGTCCGATAAACCTCTTTCCGCCAGCCGACATGTCGTTACCTAACATATCCATAGATGCTAGCTTATTAAGCATGACTACGTTGAGCAGTATTTCTTGAACCATCAAGGGTGTGAATGGCTTAACAACTGCGAAGCATAGGATACAGGCATGTGTCTATAGACTCAACTTGAATACCGACCATCGAAAGACCCCATCGTGCGTATTTTCGTGGAATACGCAAAAGTGTGCCATGGAAAGTATACGTTCGTTTTCTTCTTCCATGTGGTCATGTAGAACCGATAGAAAAAATTGAGTGGGGGGAGGAAAGATTCGGTTCGTACTTTAAACTTATACCTGCGTTCTATAGACGAAAAGAAGTCATACCAAAAAGTGAACTAAAGCAAACATGACACCTTAATCAGCTCCGGACTCTGTCCATAGCGGATCCATAGTAAAGGTGTATAGGTGGCTATATATTACAGATGATGTTTATAGGTCTTTGATGAGGGTTTCGAAACCTGTGCCGTATGTTGTGGTATACTCCACAATAACCGTCGATGGTAGGCTGGCGAGCAAGACAGGTTTTAGCCAGCTAAGTTGCCCCCATGATCTAAAGAGGCTCCACCAATTAAGGGCTTCAAGTGATGCCGTAATGGTGGGGGCTAACACCATCATAGCCGACGACCCCTCCCTTAGACTGAAGTATGTGGAGGGGCGTAACCCAGATAGAATCGTGGTCGACGGGACTTAGGGCCCCGCTCAACGCTAGGGTATTCACGCTAAGAACCGCTAAGATCCTGGTGCTTACTACCGGCAAGGCCTTGGACGAAAAGGTTGAGGCCCTAAGGAAGATGGTGGTTGAGGTGTTAATAATAGGCAACGAGCCGCCGATAGATATGCGTGAGTTTATCGCTCCTATACGATAGGGGCTATAGAAAGGTTGTGGCAGAGGAGGGTGGTGGACTCCTATGGACTTTATTTAAAGATAGTGTGGTTGACGAGCCTTGGCTTACGATATCCCCCTATATTTTCGGCGGTCGCGACGCAGTAAGTCTAGTTGAGGGTGAGGAGTTCAGCTCGGTGGAAGGCGCGGTGAATCTTGAGCCCTACCACGTATCGCTATGTGAGTGCAAAAAAAGAAATACACGTTAGATATAAGGTCGAAAAATTTTACTGATCTTCACTTTTCTGAGCTTATTCGTTCTTTTTGGTGTCTGGAGTACCGACAAGTTTTACTTAAGCCTTCTAGGGTCTCTGACCGTAATGCAGGTCAGCGATGCCGTACTAGACTCTTTCGCCGATCTCTTTCGATCCCACAGGTACCCTCCTCTCGAGAAGATCTATTCCGTCGTTCTCTTCATAGCAGGCCTCAGCTTAAGGGAAATGAATAGGTTATACAACAACGTGAACTCGAAGAAGTTGAAGAGCCTAGAAGAGTTAGTAACTGCAATTGCAGCAACGCATAATATCCTCAGGGCTGGAGGAGGGGAGGTAATACCAACTTGACAGTACCCCTTTTACAACTCGCAACGTAAAAATACCTACCACGAAATACCCGGATGAGTCAGCGTCAAGAAAACCTGACGTATCGTCTATGGAATTATCTCATGGTCAAATCTATATCGATGGCTCACTGCATGGATGGGGCAGGTTTCTACAGCCTCCAGTTCTACGAACACGTACCGTATGCCTCTGCGTGGGGTCTCGCCTTTGCCATAGCATCCCATCTAAAACATTTGAAGACCGAGCCGGTTACCGTCCCCGCAAGACTTTACAGCCCACTCGTGAACGCGCGTTTCTTGGTGTTGCTGTCGAGGCTGGGCCCCGGTGCCGTTCTAGGTGTTTCACGTGGTGCCTATATGGGTGGTGAGCGGGCTGGAATAACAGAAGTCGTTGAAAACGTTGAGGAAATAGCCATCTATGTGAGGAAGACCACATCCACCGAGCAGGAACTATACGTTGGATCCAGCGGCCCAAAACTCGTCAAAGCCGCAGCGTCCTCAAAAGCCGTCAAAGCTATAGTCGTTGATAACCTGGCCAACCCGCGCTATGCGCGATATCTAAAACATAATTGAGGAGGCTGGGGGAGGATCTCAAGCTAATAGCCCGCCCATTCACATACATAGCCCCAGAAAGTGGCAAGGCCGTTGAGCCGCTTCTCAGCCAGCTTCGGAAATACCTGCCAGATCTTGTAGGCCGCTCACCCATGGTTGAGGCAGCTGGCTTAAGGTATGAAGAGCTTTTGACCGACGACCCTGCCCTCAAAGAGAAAATCCTAGATAGCTTTTCACTTTACGGCTCTGGGGAGTATGTGCTCGACCGAGCAGCTCGGCTTGTAGAAGCGGGAGTAGACCATCTATGCTTCCGCCACCCGCTGTCCGATGAGTTGGTTGGGGGTGTTAGGACCGTCAGCGAAAGAATCCCCCATTATTTACGGGAGATTTGATGAGACGGTTTATATACGGCGTCCCCGGCATCTCTGACGTGCCAGAGAAGGTCACGGAGAAGGTGGGTAAGCGGCCCCACTCGAGGCGGATGATGTTGACACAGACCGGATTATCCCTGCCGAGTTCCTTAAGGTGATTGAGAGGAGGAGTCTTGGAAGGTATCTGTTTTATAGGCGGCGTTACAGCGAGTAAATTGTCAGTACCGGATACGCCTCCTAACCCATGAGTAGTCTACCGGTGGTAGTCTAGGTATAAGTCTGTGTAGGGCCCTAGTGAAACCCTCAAGCTGCCTATACGGCATGGAGAAAAGACACCTCCCAGCAGCAAGAAAAACAACATACATACAGGCAACCCTATAAGGCCCACCAACCTTACCACAATTCAAAACACTTAACTCAAGATCATAACTCTCGAGGAAACCAAGGCTTAGAAGTAGCTCACCACGCCCAATAAGCCTCTCATCAACAACCCTCCAACACATAAAAAGACAACCAAAACATACAGGATTTAACAATTAAGCCACAAAAGCACAGAAAACACATACTCACACCATGGGACATAACCAAGCTTTTGGAGAAGAAACAGACCTCTCTACAACATATCTCCAGTCTTTATAACATTTAAATAGGACAATTGACAATAAGTCACAAAGCACTAAATTTACGTAGGAGCGGATCTGTAAAAGCTTTAGCAAAGAGCTTCACAGTTATTTCTCGAGAATGGCTGGGCATATAGCAAATCCTGTGATAACTTATGAGGATTGCAAGTTTGTCTACTTAGTGTTGAAAGCTTTAATGGAGAGAGTCATAGATATATCATTTCAGTATGAGATAGATGAGTTCGGAGCAGAGCTTATCGATAGGGAGAGGCTATTCTTAGTCCTTAGAAAAGTCGAGCAGGCTCTCAAAGAGGATGATAAGAGGAGAATTGATAGAGAAGTGTACCAAAGGAGGTTTCATCCATATGTTGACATCATAGATGAGGAAGTATACGGGATATTGGAGGATGCTCATGCATCTCGGAGAAGAGTACAGATAACCTACTACTCATATAGTAAGGGAGAGTTTACTACGCGAGAAGTCGACATATATAAGATGTCTCGTAGGTACATAATTGCTTACGACTACCTATCAAAGGAGGTGAGAAAGTTTAGGGTAAGCAGGATAGTTAAAGCAGAGAAACTAACAGAGACATATACAATTCCCGAAGAATATAGAAAGCGGGCAAAATAGCCCACCCATTAGTATAACACTAACTCTAATATAGAGGATAAACGTCCACACATTTGGGGGAACATACGTGTCTGTGGTCTGGCTTTTAAGGTTCCTAGGTTTTGATAGTACGGAGCTGCTGAAGGATGAGAACCTCCATATGAGACTTAAGGTCCAGAAAGCTGCATATCTACTGAAGTATCTTAACGTTAGCCCACTCACAGATATGACTTTAACCTATACATTCATGGCCCCTACTCTCCCGAGCTGGCTCGCGAGTATTACAACCCAGAGATAGGCAACGAAATCAGAGCAGAAGATAAGAAAATGAGAGTGCATATAGTGAAGGATGGTGTGGAATAAGTCTATGATTGTATGATGATTTTCATTGGATATTCCAATGTAGGACAGGTTAAAAAGAACCACTCAGTATTAATGATGATATTAAGAGGTAAAGAACAAACAGATTTTACACGTTGGTAACATCCACCCCATTCTGTTTTAGTTTTTTGATAAGGTCTTTAACTTCTCTAAATATGAGTTGTTCCCAAAAAAATAAGAAATTGGTGGCACTCTCATTTCCTGCCTACAACTGACCAGACTATGAATGTGGCATTGAACTCTCCTTTCTTGTTTAGATCTTCTATCTCCGCAACGAACTGGTTTCCGTCCTGCTCCGAAATTAGTCCAGCATGGACAAACATGGGTATCTGATGAATGAGGAATGCCCTCCAGAAAGGTTCTGAATCCAGAGAATTGGTCGTCGCAAGGTATGTTCTTGATTTCAGGTCTGTCAATCCTACTGAATGGAAGTATCTTTCCTAGTTTGAAGCTACATTATAATTATACACTGCCCTTGCGAATATTTCGTTGAACTTTCTAAATGAATCGCTCGTCGTCGTGCTTACAAGGAAATTAGGAAACCATTCTATTGCTCCTACTGTTCCTCCTTTCTTTGTGACACGCGCCATCTCTCCAAGAACAACTTCACATGGGCCGATGTGTAGAAGAAGTTTATCGCAGAATGTCGAGTCGAATTCGTTATCTTTCATTTTTGTATCTCTAGCGTCCCCCTGAATGTATGTTACGTTTGTGTATCTCTGCTTTCTTGCCCTTTCTCTCGCATGCTCGATAAATCGAGCGGTGAAATCAATACCCACAAGATTTGGCTGTCCGTATACGTTGGATATATCTTGGAGTGAGACACCAGTCCCACACCCGACTTCAAGTAGCTTTCCATTCCTTGGGAGCTGTAGGTCTTCCAGGAGGTTTATTCTTGCCTCCTTGAATGTTTTCTGTAAACCCATGGCCTCTAGAACCTGAGCCAATCCATCAACAGACTCAGGTGGCAGTTCATTGAGTGTGCCGAAGAAATCATTTCCCCACGATGTCTTTTGTGCCATTTTCGAGTTCGTAGAAGAAGAGGAATATAAAAATCTTCTCTCTTAACTGCCTTGTGGCCTAATTCCTGGGGTTCGATTTTCCCCTCTCCGGCTGGGGCCCGGTTTCCTAGGTTGTTACGGCTCTCAATAGCATGTTGTATATGAGCGCCTTGATCGTATGCTCTGAGTCCATCCATCTCGGCTTCCTGGAGAGGAGATGTTCTCCGAACAATGCCTTGAGCCTGGATATTGCAGTCTCAGCCATCCACCTCCTACCATATCCCACTATTCTGCTCCAGACTCTGTACCCGTAATCCCTTATCATCCTGGCTGCAGACCTTCTGGAGGGAGGCCCTCTGTCCGTCC
>Ga0079995_1032870_pt1 | contig 42004 bp, 40 predicted proteins | sample FaiFalFF_MnMetaG_2_FD_69198 | JGI IMG/M metagenome (GOLD analysis project Ga0079995, IMG submission 69198) | Freshwater microbial communities from Yellowstone National Park, Wyoming, USA - Fairy Falls C (FF_Mn_C) (SPADES assembly) (version 4) | ecosystem: Environmental > Aquatic > Freshwater >... | reverse complement strand
GGAGGGTTGACGGGCCGGCCGTTCCTTCTACAATTGAAGGGGTGAGCATGGGGCACCCTCCGAAGACCCGCCCGGCGCGATGTTGCCTTTCCGCATTCGAAATCCGATGGAGGGGGCGATGGATATCTTCGCGAAGTGCTACAGCTTCACCACCGCGAAAGAAGCGATGGCCGCCGGCTTCTATCCCTATTTCATCCCCCTGGAGGAAAACGAGGGCACCGAGGTCATCTACCAGGGGCGCCGCATCCTGATGTTCGGCTCCAACAACTACCTGGGCCTGACCACCCATCCCAAGGTGAAAGAGGCGGCCATCGAGGCCCTCAAGCGCTATGGCACCTCGTGCACCGGCTCCCGCTTCCTGAACGGCACCCTGCGCCTGCATCGGGAGCTGGAGGAGCGCCTGGCCGCCTTCGTCGGCAAGGAAGCGGCCCTGGTGTTCTCCACGGGCTATCAGACCAACCTGGGGACCATCTCCGCCCTCGTCGGGCGGGGGGATTACGTGATCCTGGATAAAGAGGATCACGCCAGCATCGTGGACGGCGCCCGGATGTCGATGGGGGTGACCAAGCGCTTCTCCCACAACGACATGGCCGCCCTGGAGCGCCTGCTGGCTTCTCTCCCTCCCGAGGCGGGCAAGCTGGTGGTGGTGGATGGGGTGTATTCCATGGGCGGGGACATCGCCCCGCTGCCCCAGCTGGTGGAGATCTGCCGCAAACACGGCGCGCGCCTGATGGTCGACGACGCCCACTCCCTGGGGGTCCTCGGCCCCAACGGGCGCGGGACCGCCGCCCACTTCGGGCTCACGGATCAGGTGGATCTCATCATGGGCACCTTCAGCAAGTCCTTCGCCTCCATCGGCGGGTTCATCGCCGGGGACGAGGCGGTGATCCACTACATCCAGCACCACGCCCGCTCCCTGATCTTCAGCGCCAGCCTGCCCGCCCCCAACGTGGCCGCGGTGCTGGCCGCCCTGGAGATCATGCTGGAGGAGCCCGAGCGGGTCCGGCGGGTGAACGAGATCGGCGCCCGCATGCGCTACGAGCTCCGCCGCCTGGGCTTCGACATCGGGCCCAGCCAGACCCCCATCGTGCCCATCATCATCGGCGACGACATCAAGACCGCCCTGGCCTGGAAGGCGCTCTTCGAGAACGGAGTCTACGTCAACTGCGTGGTCGGCCCCGCCGTCCCCCCCGGCAAGCAGCTCCTGCGCACCTCGTATATGGCCACCCACACCGACGAGCAGCTGGAGCGCGGCCTGGAGATCTTCGAGCGGGTGGGGCGGATGCTGGGCCTCATCAACCCCTCGGCCGCCCATGCCGAGGAACCCGCGCCTTCCGCCCATCCCTGAGGGAGGAACGCGAGGATGCCGCTGTATGAATACCTCTGCCAGGATTGCGGGACGAAGTTCGAGCTGCTGCGGGGGATGGCCCACGCCGACGACCCCGCCCCCTGCGCTCAGTGTGGCAGCCTGCGCACCGGGCGCCTGATCTCCCTGTTCGCCGCGGTCAGCGACGGAAGGATCGTGACCGGCCCGGCCGGGTGCGCCGGGTGCTCCGCTCACTCCTGCGCCGCATGCGGATGCCATCGATGAGGTCCGGCCTCGATCCCCGACCTCGCGCCTTCCTCCGGCTTCTGCTCCTGCTCCTCGGGGTGGGAGCGGTGGGACGGATCTCGGCCATCGCCTGGGCCCAGGGCAACGCCCAGGTGATCTCGCCTCCCCGGGATCAGCCGGTGCGGGGCACCGTCGACATCGTGGGCATCGCCACCCATCCCAACTTCGCCAAATACGATGTGGCCATCCTCGACGCCTACGATTTCAGCAAAGAGTGGCGCTGGCTGGTCCAGGGACGGCCGGTCCGTGCGGAGGTGCCGATGGTCCTGGCCACCTGGAACACCACGCTCTTCCCGGATGGGGATTACGTGATCCTGATCCGCATCTGGGATCAAGGAGGGGGCCACCAGGATTTCCTGTTCTCCGGATACCGGGTGGCGAACGCCATGCCCGCCCCCACGCCCACGGAGGAGATCGCGCCGACCTTCGAGCCCGAGCCCACCGGCACCCCGGTTCTCACCCCGACGGTTCGCATCGAACTGCCCCCCACCCCTACGCCCGGCCCTACTCCTACCCCGATCCCGGGGGTCGGACGAACCCGAGGGGATTCCCTGGGGATCGGGGATCTCATCGGTGCGTTCCTCCGGGGAGTCCAATGGACTTTCCTCCTGTTCGGGGCCTGGGGCGGGATCCGGCTCCTGCGCTGGGCCTGGCGCCGGCTGGCCCGTCGGCCCCGCGCCCCCTGAGGGCCGCTCTCCCCTCCTCTTCTTAGCGGGAAGCGAGGAGCGGTGACTTCGGTTAAAATTTCCGTGAACTTCCCGCTCTCCGGGACCACTTATGGCACCCGAGCCCATTCGCGTCCTTCATTTCGCCGATCTGCATATCGGCATGGAGGCCCACGGCCAGATCGACCCCCAGACCGGCCTGAACCGGCGGGTGGTGGACTTCCTGCATGCCTTCGATCGCATCGTGGACTATGCCATCCAGCACGAGGCGGACCTGGTCCTGTTCTGCGGCGACGCCTTTAAAAACCGGGATCCCTCCCCGACCTATCTGCGGGAGTTTGCCGCCCGCCTCCGGCGCCTGCTGGAGGCCGGCCTCCCGGTGTTCCTGCTGGTGGGCAACCACGACCTGCCCGGGATGGAGAAGCGGGCCACCCCCCTGGACGTCTTCGGGGAGTTCCGGCCGCTGCTCCGGGGCGGCGAAGGCCTCATCGTGGGGCGCCGGGAGGATGTGCATCGCATCGACACGCGCCGCGGCCCTCTCCAGGTGATCGCCATGCCCTTCCCGGTGCGCAGCCGCCTCCTGAAAGACGAGGCCTGGAGAAACCTCCCCCCGGAGGAGCTGGATCATCAACTCCGGGAGACGCTTCACGCGGTGCTCCAACATCTCCTGGAGACGAAGATCGATCCCGCTTTGCCGACCATCGTGGCCGGGCATTTCTCCATCGAAGGGGCGACCTACGGCTCCGAGCGCCAGGTGATGATCGGCTACGACGTGGTCCTGCCTCCCTCCATGTTCCGCCATCCGGCCATCGATTACGTGGCCCTGGGCCACATCCATAAGCATCAGGCCGTGGGCGATGGGGCTCCACCGATCGTCTACAGCGGGAGCGTGGAGCGGGTGGACTTCAGCGAGGAAGGTGAGCCGAAGGGCTTTTGCTGGGTGGAGGTTCGCCGGGGGGATGCCCGGTGGCGCTTCGTCGAGCTCCCCGCCCGGCGTTTCTTCACCCTCTCCCTGGACCTCCGCCAGGCCGCCGACCCGGAGATGACCGCCATCGCCGAGATCCGCCGCCAGGCCGATCGGATCCGGGAGGCGGTGGTGCGGGCCCGGGTGCGCATCCGGCCGGAGCAGGCGGAGCGTCTGCGGGAGGCCCGGATCCGGGAGGAGCTGGAGAAGGCCGGCGCGTTCTCCGTCTCAAGCCTTCACATCGAACGGGAGGAAAGCGTCCGCTCCCGCATCAGCCTGACGGAGATGGAACATCTGACCCCCCTGGATCTGCTGGCCCGCTACCTGGACTCCCGGGATCCCCCGCCGGATCCCAGGCGACGGGAGCGATTGCTCCGCCTGGCGGAGCAGCTGATGCGCGAGGAAGAGCCGTGAGCTTCGCACGTCGAATGAATTCGACCTCCAGAGGCCTTTGGCCGACGGTCGGCCTGCGCCGACCACAAGGGTGTTCTTTGCGTCGGCGAAGGCCGACGCCTGGCGCAGCGCACGTCGAATGAATTCGACCTTGGGAGGCCTGCGGCCGACGGTCGGCCTGCGCCGACCGAAGGAAAAAGGCGTCGGCGGAGGCCGACGCCCGGCGCGCAGCGCCCGGAGAGGCCGATTTCAATCGGCGCGAAAGCCTGTGCCGGCGAAGGCGACGTCCGGCGCCCAGCGTCTTAGAGGCCGATCGCAATCGGATGAGGACGGAGATAGGGATGCGTGGAAGGTCTCCGCCGTCCTACCGGAGGTAAAGCGCGATGGAGCTCGTCCGGCTGGAGTTAAAGAACTTCCTGAGCTATCGGGAAGGGGTCCTGGATTTCAACGGCCTGCGCATGGCCGCGCTGGTGGGGCCCAACGGGGCCGGCAAGAGCAGCCTCCTGGATGCCATCACATGGGCCCTGTGGGGGAAGACCTCCCGTCTGGACCGGGATCAGGATCTGCTGGTGCATCGGGGAGAAAAAGAGGCCCGGGTGAGCCTCACCTTCCGCCTGGGGGAGGCCCTCTATCAGGTGACCCGCACCCGCCGCCGGGGGAAAGGCAGCACCCTGGACTTCCAGATGCTGGCGCCCCGCCGTCGCTCCCTCACCGGCTCCGGCCTCCGGGAGACCGAGCGGCTTATCTCCCAGACCCTCGGGATCGACTTCGAAACCTTCGTGAACTCCGCCTTCATCCGTCAGGGGCGCGCCGACGAGTTCACCACCAAAACCCCTGCGGAGCGCAAGGACGTCCTGGCGGAGATCCTCCAGCTCAGACGATGGACGGAGCTGGAGGAGCGGGCGAAGGAGAAGATCCGGCGCATCGAGCAGGAGCTGGAGACCCTGCGCTGGCGGATCCAGGAATGCGAGAAGGAGCTGGCCCAGCGCCCCCAGCGGGAAGCCGATCTCCGGAAGGCCTCAGCCGAGCACCTGGCCCGGCAGGAAGAGCGGGAGAAGGCGGAGAAGGCCTGGGAGGAGCTGCGCCGGGATGAGGAGCGGGCCCGGGAGGTCCAGGGGCGGCTCCGCGAGCTGCAGGCCCAGCGCCAGGAGGTGGAAAACAGCCTGGCTCGCCTGGAGGAACAGATCCGCCAGCAGGAGGAATCCCTGCGCCGGTGGCGCGCGTTGCTCGAACGACGGGCGGCCATCGAGGCCGCCTGGGCCGCGCTCCAGCGCGCCCGGGAGGAGCTCGCCCGCATGGACGAGGCCTCCCGGACCGCGCTCGCCCTTCGAGAGCGTCGCGCCGAGCTGGAGAAGCAGATCGCCGTCGCCCGGGCGCAGCTGGAGGGGGAACGCCAGCGGCTGCAGCGGGAGATCGAAGCCGCCCGGGATCGCGCGAGCCGCCTGCCGGACCTGGAGCGCGAGGCCGCCGACCTCCGGGAGCGCCTGAGCCGGCAGCCTGCGCTGGAGCAGGAGATCCGGGCCCTCGAGGAACGGCTTCAGACGCTGCAGGCCGAGCGGGTCGAACGCCAGAGCGAGAACCGCCGCCTCCATGAAGAGATGAGGGATCTCAAAGCGCGCATCCAGGCCATCGCGCAAATCGGCGCGGAATGCCCCACATGCCGTCGCCCCCTTCCCGATGCGGAACGAGAGCGCCTGCGCCGGGAGTGGGAGGAAGAAGGACGCCGCCGGGCCGACCGCTACCGGGAGAACCAGAACCGTCTCCAGGCGCTGGAGCAGGAACAAGCCGAGGCCGCCGCCCGCCTGGAGGAGCGCCGGCAGGCCCTGAGCGCCCTCGCCCGATTCCATTCCCGCCTGGAGCAGATCGAGGGGGAGCGGGCGGACATCCTGCGGGAAAAGGAACGGCTCGCGGACCTGGAGACGGCGCTTCGGGAAGTGGAACGACGGCTCCAGGAGGACCTCATCGCCCCCGAGGAGCAGGCCGAACTGCGCCGCATCGACGAGGCGCTTCGGGACCTGGGCTACGACGTCGAGGCCCACCACGCCCTGATCCAGCGGATCCGGGCGCTGGAGGAGGAGGCTCAGGACTGGCCGCGCCTTCAGGAGGCCGAGCAGCGCGTCCCCCAGGAGGAGGAAGCCCTCCGCCGGCTGGAGAGCCTGTATCACGACAGCCTCGAACGCCGGGAGCGCATCCTCCGATCCATCGGGGAGCTGGAACAGGCCGGGCAGGCGCTGGCGGAGCGCCTGAAGGCCTTGCCCGAAGCCCAGCGACGGCTGGAGGAAGCCCGGCGGGCGGAGCGGGAAGCGCGGGATCGCCTGATCGCCGCCGAACAGAGGCTGAAGATCCTCGATCAGCTGGAGCAGGAACGGCAAAGCCTGCAGGAGGAGATCCTCCGCCTGGAGGAGGAGAAGGGTCTCTACCGGGATCTGCAGCTCGCCTTCAGCCGGAACGGGGTCCCGGCCATGATCATCGAAGCCATCCTCCCGGAGATCGAGGAAGAGGCCAACCGCATCCTCCACCGCCTGACCGATGGGCGCCTCACCGTGCGTTTCCGCTCCCAGCGGGAGACCAAAGAAGGCAACGTCCGGGAGACCCTGGACATCCTGATCTCCGACGAGGGGGAGGAGCGGCCCTACGAAAACTTCTCCGGCGGGGAGAAGTTCCGGGTGGACTTCGCCATCCGCCTGGCCCTCTCCCGGATCCTCGCCCGGCGCTCCGGAACCCCCCTGCGGCTGCTGGTGGTGGATGAGGGGTTCGGCTCCCAGGACCAGGCCGGCCGGGAGCGGCTGATCGAAGCCCTGAACGCCATCAAGGACGAGTTCGCCACGATCCTGGTGATCTCCCATCTGGAGGAGTTCCAGGACGCCTTCCCGGTCCGCATTGAGGTCCGCAAGACAGCGGCGGGCTCCCGGCTGCACATCGTGATGTGAGGCGCAGGGATGTCGGAGCGCGTTTCCGCTCCACCGCGCGTCACCGCTCTCTATGGAGGCCAGGCCGTCCTGGAAGGGGTGATGATCCGGGGGCCGGCGGGGCTGGCCGTGGCCGTCCGCGCCCCCGATGGGCAGATCGTCCGCCGGACGACCCGGCTGCCGCTCCGGCGGGGCTGGCGCCGCTGGCCCCTCCTCCGGGGCGTCTTCGTCCTCTGGGAGACCCTGCGCTGGGGGATGGAAGCCCTCTGGTTCTCCGCCACGGTGGCGGCCGGGGAGATCGAAACCCGGGAGGGCCTGCGGAGCCCGGCCGCCCTGCTCACGATGGCGTTCTCCCTGGCCCTCGCCCTGGGGATCTTCCTGCTGCTGCCGGCTTCCCTGGCGGAGGGGATCCAACAGGCCACGGGAGCCTCCCCAGGGGTCCGGACGGCGGCGGAGGCGGTCCTCCGCCTGGGGCTGGTGATCGGCTACCTGATCGCCGTTGGGCGCCATCCCGAGGTCCGCCGCGTCTTCGCCTACCACGGCGCCGAGCACAAAGTGGTGCACGCCCTGGAAGCCGGGGCGCCCCTCACGGTGGCCGGGGCCCGCCCCTTCCCCACCGCTCATCCTCGCTGCGGCACCGCGTTTCTCCTCACGGTGATCGTGGTCGCCGCGGTCCTGTTCGCTTTCCTCCCCGCCTCAACGGTCCTCGAACGCCTGCTGCTCCGCCTGGCCCTGCTCCCGGCCCTGGCGGGTCTTTCGTATGAGCTGCTGTGGCTGAGCGCCCGCTACCATCATCTGCGACCGGTGTCCTGGCTCTTCGCGCCGAACCTGTGGCTTCAGCGGTTGACCACGCGAGAGCCTGACGACGCCATGCTGGAAGTCGCCCTGGCCGCCCTCGAGGCCGCGCGGGCCCTGGAGTCCTCAACAGAGGTTGCCGCTGGCGATGAAGCCTCCGGACCGTGAGCATCAAGGGGGATCTCCGCAAAACAATCGGGGTTCCTTCCCATCGCAGTGGGCCCTCACGTTGATCCTGATCGCGTATTTCCTGGCCCTGACACCCGGAAGGGAGCCCGGAACGATCGATGGGGAGCTGGTCTACTGGGCGACGGTCAGCATGGCCGAGCGCTGGCGTGCTGCAGTTCGGAATCCATTCCCCTCTTCCTGGGCAGCAGAACATGCTTCCTGGGTAGTGGAAAATGGCTTCCTTCAACCCGGATGGGATGGCTCCTGGTTCGTCCGCTTCTCCCTGGGCCAGCCCCTCGCGGCCCTCCCCTTCTATCTCCTTGGGCGGATCCTCGGCGGCCCGGATTCCCCCACCACCCGCCTGTTCGTGAACGCCCTGTCGGCCGTGGCGATGGCCGGGGCCGGAGCCCTGCTCTACGCCTGGGGCCGCTCGCTCTGGGACAGTCGCACGGCCCTCCTCACGCTCGCGATCTTCGTCCTGGCCACCCCCGCCCCCGTCTACGCCCGGCTCTTCTTCAGCGAGGCGCTGCTCACCTTCTGCCTGCTGCTGGGCTTCCGGCTGTTCTTCACCCGCCGACCCGCCGGGATCGCCCTGGGCGGTCTGGCCATCGGCTGGGCCGTCCTCACCCGGGAGGGGGCTGCGGCTGCCCTGCCCGCCGCCGCCCTCGCCCTTCTGGTTCTGGCCCGAGACCGGCGCGAGCGCCTCGCCTTCGCCGGTTACGGGATGCTCGGCGCCGCGCTCCCCATCTCCCTGCTGCTCTGGTATAACGTCTACCGGTTCGGCCATCCCCTCCGCCACGGCTATGAGGGGGAGGGCTTCACCGCCTCGCTGCTCGAAGGGGTGGCCGGGTTGCTGTTCAGCCCGGGCCGGGGTCTCCTCTTTTACGCGCCCACCGTCCTCCTCGCCCTCCCCGGCGCGCGGCTCCTCTGGCGCCGGGACCGCGCCCTCATCCTCACCGCGGGGACGCTGTTCGCCGGATACCTTCTGATGTATGGCCGCTGGTGGGCCTGGGATGGCGGATGGGCCTGGGGCCCCCGCTTCCTGGTCCCCACGCTCCCCTTCCTGCTGTTGCTCGCCGGGGAAGCCATGACCCAGCCTGCCGGCCGCCGCGCCGCCCTCGCCCTGGGCCTCCTCGGGTTCCTCGCCCAGCTCCCCGGCGTGTTCATCGATCACCAGAAGTTCCACGCGGAGCTGTTCGTCGAACGGGGCCTCCCGGACGTCCCCAACGTCTGGTTCCGGCCGGAGCTCTCTCCCATCCTGGGCCAGTGGCGCGACCTGTGGCATGGGCGCCACGGGGCGCTGGCCCTCCACCGCCTGGAAGCACAGGGGATCCCATCCCCCATCGCCTGGGGCTTCCGGCTCGGGATCGCCGCCTTATTGGCCTTCGGGCTGTGGGGCCTCCGCCGGCCGGTTCCCCCGGCGCCGGGTTTCAGGCTCCCAGCCCGATGGGCCTCCGCGATCCCCATCCTGCTCCTGTTCGCCGGCATCGCCCTGAACGGGGTCGCCCTCGCGCGCTGGGCGTGGATCCGCCGCCAGCCGTTCTGCGATGGCGCCGGCCGCCTCTGCCTGAAGCAACGGTTCGGCGGCCAGGTGGAGCTGGTCGCCTTTTCCGTCGAATCCCCACAAGCCCGTCCGGGCGAGGACATCGGCCTCACCCTCTGGTTCCGCGCCCTCCGGCCAATCACGGAACCCCTGAGCGTCTACGTCCACGTCCTCCCTGCCGATCACCCCGAGGCCCATCAGGTGTTTCAGGAGGACCACGAGCATCCCGCTTCCCTGCCCCTCCCCCGCTGGAGGCCGGGACCGCTCTACAGCGACTTCTATCGCCTGCAGGTTCCGGCCGCCCTCTCCCCCGGTCGCTATGCGCTCAAGGTGGGACTGTATCGCCGGGCACCTCCCGGCGGCCGGATCCCCGTGGACGGCTCCGGGGCGGACGGCGTGATCCTTCCCCTTCCGATCGAGATCCGCCCCTGAGCCGCTGAACCCATGCCCGGCCTTCCCGGAGGCCCGAACGCCCGGTTTCCGGTAGAATCTTCCTCGGGGACATTTCGAAAAGCCGAGGTCACCGATGGAGATCGGTCTGGTGGGAATGCCCAACGCGGGCAAATCCACGCTCTTCAACGCCCTCACCCGCCATGCGGTTCCCACAGCGCCCTATCCCTTCACCACCATCGAGCCGCACCGCGGCGTTGTCCCTGTCCCCGATCCCCGGCTGGAGGCTCTGGCCCGCATCATCCGACCGGAGCGGGTGGTCCCGGCCACCCTGACCGTCGTGGACATCGCCGGACTGGTCCGCAACGCGCACCGAGGGGAGGGCCTGGGGAACCAGTTCCTGGCGCACATCCGGGAGGTGGATGCCCTGTTGATGGTGTTGCGCGGGTTCGCGGCGCCGAACGTCCCGGCCGGCCTGGGGGAAGTGGATCCCGTAGCCGAGCTGGAGGTGCTGGATCTGGAGCTGGCCCTGGCCGACCTGGAGACGGTGCAGCGGCGCCTGGAGAAGACCCGGAAGGCGGCCAAGGCGGATCCCTCGGCCTTCGCGGAGACCCTGGCCGCGCTGGAGGACCTCGCCGCCCATCTCCAGGCGGGCCGCCCTGCCCGCACCTGGCCCGGCCGGGAGGCCTGGGCGGGGCTGTTGCGGGAGCTCTTCCTGCTCACCGACAAGCCCCGCCTGCTCGTCCTGAACGTATCCGAGGAGGACCTGCCGGAGGACGGCCGGTGGGCGGCGGAGCTGGCCCGCCGGGCCGCGGCGGAGGGAAGCCCTTTCCTCGTCGTCTGCGCGGAGCTGGAGGCCGCCCTGAACGAGTGGCCCGAGGAGGAAGCCCGCGCCTACCGGGAGAGCCTGGGGCTCTCCGGTTCGGCCCTGGATCGTTTGATCCGGGCCGCCTACGCCCATCTGGGTCTCATCACGTTCTTCACCATCACCGGCGGCCATGAGGTGCGGGCCTGGGCCATCCGAAAGGGGACCCGCGCGCAGCAAGCGGCCGGGCGGGTGCACTCCGATATGGAACGCGGCTTCATCCGGGCCGAGGTGATTCCCTGGAACGTCCTGGTCGAGGCCGGCTCCCCCCAGGCCGCCCGGGAGCGAGGCCTCTGGCGCATCGAGGGGCGCGACTACGAGGTCCAGGACGGGGACGTTCTACACTTCCGATTCCACGCATGAGCGCACGCCAGGAGGAAAGGATGAAGGTCGCGCTGATCACCGGGGCCGGGCGCGGATGGGGGGAGCGCCTCGCCCGGGAGCTGGCTGCCCGCGGCTTCCACATTGTGGCCAACGATATCCACCCGGCCGCCGCGGAGCGGACCGCCGAACGGATCCGCACGGCGGGGGGATCCGCGGAGCCTTTCCACGCGGATGTGGCCAATCGGGTGGCCGTAGGAGCCATGGTCCAGGAGATCCTCGACCGCTGGGGCCGGCTGGACCTGGTCATCCATCACGCGGAGGTCCATCCGCACCGCGGGCTGCTGGAGATGGGGGAATACGAATGGGACCGCACGGTGGCCGTGATCCTCAAGGGGGCTTTCAATTTGTTGCAGGCCGCCGCCCCGGCGATGATCTCGCGGGGACGCGGGGCCTTCGTCTTCATGATTCCCGCGCCGATTCTGGAGGGGAAGATCCCCCACGCCGCCTATGGGGCAGGGAAAGCCGGGCTGCTCGCGCTGGCCTATGCGGCCCGGGACGCCCTGAATCCCTTCGGCCTGGCCGTGCACATCCTCCTCACAGAGGAAGGGGGTTCCCCTCCCGAGGACAGCGCGGCCGCCGTCCTGGATCGGATCGCCGCCCTGGATGGACGGAGCGAGACGCTGCGCCTCCCCCCTTGCCGGGATCTCAGGCCCCAAACGTGAAGGGCGGCCGGGACCGTGGTATGATGACGGATGAGGCGTTGGGAAGGACATCTCTTTCCTGAGGCGAGAGGGCGATGGAAGACCTCTACCGGGAGATCATCCTGGATCATTATGAGAACCCGCGCAATTACGGCGTGCTGCCGGACGCGGACATCTCCTACGAAGATGACAACCCCCTGTGCGGGGATCGGATCCGGATTGACCTGAAGGTGCAGGATGGGCGCATCGTGGATGTGCGGTTTTCGGGGAAAGGATGCGCGATCAGCCAGGCCTCGGCGTCCATGCTGACCGAGCGGATCAAGGGGGCCACCGTCGAGGAGGCCCGCCGGCTGACCCGCGACGATATCCTGGAGATGCTGGGGATCCCCCTGGGGCCGGCCCGCATCAAGTGCGCTCTGCTCTCCCTGAAGGTCCTCAAAGCCGGCCTCTACGGGTTGCCGAAGATCGACTGGGACGAGCTGGGCTGAGGCACCCGGCCCTGAGGTTCAGACGTCAGCGGGGGCACGTGGGAAGAAGATGAGGTGGAAGACAGCCCGCGCCCACGAGGGCCTGCCGGTCCCGCATCGAAACCGCCCCCCTCGCTGAACTCCCCATCCCGCACCGGCGGGCGCTCGCCCGAAAGCGCCTTCGACAGCTCCAAAGCCCGCCGGGGGCTCCTCCTCAAACCAGGCTGGCCTCAATCCGTGCATCAGGACAGACTGCGCCATGGGAGACCTCGGGGATCGGGCTATCCCTCGCCATTCTACCCGGCGAGGAGGTCCCTCTCCCCCTGTCCCCACTCGCGTCCGAACCCCCGCCACTACCGGGCCGGAGCGCTCGAGGGTCCGGAGGCCTTCTGCTTGGGGGCCTTTCGCTTCATCGAGGGACGCACCCCCCGGTTCAGGTAGGCCTCGATCTCCTCCCGGGCCTCCTCGAAGCGCTCGATCAACTGCTCGTCCGTCCCCTTGAACCCGGCCACGGCCCGCTGGGAGCAGGTCGCGCACCCCAGGGACGCCCGGTAGCTGTCCATGTCGCAGGTCAAGCAGCCTGCGAGGCGGATCACGGTCAAGGAAAGGGCCAGCGTGTCCGGATGGTCCTCCGGCAGCCGGGCCACCCGACGCACCAGCGCCTTCCATGCCTTGCCCCGCACCTCCGCCAACAACGGGATGCACCGGGGCGGGAACAGGATCTCGCTGTCCGGATACATGGATTCCCTCCTCACCGAGCTCTTCCCCACACCCATTTCCCCCTATTCTACACCCACTCACTCCCACCCCATGCAACTCTCAATTAAAATATCTCGGTCATACTTTGGGATCAAAGTACATAGCATTCAACCCAAATAAAACGTTAATATACAGAATAACTTTGGTCGATTGGTCTAAAATGATTCGTATAAATGTTTTATCTTGCCGGAAACATCAAAATTGCATCCTGCAAGGACCGTGTGGGGCCTCGGGTCAGGGGCTTCGGAAACCTTGGAGGCTTGTCCCTGCGATCCCTTTGGGTTTAGGGCCCCAGGAAGGCGATCCAGACCCCCGCGGCGGTCTTGGAAGCTCTGGCTTGCGATCGCCCTGGGGGCGGACCTGCGGGGGCGCTGGCGGGTGCTTGGGATCTCCCCGCGCTTCGGGACGCGCTCTCCCCTCCCCTCCGGGAGAGAATGGCCTTCGAGCGGATCGATCGTCCTTCCCCTCGAAGCTTCAACACCCGCCGCCGAGCGATTCGAAAGATCGGGCCTCGGGACCTCGCCCGGCTTTTCCGGTTCCGGTCGATTCGGGGAAAATGAACAGCGAGGTCCCGAAAGGATGACCTTCGAGCCCGAGAAGGGGAGGAATCGATGCCGGCGCGGGCCCGGATTGATCCGGAGACACGATCGGTGATCGTGGAGTGGCCGGATGGTCTCCAACGTGCCTTCTCATGGTCCCGGCTGCGGGCGGCCTGCCCCTGCGCCCTGTGCCGGGTGGAGGCCCAGCGCGCACAGGAAGATCCTCTGTTCCTGCGCCCTGCCCCCGATGACACGCTGGTGGGCCTGGAGCCGGTGGGCAACTACGCGGTGCGTTTCTTCTGGGGGGACGGTCACTCGGCGGGCATCTACACGTGGCGCTATCTGCGGGAGCTGGAGGAGGGATGATGGCGCGCCTGGTGCTGATGGGCTCCCCCACCTTTGCCCTGCCCACCTTCGAGGCCCTGGCGGAGGAGCACGAGATCGTTGGGGTGTTCACCCAGCCGGACAAACCCGCCGGGCGCGGCCTGCGCCCCACCCCGCCGCCGGTGAAGGTCTGGGCCCAGGAACGGGGGCTTCCGGTGTTCCAGCCCCGCTCCCTCCGCCGGGACCCGGAGGCGGTGGCCCAGCTGCGGGCCCTACGGCCGGAGGTCATCGTGGTGGTGGCTTACGGGCTGATCCTGCCCCCGGAGGTGCTCGCCCTTCCCCCCTACGGATGCCTGAACCTTCACGCTTCGCTCCTCCCCCGCTACCGGGGCCCTGCGCCGATCCAGGCCGCCCTCCTCCACGGGGATTCGGAGACCGGGGTGACCGTGATCTGGATGACCGAGGAGGTGGACGCCGGGCCGATCCTGGCGATGGAACGGGAGCCGATTTACCCGGAGGACACCGCGGAAACCCTGGGGGAGCGTCTGGCCCGGCGGGGGGCCCGCCTGATGCGGGAGACCCTGCGACGCTGGCTGGCGGGGGAGATCACGCCGCAACCCCAGGATCCGTCCCAGGCCACTTACTGCCCGCGGATCACCAAAGCGGATGGGGAGATCGACTGGCGCCGCCCGGCGGTGGAGATCGAACGGCGCATCCGGGCCTTCACGCCCTGGCCCGGCGCTTACACGTTCTGGAAAGGCCGCCTGCTGAAGATCGGCCCGGCCCGGGTCCGCCTCGACCTCCACGCGCCTCCCGGCCGGGTGGTGCCGGTGAACGGCGGGGCGGGCGTGGGGACGGGCGAGGGGGTTCTGGAGCTCCGGACGGTTCAGCCGGAGGGCAAGCGGATGATGCCCATCGAGGCCTTTCTGAACGGCCATCCGGATTTCCTCGGGGCGACCCTGGGCCGGGAGGAGGCCCGGGATGGCTGAAAGGGCTCACCTTGAGACCGGCCTGGCCTTCCTCCTCACCGCCGGGCTGCTCTACCTCACGCAGCGAGCCCTGCATCGGAACCTCCAGCTCGCGCTGCACCGCCTGGCGCGGGATCCCGACGCCGCCCTCGTGCTGTATTGGGCGCTGCTGTTCCCGGGCGTGCTCCTCCACGAGCTCAGCCACTGGATCGCGGCGCTGCTCCTGGGGATCCGCCGCTATCGTTTTGTGTTCTGGCCCCGGCGGATGGGCGGTCGGATCCGTCTGGGGGCGGTGCAGCTGGAGGAGGGGGATCCCTTCCGGATGAGTGTGATCGGGGCGGCCCCGCTGTTGACCGGGATCGGCGTGATCGCGCTGATGGGAGGAGCGGAGCCTTCGACCCCTTCGTCCGGGCTGGCCCTGTGGGCTTCTGCCGCGCAGGCGCTCCAGGGGCTGTTGCAACGGGAGGGCGGCGGGGCGCTTCTTTACCTGCTCTTCGCCGTGGGGAACGCGATGTGGCCCAGCCCTTCCGATCGGGCGGCATGGCCGGCGGTGGGGATCGCGGGCGGGGCGCTGCTGGGGCTGCTGCTGCTGGCCGGCCCCAGCTCCCTCCTCCCGGCCCTCGCCGGGGTGGCCGTCCATCTCCTGTCGCGGCTCACGCCCCTGTTCGCCCTCCTCCTCGCCGTGGACCTCCCGGTCCTGATCCTCCTCCTCGCCCTCAACCGGCTCCTGAGCCGATAAGCCGTCCCGCGCCGATTGGAAATCGGCCTCCCTGAGGGCATGCGGCGCCGAGCTCAGCCTTCGCCGATACCCCCTTTCGTGTCGCAGGAGGGGCTTCAGCCCCGAACCTCCGTCTTGGAGGGCGCGAGGGTCGCGGCGGAAGTCGCTCTGACAATCCTGAATCTCTGGTTCTCGATGACGCAAAAGTTCGCGGCTAAAGCCGCTCCTACCAAAGAAGGGGCTTCAGCCCCGAACCTTTCGTCTTCGAGAAGGCGCAGGTCGCGTCCTGTAGCCGATAAGGAATTTCGGCCTGCGGGTTGAAAGGCTTCCGCTCCTCTGTCGGCGCGGGCCCGAGGTCCCAACGAGGCTGCCGGAGAAAAACATCAGCGGGGCAGGCACGGATGCCCGCCCCGCCGCGCCGGCAGCATACAGGCTGCGGCTCATTCCACCACGATGTTGATCAGCCGCCCGGGCACGTAGATGATGCGCTGGGGCTGGCGGTCTCCCAGATGACGGCGGACGTTGGCCCGGTCCAGGGCGATGCGCCGGGCCTCCTCCTCGGTGATCGAGGCCGGCACCTCCACCCGGTCCCGCACCCGCCCGTTGATCTGGATCACCAGGGTGATGGTATCGGCCCGGGCCAGAGCTTCATCCCATTGCGGCCACGGCTGCTGGTGAACGCTGTAGGGATAGCCCAGGCGCTCCCACAGCTCCTCCGCCAGGTGCGGGGTGAAGGGCGCCAGCAACAACAGCAACGTCCGGATGGCCTCCTGCCAGGCCTCGTGGCCGGCCACCGGGGTCGCCTTCGCCTCCTGGAGGTAGTTGGTAAACTCCATCAGGGCAGCGATGGCGGTGTTGAACTCGAAGTCCTCCAGGTCCTGGCTCACCCGCTTGATGGTGCGGTGGGTCCAGCGCCGCAGCTCGGCCACCTGTTCGGGCGTGGGCTCCCCTGCGGCCGCGGCCGGCTCCAGGACCAGGTTCCACACCCGGTTCAGCCAGCGGTGGACCCCTTCGATGCCGGTGGAGCTCCAGGGGCCGCCCACGTCCCAGCGGAAGCCGAACATCAGGTAAGCCCGCACGGTGTCCGCCCCGTAGCGCTCCACCAGCTCGTCGGGGGCCACCACGTTGCCCCGGGACTTGGACATCTTCTCCCGGTCCTCTCCCAGGATGACGCCCTGGTTGCGCAGGCGGATCATCGGCTCGTCGAACCAGACCATTCCCATATCGCGCAGGACCTTGGTCCAGAACCGGGTGTAGAGCAGGTGCATGGTGGCGTGCTCGACGCCGCCGGTGTAGAGGTCCACCGGCAGCCAGTAGCGGGCCTCCTCCTCATCCCACGGCGCATCGTCCTTGTGCGGGCTCAGGTAGCGGTATTGATACCAGGAGGAATCGACGAAGGTGTCCATCGTGTCGGTCTCCCGCTCGGCCGGGCCGCCGCACTGCGGGCACGTCGTCCGGACGAACTCCTCCAGGTATTTCAGAGGCGACTCGCCGGTGGGCAGGACGTTGACGGTCTCCGGCAACAGCACCGGCAGCTGGTCTTCCGGCACGGGGACGGTGCCGCACTTCGGGCAGTAGATGATGGGGATGGGGGTGCCCCAGTAGCGCTGGCGGCTGATGCACCAGTCCCGCAAGCGGTAGGAGACGGCGGGGCGGCCCAGGCCGCGTCGCTCCAGCTCGGCCACCACGGCCTTCTTGCCCTCCTCGCTGGGCAGGCCGTCGAAGGGACCGGAGTTCACCATCGTCCCGGGCCCCTCGTAAGCGGCCGACAGGGGCTCCCCCTGCCAGCCGGGCGGGGCGATCACCACCCGGATGGGCAAGTTGAACTTCGTGGCGAACTCGAAGTCCCGCTGATCGTGGGCGGGCACGCCCATCACCGCCCCCGTCCCGTATTCCATCAGCACGTAGTCGGAGATCCAGATGGGCAGCCGCTCCTCCGTCAGCGGATGGCGGGCGTAGGCCCCGATGAAGACGCCGGTCTTCTCCCGCTCCAGGGATAGCCGCTCGATCTCGGTGCGGCGCTGGGCCTCATGGATGTAGGCCTCCACCTCAGCGCGGCGCTCCGGGGCGGTCAGCTTCGGCACCAGGGGATGTTCCGGAGCCAGCACGACGAAGGTGGCCCCGAACAGGGTGTCCGGGCGGGTGGTGAAAACCACGATGGAATCCTCCCCCTCGGTGGGGAAGACGATCTCGGCGCCTTCGCTGCGGCCGATCCAGTTCTTCTGCATCGTGCACACCCGCTCCGGCCAGTCCAGCCGGCTGTGGTCCAGCAGTTCGTCGGCGTAGGCGGTGATGCGCAGGAACCACTGTTCCAGCTCCTTCTTGATCACCGGTGTCCCACACCGTTCGCAGACCCGCTCCCCGTCCTGGGAGACCACCTGCTCCCGGGCCAGGGTGGTGTTGCACTTCGGGCAGAAATCCACCGCCGAGCGTTTGCGGTAGGCCAGCCCGCGCTTGTAGAACTGGATGAAGAACCACTGGTTCCATTTGTAGTATTCCGGCTCGCAGGTGATGACCTCCCGTGTCCAGTCAAAGGAGGCCCCCATGCTGCGCAGCTGCCGGCGCATCCGCTCGATGTTGGCATAGGTCCAGGTCTTGGGGTGGGTGTTGTGCTTGATGGCGGCGTTCTCCGCGGGCAGGCCGAAGGCGTCGAAGCCGATGGGGAAGAGGACGTTGTAGCCTTTCATGCGCAGGTAGCGGGCGACGGCGTCGCTGGGGGCCATGGCGAACCAGTGGCCCATGTGCAGGTCGCCCGAGGGATACGGGAACATGGTCAGGAAATAGAACTTGGGGCGGCTCGGGTCGCGGACCGCCCGGTAGATCCCGGTTTCCTCCCAGCGCTGCTGCCACTTCGGCTCGATGACCTGAGGATCATAGCGCTCCATCCCACACCTCCTTTTTATCCTTTCCGATCCACCACCGTCAGCCATCCATAAAGATCCGGCGTCTGACCGGTCACGATGGCGAAGAAGCGCTCCTGCAGCCGCCGGGTGATCGGCCCCGGCTCCCCGCAACCGATGCGAATGCGGTCCACTGATCGCACCGGGGTGATCTCCGCCGCCGTCCCGGTCATGAAGATTTCGTCGGCGGCGTAGAGCCACTCCCGGGGGATCGGTTGCTCCCGGACCTCCAGGCCCTGCTCCCGGGCCAGGGTGAGCACGGCGTCGCGGGTGACCCCGAGCAGGATCGAGTTGTGGAGGGGTGGCGTGTAGATCACCCCGTCCTTCACCAGGAAGAGGTTCTCCCCGCTCCCCTCAGCCACGTAGCCGTAGGCGTCCAGCATGATCGCCTCGGCATAGCCCAGGTCATGGGCCTCCATGGCGGCGAACTGCGAGTTCACATACTGGCCCCCGATCTTCCCCAGAGCCGGGAAGGTGTCCGGCGCCATGCGCCGCCAGGAGGAGACGATGACGTCCACTCCCTTCTCCAGGGCCTCCTGGCCCAGATACTTCCCCCACTCGAAGGTGATGATCACCACCTCCACCGGGCAGGAGCGGCCGTCGACCCCCAGGACACCCGCTCCCCGAAAGACCAGGGGGCGGATGTAGCAGGAGGCGTGGCCGTTGGCGCGCACCGTCTCCACCACCGCCTCGGCCAGCTGCTCCTCCGTGTAAGGGATCTCGATGCGCAGGAGCCGGGCGGAGAAGAACAGACGGGCCAAATGGGGCCGCAGCCGGAAGATGGCCGGCCCCTGCGGCGTCTCATACGCCCGGATCCCCTCGAAGACGCTGGTCCCGTAGTGGAGGGCGTGCGCCGTCACGTGGACGGTGGCCTGATCCCATGGGACCAGCCGCCCGTTCCACCAGATCCAGTCGCTTCTCAGCGCCATCGGGGTCCTCCTGCTCAGGGTATGGAGACCAGCTCATGGGCCACGACGGCCCCGGCCAGCACCAGCAAGGAGAGCTCCAGCGCAAGGAAAAGAGGCTGCCGGTAATAGCGGCGATAGAAGGCCAGCCCCCGCACCCCGGCAGTGTGGAGGTCCCGAGGCCAGAGGGCATACTGCCGCCGCCGCCACGGCCACAGCCACATGATCCCATCGTCGGTCCCCAGGCTGTCCAGCAGCAGATGCACGAGGGCCAGCCCGAGCACCAGGGCGACCGGCAGGTGGAAAGCCCAGGCCAGGCAAAGACCCCAGATCCCCCAGAACAATGGAGTGTGGGTCCAGAGGGCGTGGTGGGGATTATGGCCTTCGCCCCCGGCCCGACGCCGGCGCCACCAGCCCCACAGGAGGTCCAGGTCGGGCAGCCCGCTGAGCAGGGCCGCCAGACCCGCCACGCCCAGGTGGAAGGGCTGATGGGCGGCGCGCTGGATGACATACGCGGCCACCACGCCGGCCGCCGCATGGGCCATCACGGTCATCCCGCTCCCTCCGGAACGATTCGGGATCCTTCGAGCCCCGGTCTGTTTAAGGAAAGAGCCCCCCTCCGTCAGGGACGAAGGGGGGCTCCTCCGCGGTCCCACCCTGATTCACCGGGAGCGCGGGGTCTGCGCCTCCGGTGCGCTCTGGCGCGGTAACGGGCGCGACCCGGCCGGGGCTACCCGCCGGGCAGGCGTTCACCCCGGCAGCTCCGGGGCGAGTTCAGCCTTTGGGGGCTTCCGCAAGAGCCGCCCGGGATCCGGGGATGACCCGGGGGACCCTCGCCCCGCTGGCCCTCCTCAGGGGCCGTGCGGCCTCGCACCAGCCGGCCGCTCGCTGGAGGATGGCCTACTACTCCCCTTCCCCGCCTTTAGCAGGATCCACAATCCCACGGCGGATAAAAATTAGGGCGCTTTCGCGCCCCGGAACAGGTGGACCCGACGGGATTCGAACCCGTGACCTCCGCCGTGCCACGGCGGCGCGCTCCCAACTGCGCTACGGGCCCACGGAAATGCCAAATCGCTCCAGAATTACATCAAACAAAGCATCAAGGAATCGACGTATTTTCAAATCGAAATAGTGCACTAAACACACGCCTTTATAGCCAGACCTGATTTTTCTGGGTTTTCCACGACGAAAACTGCTGCGATGGAACCGAGAGATCGGAATTCCGGTAATTTCAGACCAGAAACTCCTTACAACCTCCTCATCCATCCCATCGCTCAGCATTAGCTGAGCAGCCCATCGATCTTGATCGATCTCAAAAGACCGTCTCAAGCATTCTTGCCACAAGCAGATAATACGAGGATCGCTGTTGCCCAGACAGAATGAATCCCTAGCTTTTGCCCCTTCACCTAGATACAGCCCCAACGCAATGAGCAAGGCAATCACCTGCTCCGGAGCGTCCTGAATCAACTCCTTCGCTTTTCGCCGAAGATCCTCTTGCTCTTGCCTTTTCCTCTCCTCCCGAAGCATCTGAGCACGAAGACGGCCTTTCCTCCCGCCTTCCCGAATCCGCTGCCGCAAACGGGCTTGTTGGTCCGGAGTAAGCGGTATATCACGAACCCATCCCTGTAATGTGCTTCTTGGAACCCGATGATGCAGGCGCTCAGAGATCTCTTGCAGGGAGAGCCCTGCTCTTCGAAGCGCCCTGGCTTGCTCTCGCAGAGAAGTCATCAGCGTGATCCCAGAGATCAGCTCCTTCCGCGCTACATTGCAGCGTCGTTACACAGGAACAGGTGGAGCCGACCGGATTCGAACCGGCGACCTCTCCCGTGCGAGAGGAGCGCTCTCCCAGCTGAGCTACGGCCCCACAGGCACCCTTCATTTTACCCGGAGGACATGAGCCGTGTCAAGATTGAGAGGCACACGCACACCCCGGGAGGCGCAGGGGTCAGAGGACGTGGGGGGATCGACGTGGGACTGGAGGCCTTCGCCTTGCTGTCGGATGGCGCGAGGATCGAGGCGCCCAAGCCGGTCGTCCCGCGGCACTGACACCGTCGAGGGCAGCACCCGCGGGCCCTCGGAAGAAGAGATCTTCACCGCCCCGTAGCCGGAATCAAGGCCGAGAAACCCCACGCCTGTCATCTTGGGCCTCCTCCAGAAGGAGAAAAGGCACCACACGAATCATTCATGGAAAATGCATGGGCCGGCGTGGCTACCACCACTCCTCTTCATCCCACGTCTCGTCCCACTCCGCTTGCCGCTCCTGTGCCTCCCTCCGCAGGCGCTCGAAGTCCGCCTCTTTCCCCATCGCCCGCAGAGCCACCAGATAGGCCTGCTCCCAGTCCTCCGGCTCCCGGTCCTCCGGCGTTTCGGGCGCCGGGATCCGAACGACCGCCGTCCGGGGCGGACGCACCCGGATCGCCTCTATCCCCTGCTGCCGGGCCAGCTCCAGGATCCGGGAGCAGAGCAGATCGTAGATCCGCCGGGTCTGCTTCCGCGCGAAGGCCTTGCGCAGCCCCGCCTCCAGGGCGATGACGCTGCGCTGCCGGCGGGCGAACCGGACGACGTCCGCCGCCACGTCCCACAGATGGTCCTCCTGTCGCTCCCCGCTCCAACCCTCCATCCGCCGCAGCGGGATCTCGTCATAGCCGCGCAGACGGCCGTCCCACCCCACCGCGGCAACGAGGACGCGGAACGGAAGCCGCATCAGGCAGACGCCCACCACCCCGCGGGGCCGGGGCGGCTTCCGGGCGGCCCGGCGCCGCCGCCAGGCGTCCAGAAGATCCCGGTTCGCCTCGGCCCACGCGGCGACGTCCGACATCCGGACCAGCCGCATGGGGGCGGCCTGCCGGTAGTGGGGATTGGGCACCTCCCGGTGTGGCAGCTGCGCGAGGATCCGGCGCGCGGCCGATCGGGAGATGCCCAGGGCCTCGGCCACCGTGGCGGCGGTGACCCACCGGTCGTTCCAGGCGATGGCCAGGACGGCGGGCGAAACCACCTGCCGGAGCTCCTCCAGGACGGCCGGATCCGGGGGCTCGGCCATCCAGGCCGGCTCCCGGTCCGGCGGGTCCGGCGTGTAGGGCCGGAACAGCTCGAAGGCGCGGCGAAGGCCCAGGAACCGCACGGCGTCCGCCGGAAGCATCCGGCGCAGATGTCCGAGGCGCTCCTCCGTGACGGGCTCGGCGATGCCGGCTTCCCGAAGGAGCGCCTTGAGGGCCTTCAGCCGCTCCCGCATCCGGGCGATGCGCGCGGCCCCCTGGAGGGCTGGAGCGCTGCGCTCCGACATGCCGGCTCCCCCGTCTCCCGGTTTTCTGAAAAGCGCAGTGGAGCGATGGCGGACAGCCGTGTCGCTGTCCTCACGCCATTCCGGGATCAAGAACGAGCCCCTTGCTTCGGAAACCGAAAAGATTCCGTCTTAGGTGGCGGCGGAAGGTCCACCCTGGGTTTCTATCCAGGCCAGGGCCTCCCGGACGGGAATGAACCGCCCCTCCGGCCACAGCCACTCGGCCCGCAACGCAAAGCCCGGGATCGCCGCGCTCCGCAACACCCCGCCCTCCACCCGGGCCGGCACGAACCGCCCCCCTTCCAGCCGGTAAAACTCCGTCCCCGCCGGCCCATACGGATCGATCCGCCATACCTCCCGCACCCCTGCTCGTTCATACGCCCGTAACTTCGGCCCCCGATCATATGCCACCGTCGCCCGGGACAGGATCTCCACCACCAGGTCCGGCGCCCCCATCACCCCCCGCTCGGTGATCAAACCCGCCCGCTCCCGGGCCACAAACAAGATGTCCGGCTCATACACCTGGTCCGAGGCCAGAACGACCGGCGTCCGCGATCCCCGCACCTCTCCCAGGTCATGCGCCTCCACATATTCGCTGATCAGACGGAACAGGAAGCCAAACAGCCGTTCATGGATGTCCAGGGCTGGTGAAGCCATGATCATCACCCCATCGATGAGCTCCGCCTTGCGATCCTCCGGGGCCAGCTCCAGGAACTCCTCTGCGGTCATCCGCTCCGCCACCTCCACCCGCGTGCCGAACTTCATCCCCTCCATTCTCCGCCTCCTTCCGTCTCTTCTCCGTAGCAGGCCAGGCCCAGCCCGCCGGGCCCGGCATGAGTGGCCACCGCCGGGCCGGCCTCGGCGACGAAGATCTCCGCCGGCCGCAGCTCCTCCTGCAGCGCGCGGGCGACCGCCTCCGCCACCTCCGGGAGACGGGTGTGCATCACCCCGATGCGCAGGTCCTTCCGCCCCCGCGCGTATTCCCGGATCAGTTCCTGGAGCCGGGCCCGGGCCCGCTGGGTGGTGCGCACCCGCTCGTGGGCCTCGATCCGACCCTCGTGCAGCTTGAGGATGGGCTTGAGCTGCAGCACGTTCCCCATGAGCGCCTGGATATGGCTCACCCGCCCGCCCTTGGCCAGATACTCCAGGGTGTCCAGCACGAAGTAGAACACCGTGCGGGCCCGCATGAACTCCATCCGCCGCAGGATCTCCTGCGCCGTCGCTCCCGCTCGGGCCATGCGGGCAGCCTCCAGCACCAGGATCCCCTGGGGCACCGAGATCAGCCGGGTGTCCACCACGTGGATGTCGGCCTCGGGCAGCATCTCCCGCGCCGCGACGGCCGCCGCATAGGTCCCGCTCAGGGCCGAGGAGAGGTGCAGCGAGATGATCGTGGCGCCCTCCTCGCTCAACCGCCGGTAGACCTCGTAGAACCGGCCCACCGGCGGCTGGGACGTGGTGGGCAACGTGGGGGAGGACCGCAGATAATCATAGAACGTCTCCAGGTCCAGATCCTCCCCCTCGTAATACGTCCGTCCCCCCATGTTCACGACCAGAGGGACGACGGTGATCCCCAGCTCCTGGAAGAGGGCCGGGGGAAGGTGCGCGCCGCTGTCCGTGACCACGCGGATCATCCGGGCTCCTCCCTGTTCGTTCTATAGGGAAGACCGTCCGCGAATCCCGGTCGGAGCCCATGGTCCCCGAAGCCTCCGCGCCCGCCCATTCGCGGATGGTCCCCGTCCCTTCCCGACACACTCGACCGGAGATCGTTCGGCCTTCTACGCCCATCCCGGGAAAGCGGAGCGGCCGGCGTATCGGGCGGCCTCCCCCAGCTCCTCCTCGATGCGCAGCAGCCGGTTGTATTTGGCCACGCGATCGCTGCGGCACGGCGCCCCGGTCTTGATCTGCCCGGCGTTCAGCGCCACGGCCAGGTCCGCGATGAAGGTGTCCTCGGTCTCCCCGCTGCGGTGGGAGATGATCAGCCCCCAGCCGGCCCGCTGGGCCAGCCGGGCCGCCTCGATGGCCTCGGTGAGGGTGCCGATCTGGTTCACCTTGCACAGCAGCGCGTTGCAGGCCCGCTCGGCGATGGCCCGCCGGATGCGGCTCACGTTGGTCACCAGGAGATCGTCCCCCACCAGCTGGATCCGGCTCCCCAGCCGCTCCATCAGCAACCGCCAGCCCTCCCAGTCGTCCTCCGCCATCCCATCCTCAATGGAGAGGATGGGATACTGCTCGACCCAGCGGGCGTAGAGCTCAACCAGCTCCGGGGCCCGCAGGGTGCGCCCTTCCTTCCGCAGCACGTAGACGCCGTCCTGAAAGAGCTCGCTGGCCGCGGCGTCCAGGCCCAGGGCGATCTGCTCCCCCGGCGTATAGCCGGCGGCCTGGATGGCCTCCAGGATCAGCTCGATGGCCTCCTGGTTGGACTTCAGGGAGGGGGCGAAGCCCCCCTCGTCGCCCACGTTGGTGCTGTAGCCCCGCTTCTTCAGGACCTTCTTGAGGTGATGGTAGACCTCCGCTCCCCAGCGGAGGGCCTCGGCGAAGGAGGGGGCGCCCAGCGGCAGGATCAGGAACTCCTGGAGATCGGCGGAGTCGTCGGCGTGCTTGCCGCCGTTGAGGATGTTCATCATCGGCACCGGGAGCACCCGCGCCTCCACGCCGCCCAGATAGCGGTAGAGGGGGAGGCCCAGGGAGCGGGCGGCGGCGACCGCCACGGCCAGGCTGACGCCGAGGATGGCGTTAGCCCCCAGCTCCCGCTTGTTCTCCGTCCCATCCAGGCTGATCAGCGCCTCATCGATGCCGGCCTGGTCCAGGGCGTCCCATCCCACCAGCTCCTCCGCGATGCGGGAGTTGACGTTCTCCACCGCGCGCAGCACCCCCTTCCCCAGATAGCGGGCGGGGTCCTCATCGCGCAGCTCCCAGGCCTCGTGGGCGCCGGTGCTGGCCCCGGAGGGCACGGCGGCCCACCCCACCGTGCCGTCGGCCAGCCGCACCTCCACCTCCACCGTCGGGTTGCCCCGGGAGTCCAGGATCTCCCGCGCCCGCACCACCTCGATCCGTGTGGGGAAATCCAGCGTGTGCGCCATGTCGCTGCTCCTCGCCGTAAGAGGTTTCGGAACTCACCGCTTTGCGCATTATCCCCCGTAAAACCATCCGGTGTCCCACATCACCAGCGGCCGGGCCTCCGGATCCCGCAGGCCGGCCTCGATGACCTCCGCGACGAACACCGTGTGGTCCCCCCGGCGCACCGCATCGGTCACCTGGGCCTCGAACCAGGCCGGCAGGTCCACCAGAAGGGGCGCGCCGGTCCGCGGGCCCCGTTCGAAGGAGTAGCCGTTCAGCTTCCCCTCGGCGACCTGGGTGGGACGGAAGAAGGCCGAGGCGATCTCCTTCTGCCCGGCCCCCAGGATGTTGACCGCGAACTTCCCCGTCCGCTCGATCAGGGCGTGCAGATGGCTGTCTTTCTTGATCCCCACCATCACGAGGGGCGGCTGGAAGGAAGCCTGGGAGAGCCAGTTGATGGTCCCCGCCGCGATCTCCTCTCCGTCCGCGGCGGTGAGCACATACAGGCCGTAGGTGATCAACCGCAGGGTGCGCTTGCGGACCTCCGGATCCATCTCCTCCCTCCTCAAAGATCGCAGAGGATTAAGGTTCGTTATCTATCATACCCAAGCAGCTGCCGGAGCACCGCATCCCCTGCTTCCAGGCTTTCCGGTTCCCGAGATGGGAGGGGCGCCTTCGATGAAGGGAGCCGGTGGATCGACGGATGGGGGCACCGAAGCGCCCTACACCCGCGCCGGAAGCCGTGGAACCATCCCGGTCTCCGCGTCCAGAGCCGTTAGCGCTGGACGTCCAGGATCGCGATCGGCCACTCCTCCCCCATCGGCTGCCCCCGGAGGAAGGCCGGAAGGCGGCGGCCGTCCGGGCCGTAGAAGCCCAGGACCAGGGCGTAGCGCCCGGGAGGGAGATCCGGCGGCAGCCACACGCCGTAGCGGTCCGAGATCACCTCCCCCGGGCGCCAGGTGGGGGTCGGACGCCGCCAGCCCACCGGCTCCCGATCGGTTTGCGCCACCGGTCGGCCGTCGGGGCCGCGCACGTGCACGAACACCTTGTAGGGAACCGGGATGGGCCTGAGGGCCCGCCATTGCACCGCCAGGCCGATGACATCGCCCGGATGCGCCCGGCGGGCTGTCAGCCCATACCGCGCCACCTCAATGGCCTCCCCGAACCGAACCTCAGGGGCGGGCGATTCCTCCGGCGTCCCCAGCCCATAGACGGCGAAGCGGATCCGTCCCACCCACCGTTCCTCCGCCCGGAAGGCGTGGGCGTCCAGCCAGGCCTCCACCTGCCCGGTCGGATCCGCCTCCCGCTCCCCATACCAGAGCACGAACAGCCGGCCTCGCCCTCGCAGCGCGGGACCCAGCGTCCTCTCGATCTCCTCCGGCGCAGGCGGCCGCCCCCGGGGCGCCGACACCAGCGGGGCGTCCGGCCAGTAATAGGTGAAGACATCCACCTGGCCGGGCGCGTAGAGGAGGATCCCATCCCCGGGCCGGACCCATGCCGCCAGGGCCCGGGCCAGGCCCCGGTAATCGTCCCGGGCGAAACGGGGATCGAAATACAGGGCCCGCAGGCTGAGGCCCATCGGGAGCGCCACAAGCCCCAGGGCGAAGACGAAGGCGGCCTTCCCGGCCGGCCCCCGCAGCCTCCCCATCGCCGCCAGGCCGGCGGCCCAGAGGGCCACGAAGGCCGGGAGGGCGGCCATGAAAAACTTGAGATTGGCCTCCCGATAGGCCCCCCGCCCCAGCACCAGCGCCACCGGGGCCAGCGTTAGGGCCAGCCCGATGCCCCCGCCCCGACGTTCGGATCCGGCGAGGGCGAAGGCGATCCCCCCCAGGGGGATGACGAGGACCAGCGGAGGGACCTCCGGCGGCAGGGTGATCCCCCAGCCCAAGGCCCGCAGGATGGCCTGGAAGGCCTCGGGGAGGGGAACCGGGGCCGGTGCCGGCCACTGTCGGAGCTGAGTGAAGGCGGCGGGAGCCCAGGGCAGGAAGGCCAGCCCGATCCATGCCTGCAACCCCAGCCAGCGGATGAGACGATGCCACCGGCCCCGCGCCATCGCCTCCCCGAGCATGATCAGGCCGTGGGCGGCCGGGATGGCCGGGAACACGTAGTGGGTGTAGAGGCCGGCGGCCCCGGTGAGGAGAAGGCCCAGGGCCCGCCCGGGCCGGGGCCGCGCCCGCCAGGCCAGAAAGAAAAGGGAGTGCAGCGCCGCCCACAGGCCCAGGAGGGCATACATCCGGACCTCCTGGGCGTAGTAGACGGCCAGGGGATGCGCGGCCATCAGCAGCATGGCGAGGCCGGCGGCGCGTCGGCCGAACAGCCGCGCGGCCATGGCCCCCGTCGCCGCGATCAGCAGCACCCCGGCGAGGGCGGAGAAGGCCCGCAGGGCGAAGACCGAACGTCCGGCGACCGCGCCCCAGGCGTGAAGGAGCAGATAATAAAGCGGCGGATGGATATCCTGGGCCGCCGCCTCCACGATCCGCCGGACGGGGCTGGCGCTGAGACCGGCCGACGTTCCCTCGTCATACCACAGGCTCTGGGCGTCCAGCCGGTAGAACCGGAGCCCCATCCCCAGCAGCAACGCCATGAGCCCGACCCATCCCAGGGCCCTGCTCCGGCAGGCCCCTCCGGCCGGCCCCATCCCCGTCCCTCCTCACTCGTTGAACAGCTGGCCGACCGAGCGGCCCTCGTGGATCCGACGGATCACCTCGGCCAGCATGGGCCCCACGGAGAGGACGGTCATGTTCGGGAGTCGCTTATGGGGTGGGATGGGGATGGTGTTCGTGCAGATGATCTCCCGGATGGGCAAGGCCCGCAGGCGGTCCACGGCGGGGCCGGAGAGGACGGCGTGGGTGAAGCAGAGGTAGATCTCCGCCGCCCCCTGCTCCTTCAAGACCCGCACCGCGCCGCTGACCGAGCCCGCCGTGTCCACCTCGTCGTCCACCAGGATCACCTTCCGGCCGGCCACCTCGCCGATCACCGTCAGGGCCTCCGTCTGGGTGCCGGTGCGGCGTTTCTCCACAAAGGCGATGGGCAGATTGAGCTTGGCCGCGTAGTTGCGGGCCTTCTTGGCGAACCCCAGGTCGGCGGCCACCACCACCGCCTCGTCGGGGGAGAAGTTCTTCTCCAGCAGGTAATCGCTCAGCAGGTGGAAGGCCGTGAGCTCGTCGCCGGGGATGCTGAAGAAGCCCTGGATCTGGCTGGCGTGGAGGTCGATGGTCACCCAGCGATCGGCCCCGGCCACGGCGATGAAATCCGCCACCAGGCGCGCGGTGATGGGCACCCGGGGCTGATCTTTCTTGTCGCTGCGGGCGTAAGCCAGGTAAGGGATCACCGCCGTGATGCGGCCCGCGTTGGCCCGCTTGATGGTGTCCAGCAGGATGAACAGCTCCATCAGGTTATAGTTCACCGGCGAGGCCGTGCTCTGGATCACGAACACGTCCTGCCCGCGGACGCTGGCCAGCAGGCGGACGAAGATGTTCTCGTTCGGGAAGACGATGATCTCGCGGGGGAGAAGGGGGATCCCCAGACAGTCCGCGATCTCCTCGGCCAGTTGCGGATGGCCGGAGCCCGCCACCAGGATCAGGTCCCCATAGCGCCATGACGGCCCGGGCATTCGCGAACGACCTCCCTGTCAGGATGACGCAGCTTATTCATCATAGCCGGGATCCCCGGAATCCGAAAGAAGGGGCGTGAAAGGGGAGGCATCCGCAACGATTCCGAAAGAAGAACCGGTGGACGCGGGACGAGGCCACGTCGGAAGGGGCGACTGCGAATTCCAGCCCGAACGCACCAGCTGGGCTTCCGAAGCCCCCGGCGCACCCATGTTCGTGGACGGCCCTCCGCCACGGGACACAGAGGGGCCGTGCGCCTACAGATCGGTCAGATGGCACGTATCGTTCAGCGTCACCACGATCCAGCGGCCGTCGTGGAGGGCCAGCTCCGTGAGCGAGGCGTTGTCGAACCGGAAGGGGGAGGGCCGATCCAGGGGGAGGCCCAGCCACTGGCGGAAGAACATGCTGAAGGTCCCTCCATGGGCCACCACGGCCAGCGTCCGTTCCGGCCGCGCCATCGCCCCCTGCATCGCCGCCCACACCCGTTCGGCGAACGCCGCCCGGGGCTCCACCCCCGCGATCTCCGCCGTCGGATCCCGCTCCATCTCCCGCCAGGCCTGTTGCAGCGCGGCGACCTCCACCCCGGTGCGTCCCTCAAAGGGCCCCTGGCCCCGCTCCTTCAAGCGCTCATCGACCTCGATGGGGACCTCCCAGACGGCGGCGAGGATGCGGGCGGTTTCATAGGCCCGCCACAGCGGGCTGCAGAGGATGAGGTCCGGCGGGCGCGCCCGGAGGCGCTCCGCCAGACGCCGGGCCTGCTCCCGGCCCACGTCATCCAGCGGCACATCCGCCCACCCCTGGATCCGCCCCTCGGCGTTCCACGCCGTGCGTCCGTGCCGGATCAGGTAAAGCCGATCCGCCATCCGTGCCCATCCGTTCCTCGGGATCTCGGCATATATGTTTCCGCTTGCACGCTCTTTAACTCGGATCCGAACGTCCCCGATCGAGGCCTGGGATCCGTCGCATGAGCCGTCTTTCCTCCGCAGAACCTCCCCCGCGGAGATCCGTCGGGCTTAGGGGAGCTCCAGCTTTCCCACCTCCACGCCATCTCCGACGGCGCCGTTGAGGCGGACGGGCCAGCGAGCTCCGGAGGCCGGGTCATACAGCCCGACCCGGAGGGTGTAGGCCCCGTGGAGCCCCCGGGGCAGGATCACCCGGGCGAAGACCGGGAGGGCGTGATCCGGCGGCCAGATGGAGATGGGAACCAGATCGTTGGGCAGCGGCCCATCCCGCTGGGCGGCCAGGCGGCCGGAAGCATCCAGAACATGGATGAAGACCCGGGGGGCCTGGGGCACCGGTCCCACCCGGGCCCACATCAGGGTCACCCCCAGCACATCCCCCGGCCACCGCGGCGGGCGCAGGTGAACGCCCCGCAGCTCGATCTTCCCCGCGAAATCCGCCCGCAAGGGCGTGAAGGCGAACCCGTGGAAGGGCGGCCACGTCTCATAATAGGCCACCCACAGGGATCCGAAGGGCTGCCCCCCCACCTCGAAGCCGTTCTCCAGCAGCAGCCCGTCGAACAGCCCCAGGGGGTCCACCACCTCCTGCTGCCAGCCGAAGAGCCACAGGCGCCAGGGGCCATCCGCGGGGCCATAGCGGCGGCGGGCGTCCTCCAGCATAGCGCGGACGGCCTCCTCGTCCCACACCGGAGACTCCGGACCCATCCACAGGGGGGCAGGGACTTTCATGCGCTCCCAGTAGTAGAGAACGGCCCAGTTGGCCCGCAGGGCGAGGGCGGCCTCCCCAGGCCGGATCTGCCGGGCCACGTGGGCTACCGCCTCCCGATACGGATCGCGGCCGCGGCCCGGATCCGCCCACCCCGTCCGCCCGGGAGCGGCCATCATCCCCCACAGGGGAAGGAGGGCCAGCGCGCCGAGCCATCCCCGGGCGGAAGGAGGGATCCCCCGGATGCGGGCGGCGAGGAGCTCGCCCAGCCGGGCGGCCCCGCCGCCGACCCCGGGGATCCACAGCGCCCAGAGGAAGATCGCGTAGCGCGGGTGGAAGACGGCGAAGCGGGCGAACAGGGTCAGCAGCACCGCCAGCATCAGCCCGAAGGTCCCCAGCGTCCCGATCGCCCATCGGCGGACGAAGGGATCCGGGCGGAGCAGGGCGGCCGCGGCGAGGAGCCCGGCGAGCCAGGCGATGCCCTCCCCGCCCCAGAAGCCTCGGGCCAGCTCCTGCAGCAGGCCCTCCGCCGTCATCGGCGGCCGGATGAAGGCCTCAGGCTGGAGGAACCGCTGGTGGGCGAAGGCCAGCCAGGGCCCCACCAGGGCCAGAAGGGCCAGCATGCTCCCTCCCCATCGCCGGAGGGCCTCCGGGCGCCGCCGGCTTCCCAGGCCCAGGGCCGCGGCCATCGTCGCCACGGGGAACAACCCGTAGTAATGCGTGAGGGCTGTCCCGGCCGCGACGAGGGTCCAGACGGCGAAGCGGCGGGAGGAGGGTCGACGGCGCGCCGCCTCCGTCGCCGCCCAGAGGGCCAGGACGCCGGCGGCCAGCATCGTATACATCCGGGCTTCCTGGACGTAATAGAGCCAGAAAGGGGAAAGGGCCATTGTAAGGATCGCGAAGGCCGCGGCCGGGCGTCCCCAGCCTCGAGCCGTCAGGCGCGCGACCAGGGCGACGGCGAGAAGGCCGAAAGCTACGGAGGGCCAGCGTAGAGCGAATTCGCTCTCCCCCGCCGCCCGGATCCAGAAGTGGAGAAGCAAGTAATAGAGAAAGGGGCTGCGGTCGGCCGCCGTGGCCTGTAACATCGCGGGGATCGGCATCCGGGCCAGATGCCAGGACCACCCCTCGTCGAACCAGAGGGAAGGACCGCCCAGGCGGTCCGTGTAAAGGACGGCGGCCAGGAGCAGCAGCCCCACCGAAGCCCCCAGAGTCCCCAGGCCGCGTTCCCTTCCCATTGCCTCTCCATATGGATGGACTCGGATCAAGGGGAGTATAGCGGGAACAGCGGGAGCTCGCCACCGGTCCCTGGCGGGAGCCGATGCAAAAGACCGTCCGGCTCAGGCGGAGGGTCGGTCTGGGGAAATCGAACGCAAGAGGCGAGCGGATGGGGTTAGAAGAAGAGCGAGGAGGAAAACGCTTTCCCCCGGCGGCCGTCAGGACAGCTTCCACTCACGGGACCTTCACCCCAGGGAACCCGGCGGCGACGTCCCCCGGCTGGATCGGGCTGCTCCGGCTGCCAACCACCGCCAGGGGCTTGTCGGAGAGGATCAGCACGCTTCCCAGAAAGCCGGCGGGGACGTGCCCATCGCTCGCCGGATTAAAAGCGCGGAAATCCGTGATCAGGCCGCGCCAGGTGAAGGTGCCCAGGTTGCCCTTGTACGTCAGGCTCAGGCGGGCCGCCCCCCCGCCGATCACCTGGACGGCGAAGGCGGTCGTCCACTTCCCCTCGCCGTATTGGTTCTGGATCAGGGGGACAGCCATCTTCGTGCCCGTATCGGCGGGGTGGACGGCGGTGTAGGCGAGGGCTTGGTCCCCGGGACCCAGCGCGTTCGTGATGCGGTAGGCGATCACGATGGGCTGACTGGCGCTCACCGTCGCCGCCCCATGGAAGTTGGAGGCCAGCGGGCCCCCGGCGCACCCCCCATAGACGCCGGCCGCCGGGTTCAGGTAGAGGTTTCCGTTCGCCGGGACGGTGCAATAGAGGATCTGGTTGTTGGTGAATCGGATCCGCACGAAGGCGGGGATGTTCGACGTGTTCACGAGGGTGAAATCCGTGGTCCACGGGCCGTAGGCGTTGAGATAGCCCGGCATGTAGAGGGTGGTGCCGGCCTTGCTCAAGGGCAGCCCCATGTAGGAGATCAGCAGACCCCCGCGCGTCCGATACTCATCCACCGTGACCACCAGAGGCGCCGTCCCCGTGATGACGGCGGAGCCGTTGAAATGGCTCAGAGCAGGGTGCTCATACCGGTCCACGATCGCGGAGGCGCCCGCAGGGAGGTCGGAGATGGTCTGGGCCGCCACCACCGTCCTCCCGCTCACGAACCGGATCCGCACGTTCGCCGGCGCGTCCCCGGCGTTCTGGACCACGATTCGGGTGTTCCAGGACCCTCGCTGGATGCGCACGAGGGGTGCGAAGAGGATCGTGGAGGGCTCCACCGCTCCCCCATATGCATCCGAGGCGTAGAGGGGGCCTGGCAGATCGTTGGCGACCGTGGTGACAGCGGCCACGGGCTGATCGGCGCTGACGATCGCCGTCCCCCACCACCCCACCGGGAGCGGGATGCCGCCATCCAGAGCATGCCGGGCGGGGTGAAAATACGCCGACCCGCCTGCCGGGACGTTGTAAAACGTCTTCGTCCCCGCCTCGCTCCCGTCCGGGTTCACGAAGCGGATCATCACGATCGCAGGCCTGGATCCCAAATTCTGGATGCTGTAATCCGCCGTGAAGCGGCCGGGCGGGGCCCCGAGGGCCGGACCCGCTCCGGCCAGCAGCCCCAGCGCCACCCACCCGACCGACCCGATCCTCGGCCTCATCCCGTCTCTCTCCTCTCCGCAGAGATCCGTGGGAGGGCTCTGGAACGCCTCATGATGTCCGGCCTTTTCCCCTCTCCCGCATCCACGCCCACGTCCGGGCCAGGCCCTCCGGCAGCGCCACTTGGGGCCTCCACCCCAGCTCCGCCTGGGCCCGCCGGACGTCCAGGACCATCCGCCGGATGTCTCCGGGGCGCGGCGGCCCATAGTCCGGCTCCCTCTCCACCCCGGCCACCGCTCGAGCCAGCCGATACAGCCCTCGGATAGAGATCGCCCGCCCCGTGCCGATGTTGTAGATCCCGCCTTCCCCCCGCGCCATGGCCTGCTGATGCGCCGCCACCACATCCGCGACGTAAACGAAATCCCGGATCTGCCGCCCGTCCCCATGGATGACCGGCCGTCCGCCATCGGCCAGGGCCGTCAGAAAACGGGCGATCACCCCTGCCTCTCCCACCGCCGGCTGGCGGGGCCCGTAGACGTTCCCGTAGCGCAGGATGACCACCTCCAGCCCGTGGTGAGCCCCGAACCAGCGGGCATAGGCCTCCGCCGCTGCCTTGCTCAGCCCATAGGGGGAAAGGGGGCGAAGCGGGTGGTCTTCCGACACCGGCAGCCGCTCCGGCTCCCCATACACCGCCACCGAAGAGGCCAGGATCACCCGCCGCACGCCCCCGCGACAGGCGGCCTGGAGCACCCGGATCGTCCCCAGCACGTTGACCGAGGCGTCATGCCACGGATCCGCCACGGCCGCCGCCACATCCACCTGGGCGGCCAGATGGTGGATGACCGTCGGGCGGAAGTCGGCCACCAGGTCCTCCAGGGCCGGATCCCGGATGTCCATCCGGATCAAGGGGACGTCCTCCGGCAGATGGGCCGGGGAGCCCCGGGAGAGGTCATCCACCACCCGTATCTCCCATCCGGCCTGCCGCCCGGCCTCCACCAGATGGGATCCGATGAACCCCGCGCCGCCGGTGATCAGAACCCGCATCATGGCCTCTCCACAGGCGGTTCAGCGGGCTTCGAAGGGGTCCACGGTGTAAACAGATCCCGAATCCACATAAACTGCCACAGGATACCATACCGCCCCTATCCGAATCCCAATGGTGATCAGTGGCGCCAACTGCCCCCGCAGAGGTTTATAATAAAAGACGTGCAGCATAGCTTCCCTCTTAGAGCGATTTACAGGATGGACTGAAGATCTTCCTCACAGGGGACACGAAAGACCAGGGGCATGGGTTCCAGATCGGCCTCGCGGATACGTTGGTAGATGTCGGACTCTGTGTCGCCGACGAAGATGATCTGACCTTCATAAATGGCCACAACTTTTCCAGGATACTGAACCATCAACTCCTCAAGATGCTCAGCCAACCACTCATCATATTGTTGCAATTGCATAGCCTCCATTCCTCGCCCCCTTTGCGCTCCTGAACGGTTTTCATCCTGAGGTTTCCAAATCCCCCTCAGGGGAGTTGCTCACGTTGTTCTTGAAGACAGCGCCATGTCGCCGCGGATTGAATACGCCAGAGCCCAGCACGAGCGAATTGGCCCGTTACCCTTGCCAGAGCTTGGTACCCATGCTCTGCCATAAAACACCTCCTCTGCGCACCGCACTCTTAGCCCTCCCTCATCTTCCTTTTCCACTACCTGTTCAAGCTTCTCCCTCATCCTGCAACACGCGTCGGTAAAGGGCATCGCTCACGCGGAAGCCGGCTATGTCACGTAACGCATCCAGGTAAAGTTTAACGGCGTGGATAAGTCCTTTATGCTTGGCCTCAATCAAGACACCGATAAGCCCCATATACCGCAACCCAAGATGACGGGCGGTTTCTCGGCCCAAGTGTTCATCCATCAAAAGCAACTCGGCTCCTACCTCTAATGCCAGGGCGATGGCTTCCGCTTCTCCTGCATCCAGATCCTGCCGTAAGACCTGTACGAGAGGCTTGTTGTTGACAGCACGCACTTTGATCCATGGAGCCGTCTTCACCTCATCTGCTCCTGGGTGCCCGGCTCCTTCCACAACAACCTCTTGCCACACTGCTTCAGGAACGATCAGTTCGCCGTAAAGCTTATGAAATAAGTCGAGTTTGCCAATACGCGCCAAATTGATCAGCGGGGAAGCGTTGCTGACGATACTCATAGACGTCCAAGTTCCCTCAGCGTGGATAGATCCTCTTCATAGTCTTCGAGATAGTAGTGAACAGGGATCTCCCTACTGCCCAGCAATTGTTGGAAGGCCCAAACGGTCATGCCCGCCATTTCACGAGCCTTGCCAAAAGAGAGCTTGCCTAGCTGAAAGAGATGAATGGCCAACTCGCATTTTATCTCCTGTGGAGTCATCCGCGTTGCATGAATGACCTCTCGAGGTATTTCAATTGAAATTGTGGAAGACATCCTCAGCCTCCGTTTTTACAGGTTATCCTCAGCGCCTCCTCCGCACCATTGCCTCCCATATAGATTATAAGCAAAGAGGCGGGATCACGAAGGTCAGGGGGAGCGCATTGTGGAGCATCCGAGTTTGGGCCAGGCCCTCCCGCAGGGGCGTCAGGCGCACCGGGGAGATCCCCATGGCGAAGAGACGGCCGAGATCTGGGCGGCCGGGTGGACGACGCCATCCGTCCCTTGGCATGCAGACATCCCGTCGGCCGGCCGCGAAAGGTCTCGTCGGAGGAGGGTCACGGACCCCGCCTTGGGCCCTCCCACGAGGGGGTCCAGCCGTCCGATGCCGCCGTTATCCATGACCCGGCGGCCGATGAACCCCGCGCCGCTGGTGATCAGAACCCGCATGGGAGCGCCTCATCCCGGGGGGACGGAGGACCACTGGCGGAGGAGCGCCCATAACCGGGCCGTCAGCGCCTCCCGACGGGAGGCCTCCGCCAGGGCGATTAGCTCCTCCACCCCCTCCCAGAAGGCGGAAGGATCCAGGTTCAGCGGGCCGTGGACGCGGAAGATCCGGGGATGGGGGGTGGGCTCCAGACGCTCATCCGCTCCCACCAGCTCCTCATGAAACTTCTCCCCGGGACGGGGGCCGATGTAGCGGATCGGGATATCCACCTCCGGCCGGAGGCCCCGCAGGCGGATCAGCCGACGGGCCAGCTCATCAATGCGCAGCGGCTCCCCCATATCCAGGAGAAAAATATCCCCGCCCTGGGTGAAGACCGCCGCCTGGAGGGTGAGGCGGACCGCCTCCGTGAGGCTCATGAAATAACGGGTCATCTCGGGATGGGTGACGGTGACCGGACCTCCCCGTTCGATCTGCGCCTCAAAGGTGGGGACCACGCTCCCCCGGCTTCCCAGCACGTTGCCGAACCGGACGGCGGTGAAGCGCGTCCGCGGGCCCGGATCTCGGCCGGGCCCCTGGCCGGAAGGCGACATCCGGACCATCAGCTCGCCGATGCGCTTCGTCGCCCCCATCACGTTGCAGGGGTTGACCGCCTTATCCGTGGAAATGAGGACGAATCGCTCAACGCCGTAGCGTTCCGCCAAACGGATCAGGAGGCGGGTGCCCATCACGTTGACCCGAACAGCCTCCTCCGGATGTTCCTCCATAAGAGGAACATGCTTATAGGCAGCGGCGTGGAACACGATCTGCGGCTGATAGGCGGCGAAGACGGCGCGCATCCGGGCCTCATGGGTGATGTCCGCCACGATAGGCCGCAGGGGCGGCTCCGCCCCGGCCGCCGGGAAAGGATCCGGCGCGGGGGCCAGCTCGTTGAGCAGATCGTATAATCCGGACTCATTGTGATCCAGCATCAGAAGCTGCCGGGGTTGAAAGAGGAGGATCTGGCGGCAGAGCTCGGAGCCGATGGAGCCGGCGGCGCCGGTGACCAGCACGGTCTTCCCCTCCAGCATCGCCCGGCAGGCCTCCCCATCGATCTCCACCGGCCGGCGGCGCAACAGGTCCTCCGCGCTGACCGGCCGGAGGGAAGCCCCGTTGCCTCCGCGCAGGAAATCCAAGAGGTTGGGGAGGACCCGCACGGCGGCCGGCGTCTCCTCACAGATCCGGAGGATGGCCTGGAAATCGGCCTCGGAGATGTTGTAGATGGCCAGGACGATGAGATCCACCCGATGGCGCGCCACCAGAGCCGGGATGGCGTGGCGGTCCCCCAGGACGGGAAGGCCGTGGACGCGCAGGCCGTGCTTGTGGGGGTCGTCGTCGACGAAGCCGATCAGCTGGTAATCCCTCCCCTCCCGCTGGTTCTGGAGCCGCCAGGCCAGGAGCTGCCCCGCCTCCCCGGCCCCCACGATCAGCACCCGCATCCGGGGGCGCCCGGAGGCGGTGAGCGGCTCCTCCCGGAGGCGGAGGGCGTGGAGGCCGGCGAGCAGCTGCCGGTGGTAGCGGAGGACGGTGAAGCCGGCCATGCTGAAGAAGCCCCCCATCAGGACCACGGTGACCGGCAGCGGCCGTCTGAGGACGAAGTCCATCCCCAGGACCGTGAGCGTCGCCCCGGCGCCCGCGAGGGCGATGGGAAGGACCTGCCGGGCGCCGGCATAGCGCCACAGCTGCAGGTAAAGCCCGAAGGCGGCGTTGAAAGCGAGGTAGACGCCGAGGAGGAGGGGCAGCACGCGCCCCAGGGATCGCTGATAGAAGGCCGGCGGGCTGCCATCGAAGCGCATCAACAGGGCCATGTAAAACGCCAGGACCACCACGAGCGCATCGAGCCACAGCAGGGCGATCCGGCGCCGGATCGCCCGGAGGGAGCTCCCCCATCGATGAAGCCTGCTGCGGATCTTCTCGCCGGCCATCGTTTCCCCCGGCATTCCCACCTGATCCCTCAGCCGTGCTGCAAGGCCTCCCGGAGGCACCGGCACACTTCCTCCACCTGGTCCTCGTCCATCCGTCCGGAGAAGGGCAGGGCGAGGGTGGAGCGAGCGACCGCCTCGGCGACAGGGAAGCAGCCCTCCCGGTAGCCGAACCTCTCCCGGTAGAAAGGCTGAAGGTGGATGGGCGGGAAGTATGGACGGGAGGGGATGCCCCGGGCGGCCAGGCCCGCCATCACGCGGTCCCGCGAGATCCCCGGGGCCAGGCGGATGACGTAAACGAACCAGGACATCCGCGTGGTGGTGGGAGCGATGAAGGGGATCCGGATCCCTTCCATCTCCTTCAGCCGCTCGTTATACCATCGGGCCACTTGCTCCCGTTTGGCCAGCAACTCCTCGATGCGGGCCAGCTGGGCCAGGCCCAGGGCGGCGCTCATCTCATCCATCCGGTAGTTGTAGCCCAGGCGGGGGTGGCTCAGCCACCCATCCTCGGCATCCCGCCCCTGATTGCGCAGGGACCGGAAAAGGGCCTCCCAGCCCGCCCGGCCGGTGACGATCATCCCCCCCTCGCCGGTGGTCATCTGCTTGTTGGGGTAGAAGGCGAAGACCGCGGCGTCCCCGAAGGTGCCCGCCTTGCGGCCTTTGTATTCGGCCCCGATGGCCTCGCAGGCGTCCTCGATCACCGCCAAACCGTAGGCCCGAGCGATTTCCAGCAGCGGGTCCATGTCGGCGGGCTGGCCGAAGACGTGAACCGGCAGGAGGGCTTTGGGAGGGCGGAGCCTGAACCGGCTCTCCCGAAGCGCAGGGGGGAGCCAGCGTCGGGCGGCGCGGCCGCCTTGGCTCAGGTCATGGACGGCCTCGGCCGCCTGCTCCGGGCTGATGTTCAGGGTGAGCGGGTCGATATCCACAAACACCGGGATCGCGCGTTCGTAGAGGATGACGTTGGCGGAGGCGACGAAGGAGAAAGGGGTGGTGATGACGAGATCGCCTTCGCCGATGCCGGCGGCGATGACGCAGAGGTGAAGGCCGGCCGTGCCGCTGGAGACGCCGACGGCGAAAGGCGCCCCGATATACGCGGCGAAGCGCCGCTCGAATTCCGCGAGGCGCGGCCCGAGGCTGAGATGAGGGGTGCAAAGCACCCGGCTCACCGCCTCTATCTCAGCCGCGGTGATGTCGGGCGAAGACATCGGGATCTTCATCGCCTCCCCTTTCCGCCCACTCCTGCAGCACGGCCTCCAGGCCCTCCAGGTTTTCCATCTCCAGGTCCGGCGCATGGTCGGGGGACGGCGGCTCCAGGTGGCGATAGAGGCCGTCGGCCCGACGGACGCGCACCGTCCGCATGCCGACCCGCCGAGCGCCCAGGAAGTCCTTCAGGGGGTTGTCCGCCACATAGACCGCCTGGTCCCCCGCAAGGCCCCATCTCTCCAGAAGGGCCACAAAGGGCCGGGGGTCGGGTTTCCATGCCTCTCGCCCCCACTCGTCCGAGAAGATCAGATCATCAAAGCAAGAGGCGAGCCCCAGCGCGGCCAGCTTTCTTTTTTGAACCTCGACGTAGCCGTCGCTGATCAGGCCGAGGCGATAGCGCCCGCGAAGCCGCCGGAGCACCCCCGGCACCTCCGGGTAGGGCGCGATGTGGGGATGATGGCCTCGATAGACCTGCACCATTTGTGGGACCAGGGAGTCCGGCCGGAACCCATGGCCTTCCAGCCAGCGGTTGAAGACGTCTCCCCGAAAGCCCGCCTCGAAAAGCCGACGGAGCTCCGTCCACCCGCGATCGGCCGGGATGCCCAGCCGCTCCTCGGCCCATAGGGCCACCGCCCGGAAACCGCTGAGCACAAAGTCCCGTTCCGGGTAGAGCGTATCATCGAGATCAAACACGACAGCTCGCAACGCGGGCATAGTCCTCCTCGGTCAGGAAGAAGGAATCGTCGAAGCGGGTGAGGTAGAGCCCGACCCGATAAGCGCCCAGGGGCGGGACCTCGATGGGCAGCCCGGCGGCCAGGGCCAGGAACCAGCGGGGCGCCGGCACGCCAGCGGCGATCCCCAAGGGCACGCCTCCCCCGAAACGGGCGTTGATCTCGGTGAAGCAGGGCCGGCCATCCCGCAACATGCACTGCACCGTGATCGGACCGATGGCGTTCAGCGCCTTCGCCACGGCCACGCAGTGCCGGAGGATCTCCGGATCATATACGGTCTTGCCCTTCGCCACCTCGCCCCAGCGCACTTCGATCCGCTGGCGGGAGACAACCGCCAACACGTTGCCTTCGAAATCGCAGATGACGTCGCTGGTGATCTCCGGGCCGGGCAGGTATTCCTGAAGGATGGGTTCGGGGACGTAATCGATGAAGAACTCCAGCTCGCGCCGGTTGCGAACCTTGAAAGCCTGTCGGCCCGCGCTCCCGAAACGCGGTTTGATGAAGATCGGGTATTCCAGGTCGGCGGGATGAATGTGCTCGGGGAGCCAGCAGCGCGGGGTGGGGATGTTCCATCGACGAAAGAACTCATAGGTCCGCCACTTGTCGGCGGCCACGGCCGCGGCTTCCTCGGATACGACCACGACCCGGGCGCCGGTGGCCTCCAGCTGCCGGCGATGGCGGGCGAGCACCGGGATGTCCGGGTCGATCAGCGGGAAGATCAGATGAACTCGCTCTCGACGGCAGATCTCGACCAGCGCAGGGATATAGGAGGGCTCCGACAGGGGTGGGACGATGTAAGGGCGATCGGCCTCCTGCAGGGCCGGCGCCAGGGGATCCACGTCCACGGCGATGATGTTCCCCCGAAGCCCCAGCTCGGCGTAAGCTCGCCGGAACGCCCGAAGCAGCTCGACCCGGCGGCCGACGCTGGTGAAAAGCACATGGATCGTTTTAACCGTCTCGCCGCCCCTCATGGGCTTTCACCCCAACGCCCTCAAACCTGGGCATCGTCGCGTGCCCCCGCGCGCTCACCCCTTCCCGCTTCAGCACCTTCCACGCCGTCCGGAGCAGGATCTTGAAATCCAGCCACAGGGACCAGTGGTCTACATACCAGACATCGAGCCGGAACTTCTCCTCCCAGTCCAGCAGGTTCCGGCCGCTGGCCAGGACCGGCCCGGCCATCCCCGGCGGCATCTCGTGGCGTCGCCATTGCTCCGGGGTGTAAAGGTCGCGGTATTCCACCAGCAGGGGCCGGGGGCCCACCAGGCTCATCTCCCCCTTGAGGACGTTGAAGAGCTCCGGCAGCTCATCCAGGGTCAGGCTGCGCAGGAAGCGGCCCACGGGCGTCAATCGTTGTTCATCGGGAAGGAGGTTCCCGTTCTCATCCCGCTCCTCGGTCATCGTGCGGAACTTGTAGATGGTGAACACCCGGCCCCGGTAGCCGATGCGGGGCTGGCGGAAGAGGATGGGCCGCCCCATCGTGATCCAGATGGCCAGGGCGATGGCCAGCATGAGCGGCGAGAACAGCAGGATGAGCAACAGAGAGGCGGCCACATCCAGCGCCCGCTTGATGACCAGCTGGACCCTCCGGCTCCCCATCCGTCGGCCCTCGTCGACGGCCACGGGATGCTCAGCCCGCATGCCCGCGGAGCAGCTCCGCATACAGATCCAGATATTGCGCCGTGATGCGCTCGATCGCAAACCGCTGGACGGCCCGCGCCCGGCCGGCCTGCCCCATCCGCCGGCGCAAGGCGGGGTCCTCGACCAGTTTCCGGATTGCTTGAACCAGTTCATCCACGTTCCGGGGCGGCACCAGGAACCCGGTCTCTCCGGCGACGACGGCTTCCCGGCACCCCGGCACATCCGTCGCCACCACCGGCAGCCCCATGGCCATCGCCTCCAGGACCGTCACGGGTGTTCCCTCCCTGTAAGAGGGAAGCACGAAAACGTCCGTGATGGCCAGCCAGGGGAGGACGTCGTTCTGCCACCCCGGGGCCAGGACG
>Ga0079995_1073984_pt1 | contig 42188 bp, 45 predicted proteins | sample FaiFalFF_MnMetaG_2_FD_69198 | JGI IMG/M metagenome (GOLD analysis project Ga0079995, IMG submission 69198) | Freshwater microbial communities from Yellowstone National Park, Wyoming, USA - Fairy Falls C (FF_Mn_C) (SPADES assembly) (version 4) | ecosystem: Environmental > Aquatic > Freshwater >... | reverse complement strand
GAGAGGAGGTGGGGCTCACCAAGAGAGGGAAGGGGAGCAAGGTGATGCTGATAGTGGAGGGGCAGGGCCTTCCCCTGGGGGTGCGGGTGGAGAGCGCCCAGAAGGCGGAGGTGAGGCTGGCAGAGGCCGCCCTGGCCCATGGGAAGGTGCCCAGGCGGGTGGGGAGGCCCAGGAGCCGGCCCCGGGAGGTGGGGTGGTGGCAGACCGGGGCTATGACAGTGAGGCCCTCCGCAGAAGGTTGCAAGCCAGAGGCATCAAGCCGTGTATTCCCAGGCGGAGGAACGCCCGGAGGCGGCCGGGGAGGAAGCCGGACCTCTCGGGCTACCGGCAGAGGTGGGTGGTGGAGAGGACCTTCGCCTGGCTGGGGGGCTTTCGGCGGCTGGTGGTGCGCTGGGAGCGGAGGGCCCATATCTACCTCGCTTTCCTGCTCCTGGCCTGCATCCTCATCCTCTTGAGGGTTATTTCGGGATGAGTTCTATGCTCACCCTCCGGGGCCGGGCGTAAAAGGATGAAGGCCATCGGGTTTTAGAGGAGGTGGTCAGCGAAGGGGAGGAGGGCCGTGCCCCTCGTTAAGCGCCTGTTCACGGTGGAGGAGTACCACAAGATGGCCAAGGCGGGCATCTTGGGGGAGGACGACCGGGTGGAGCTCCTGGAGGGGGAGATCGTCCAGATAAGCCCCATCGGCAGCAGGCATGCGGCATGCGTCATGCGTTTGACGGAACTTCTTTCCCAACGGGTGGTCGGGCGCGCCCATGTGCGTGTCCAGAACCCCATCCTTTTAGGCGAGCATTCAGAACCGCAGCCGGATGTGACGCTGCTGCGACGGCGCGAGGACTTCTACGCCTCTTCCCACCCACGCCCTGAGGATGTGCTGCTGGTGATTGAGGTGGCCGAAACATCGGCGGCCGTTGAGCGGGAGGTGAAGGCGCCCCTCTATGCCCGCTACGGCATCCCGGAGGTCTGGGTGGTGGACCTGGCCGGGGGGCAGGTGGAGGTCTTCCGGCGCCCCTCCCCCCAGGGCTACTAGGAGGTCCAGGCCCTCCGCAGGGGAGACGTCTTGGCACCCCTCCTGCTGCCGGACGTGACCTTTCCCGTGGAAGCCATTATGGGCTAACGCTATAGCCCCTGCCCCCGGCGGGCCTCCCCTCTGCCCGCCAGACCCTCCCGTGGCGCACTGGCCCCGCCCACCCGGGCGGGGCTTTCTGTTTCATCCGCCCCGGAAGGCCGCCACCGTCCGCTCCAGACCCTCCTCCAGGGGGACCTTAGCTACCCACCCTAACCCCTCCCGCGCCCGGGAGACGTCCAGCCAGATGCGCCGCACCTCCCCCGGCCGGGGGGGGGCGTGGCGGGGCGGACGGCGGTAGCCCGTCAGCCGGGCCAGACGCCCGAAGAGGGCGTTGACGCTGGCGCCCTGCCCCGTGCCGATGTTGTACACCCCGCTTTCTTTCTGCCCCAGGGCCAGCAGGTGCGCCTCCACCACGTCTTCCACGTAGACGAAGTCCCGCTCCTGCTCCCCATCCCCGTAGATGACCACCTCCTCCCCATCCAGCATGCGCCGGGTGAAGATGGCCACGACCCCCGCCTCCCCAAAGGGGTCCTGCCGGGGGCCGTAGACGTTCCCTGGACGCAGGACGGTGTAGGTGAAGCCGGCCAGGGCACGGAAGAGGGGGAGGTAGACTTCGACGGCGTACTTGCTGGCCCCATAGGGGGATAGGGGACGGATGGGGTGCGTCTCAGGACAGGGGAGGACCTCCGGCTCCCCGTAGAGGGCGCCCCCCGTGGAGGTGTACACGACGCGCTCCACCCCGTAGCGGCATGAGAGGGCCAGCAGGTTCAGGGAGCCGAGGATGTTGGTCCGGGCATCCCCGACGGGGTCTGCCAGGGAGCGCGCAACGCTGGCCTGGGCCGCCAGGTGGAAGAGCACCCGGGGGCGGTGGACCCGGAAGACCTCCTCTACCTGGGGCGAGGCGATATCCAGGGGGTAGAAGGGGATGCCCGCGGGGACGTGCTCCCTTTTCCCCGTGGAGAGGTTGTCCACCACCACCACCTGGAAGCCCTCCTGAAGGAGACGCCCCACCAGGTGGGAGCCGATAAACCCTGCCCCGCCGGTCACCAGGACAGGCCCCATACCCTCCTCACGAACGGGTCCCCATACCCTCTTGCTCCCCCTCGCCTCATGAGGGGGCAATAACTATTGCGGGGGATTACCCCCGGAACGCCGCCCGAAGGGGGTCCCAAAACCCCTCGCCCTGACCCCCTTCGGAGGGCGGGGGCTCCGGCGCCGGTCCGTATAGACCACCGCCGGGGCCCCTCTTTTTCCCCCTTACGAGCCCCTTTCCTTGTTGTTCAGCCCCTCTTCGGCTTTCCGGCGGATCTCATCAAAGACGCCGTTGACCCCCGGGACCTTGCTCCGGAAGTCGTCCACAATGCGCAACGCCTCCCGGTAGTCCCCCCGCAGGAGGGCCTGGTTGGCCAGGAGCTGGTAGGTCTCGGGGCGCCCCGGGGCGACGGTACGCAGCTGCGCCAGCAGGGCGTCAACGGCGGGCAGGTCCTCCGGGGACGCCGCTGTCTGCTGGAGGAAAAAGATAAGGAGCATGAGGACCCGGGCGTCGTGGGGGTCGGACCGCAACACTTGGTACGCCTCGGAGAGGATGAAGGCGGCCGCCTGCTCCCTCTCCTGGGGGTTCAGGTTGGGCCAGGAGAGCAGGAGGGCACGTATGGTCCAGGCCCGCGCCAGGTCCGCCAGGGGGGGGAAGCCCGCAAAGCCCTCCCGCGCCGTCGCCAGGCGTTGCTCCAGGGGTATGGGGGCCGTCAGCGCCTGGACCACCTTCGTCGCCGCCCGGAAGGGCCTGTAGGTGAAGGCTATCAGGGCGACGAGGAGGAGGGCCAGGAGGGCAAGGGAGACCACGGCCCTGGCCCACGGGACGGGGAGGAGGGGGGTGTCCTCGGGCGGCCCCGCCTGCCCCCCTTTGGCGGGGGAGGGGGTGGTCTCCCCGCCCCTCTCCTGGGCCGCCACCCAGGCCACCAGGAGGGTCCACTGGAGCATCGTGGCGGGGGTGTCAAAGAGGAAGAGGTTCTGGACGAAGTACCCCGCCAGGGCCCCCAGCACCGCATAGGCGAGCACCTCCTCCCTTGGGGGGCGGCGTCGGCGCACCACCGCCCACACCATCACCCCCCAGAGGGCGAGGTAGGAGAGGAGGCCCAGGACCCCCCGGGTCGTCGCTTCCTCCACCACCTTGTTGTGGGCCTGGTCGAAGGTGACGATGCCGTCCCTGAAGAAGCGGGGCTCCGCATGCCGGTTGAAGGCCGCCACGTAGTTCTCCGGGCCCCAGCCCAGGAGGGGGCGGTCCAGGGTGGCGCGCACCCCCAGCATGGACGACTCCAGACGGGTTCTCAGGCTGGCCTCCTCCTCCCCGAGGCGGACCAGGGTGGCGGTGCGGGCGCCGACGGTCTGCCCCTGGCCCTGGGGGGCGGTGGGCAGGCCCACCGTGGCGTCCACGGCGAAGAGGAGGACGGCCAGGAGGAGGGCTGCCGGGAAAGACAGGAGGGGCCTGAGCGCCCCCCTGTGGGCGAAGAGGAGGGCGGCCAGGAAGGCCGCCAGGCACCCCGCCGCCAGTCCCACCAGGGCGCCCCGGGTGCCCGTCAGGAAGAGGGCGAACAGCCCCACCAGGGCCGCAGCCCCCCAGAAGGCCCTCATACCCCATATACTCCACCCCGCCTTTTTCTCCTCCTTCGCTTTCCGGTTCCGGCGTCGCCGTGGGGTCTGCCCTTCCTCCTGGGGCACAAAGGAGCGGACCAGGAGGCCCACGGCCAGGAGGATGTGGACCGCCAGGATGGCCCCCAGGTAGGTGGGGTTGCCCAGGGTGGCGTCCGCCCGCCCGGTGGTCAGGATGATGGGGAGGAGGCGGACCCCCTGGGCCTGGGCGATGGCGAGGAGGGAGAGGACCAGGCCTACCCCCAGGTTGGCGCTGAAGAGGGCTATCCACTGGCCCCGGGTGCGCAGCACCGAAGCTGCCACCACCGCCAGGAGGAACCAGTGGGCCAGGTCCCACACCCCCATCATCCTCTCGTAGGTAGACCACAGGCTCCGCACAGGGTGTACCCCCAGGGCCCCGGCCAGAAGGGAGACCAGCAGGTAGGCCCAGAAGGCCACCAGGGTCCACGAGCGGGGGAGGAAGGAGCGGTTGTGGAGCAGCAGGATGAGCCAGAGGACGGTGAGGACCGCGATCAGGCCCCGGGCGTAGAGGGCCTTGCCCACAACATAGGGGAAGATGGTCTGGAAGGTGACGATGAAGGGTGTCAGGAGCAGGAGGAAGAGCCCTGCCCTGATAAGGGTGGCCAGCAGCGCCGATACACCCCTTTCCTTGCCCATCTTGGGTATAGCCTAGGCCGGGGTGGGTGGAGGATACAAGGGGGGCCGCGCCTTTCCGCGAAGCCAGCGGGGCGCCCACCAGTTCCACTGCCCCAGCACCCGCATGGTAGCAGGGACCAGCAGGGCCCGCACCACAGTGGTGTCCAGCAGCACCGCCAGGGCTATGCCCACCCCCAGGGCTTTGAGGAGCAGCACCTCACTGATGACAAAGGAGCCGGTGACCAGGAAGAGGACCGCCGCCGCCCCGGTGACGATGCGCCCCGTCTTTTCCAGCCCCACCCCTACGCTGCGGGTGTTATCCCCCGTCTCCTCGTAGGCCTCCTTGATCCGGGCCAGGAGGAACACCTCGTAGTCCATGCTGAGCCCGTACAGGATGCAGAAGAGGAGAATAGGGGTGGCCGCCTCGGTGTACCCGGTGGCCTGGAAGCGCAAGAGGCCTTCCAGGTGGCCCTCCTGGAAGATGAACACCAGGGCCCCGTAGCTGGCCAGGATGCTCAAGGCGTTCATCACCACCGCTTTCAGGGGGAGGACCACAGAGCGGAGAAGGAAGAGGAGGCAGAGGTAGATAGCCCCCCCTATATAGAGGGCCACCCAGGGGAAGAGGCCGTACATGGTGGCGATGGTGTCGGTGATGTCGGCGGTGGCGCCCGTGGCCATGACCTGCAGCCCGTAGAGGGGCCCCTCCTGGCGGATGCGCCGGAGGAGGTCCTTGCTCTCCTCGGCCAGAGGGGGGTGCCGGCTGAACACCCGGAGGTAGGTCACGTCGGGGCGGGCCATGGCGTCCAGGGCGGCGCGGACGGCAGGGAAGGGGATGGCCTCCGGGGCGGCGTACATCTGGATGTAGTCGTCCCGGGTAAGGCGGGGGTCCAGGGACACGATGCTCTCCACACGGCCCACCCGGGGGTCCTGGGCCAGGGTGTGGACGAAGTCGTAGAGCCTTCCCAGCGTCTCCGGCCGCAGGACGCCCTGGGGGTCCTGGACCGTCACCACGATGGGGGTGAGCTCCCCCTCCCCAAACGCCTGGGACAGGACCTCCCACCCCCGGCGGGCCTCGTCCCCCGGGGGGAGGATGGACGCCCAGGGCGCCCCGATGCGCACCCGCAGGAAGGGGAGCCCCAGCGCCACCAGGAACACCCCCACCACCACGATCACCAGGAGGGAATGGCGCATGACCACCATGGCGATATGGCGCCACCAGGTCTCCTGGACCTCCCGGAGGGGGAGGATGGAGAGGGCGTTGACCCGCCGGCCCAGGGTCGTCAGGAGGGCCGGGAGGGCGGTGAGGGCCGCCGCCATGCCGATCCCCACCACCAGCATCCCCCCTATGCCGATGGAGCGCTGGAGCATGAAGGGGAAGAGGAGCAGCCCCGACATCCCCACCACGGTGGTCAGGCCGGAGAAGAGGAGGGCCCGCCCCGCCCTGTCGACGGCGGTGGCGACGGCTTCCTGCAGGGGACGGCGGGCGATCTCCTCCCGGAAGCGGCTCACCACCAGAAGGGCGTAGTCCACCGCCATCCCCAGCCCCAGCACCGTCACGATGTTCAGGGCAAAGGTGGAGACGTCTGTGGCGCGGGCGATGCAAGAGAGGAGCGCCAGGGCGACGCCGACGCTCATCCCGCCGATGAGGAGGGGGAGGGCCGCGGCCACCAGGCCCCCGAACACCACCACCAGGGCCGCCAGGACGATGGGGAAGGTGATCGCCTCTGCCCTCCGGAGGTCCCTCGCGGCTGCGCGACCCAGGTTGCCGAAGATGGCGATCCCCCCCGTGACCCATACCTCCATGTCCGGCGGCCTCTGCAGCCGGGCGTGGAGGCGGTGGTAGGTGGCCACGGCCTCGTCGATCCCCCCCTCCAGGAGGACGAGGGCATACGCCGTATGCCCATCGGGGGCGACCATGCGGGGGTTGGCGTCGGTGTAGTGGGTGATGACCCGGCGCACCCCAGGGGCGTCCCGCAGGGGGGCGAGGGCCTGCTCCTGGAGGGCGATGAAACGGGGGTCGGTGGCCGGCACGGTCGGGTGCCGGAAGACGACGGTGAGGGAGGCTATGGGGGCCCCGAAGCGCTCCTGCAGGAGGGTGAGGGCCCGCTCCGACTCCGTGTCGGCCCGCCCGAAGCCCGGTTTGACCAGGTGGGGCGCGCTATAGGCGAAAGGCAGGGCCGCCAGGAAGAGGGCTGCCCATATCCCCAGAAGGGGCCAGCGCCAGCGGACGGCCAGGAGGCCCAGGCGGTAGAGCATACCTTCTCTATTTTCCCGGAGGAGGGGCGGCCCTGTATGGTACCCTAGCCGTAGGAGGCCAGGGCAGTGGTGGGCAGGTCCCTCCTGGTGGTGGGGGCGCTCATAGCCCTCCTGTGGGGTGGGGGGTGTACCCCCTTCCCCGTGACCCTAGAGGAGCGGGCGCAGGCCATTGACCGCCGCCTCATCTGCCCCGTCTGCCCGGGGGAGACCATCGACCAGTCCCGCGCCCAGCAGGCCCAGGAGATGCGGGCGGTGGTGCGGGAGATGCTGGCCCAGGGGAAGACGGAGGAGGAGATCCTGCAGTTCTTTGTGGAGCGGTTCGGGCCCGGGGTCCTGGCGGCGCCTCCGGCCCAGGGCGGCCACTGGCTGGCGTGGCTAGTCCCCCCCGCCGTCGTGGTGGTAGCCTCGGCCGCCCTGTGGTGGGCCACGCGGAGGATGGTCTCCCCCCCGCCTGCTTCCCCCGCCCCCCTGGGGGAGGACCTGACGCCCTACCTGGAGGAGGTGGACAGGGCCCTGCAGGAGCGGCTGGCCCGGCGCCGGAGGGAAGGGGAAAACCATGGCGGCTGACATCGGCCTCATCGGCATGGCGCTGGCCCTGGTGATGGCCGCCTACGGGGCGGCGGGGTCGTTCCTGGGGGTGTGGGGGCGGCGGCCTGCCCTGGTGGAGAGCGCCCGGCGGGCCCTGTACCTGACGCCCCTCCTTCTGGGCATCTCCATCGCCGGGCTCATCGGCGCCTTCCTGGGGCGGGACTTCTCGGTGCGCTACGTCTTCAACAACAGCAACCGGGCCCTGGACCCGCACCTGACGTGGGTGGCCTTTTACGCGGGCAACGAGGGCTCCCTGCTGTTCCTGGCATGGGTTCTGGCCCTCCTGGCGGCCCTGGCGGTGCGTTTTGCCCCCCGGCGGACCCTGCCCTTCCTCCCGTATACAACGGGGGTCCTTGCCCTGCTCCTGGTGTTCTTCCTGGGGGTGCTGACCGCCCTGGCGAACCCGTTCGCCCGCTTCCCTTTCACCCCGCCCGATGGGCGCGGCATTAACCCCCTGCTGGTCCACTACGGGATGTTCCTCCACCCCCCGACGATGATGACGGGGTTGGTGGCGGTGAGCGTCCCCTTCGCCTTCGCCATGGGGGCGCTGGCGGCGGGCCGGAGGGGGTCGGCGTGGCTGGACGCCGGCCGCCCCTGGGGGTTGATCGCCTGGCTCCTGCTGAGTGTGGGGAACCTGCTGGGGGCGTGGTGGGCCTATACCATCCTGGGGTGGGGTGGCTACTGGGCGTGGGACCCGGTGGAGAACGCCGGCATTATGCCCTGGTTCGCCATGACCGCCTTTATCCACTCCGCCATGGTGGAGGCGCGCCGGGGCCTCTTCCGGAGGTGGAACCTCCTCCTCCTCATCATCGCCATGGGGCTGGCCCTCTTCGGGATGTTCATCAACAGGGGGGGGCCGGTGCCCTCGGTGCACTCCTTCGCCCAGTCCACCATGGGGTGGGTCTTCCTGGCCTTTATGGGGGTGGTGGTGGGCGGGGCGCTCCTCCTCCTGGTGTGGCGGTGGCCTGACCTCTCGGGGGGCGGGGGCCTGGAGTCCTCCTGGTCCCGGGAGGCGGCGTTCCTGTACAACAACCTGGTCCTCCTGGCCATCACCTTCGCCACCCTGTGGGGGGAGATATACCCGCTCCTTTCCCAGCTGCTTTTCGGCGAGACGGTGACGGTGCGGGCGCCCTTCTACAACCGCGTCAACGGCCCCCTCTTCCTGGCCCTCCTCTTCCTGATGGCTCTGGGCCCCCTGCTGCCGTGGCGGCGGGCGGGCCCCGCCTCCCTGCGGGAGGCGCTGCTGGTGCCGGGGGGCGCGGCGGTGGGGACGGCGGCCCTGCTGGTGGCGGTGGGGGTACGGCAGCCATGGGCGGTGGCCTCCTTCGCCATCCTGGCCATGGTGGGGGCGGGCATCCTGAAGGAGTGGGCCCACGGCACGTGGGTCCTCCACCGCAAAGGGGAGGGGTGGCTGACCGCCTTCCCGCGGCTGGTGATGAGCAACCGCCCCCGCTACGGGGGGTACCTGGTGCACCTGGGCATCGTCCTCCTGGGGCTCGGGGTGACCGCCTCCTCCTTCTACGGGGTGGAGCGGGACGTGGTGTTGCGGCCCCGGGAGGAGGTGACCATCGGCGGGTGGACGGTGCGCCTGCTGGCGGTCCGCTTTCAGGAGGGGGGCGACCGGGAGGAGCGGCTGGCGACGGTGGCGGTGTCCCGGGATGAGAGGTTGGTGGGCCTCTACACCCCCTGGGCCGCCTTCTTCCCCACCTCCCCCATCGGGCCGGTGACGGCGGTGCGGGCCGCCATCCGTTCCACCCCCGCCGAGGACCTGTACATCATCGCCAGCGAGTTCCCGGAGGACGGGGGGGTCCTCTTCCGCATTATGGTGAAGCCCATGGTATGGTGGATGTGGTTTGGGGCGGGACCCCTTCTGGTGCTGGGGGTGGTAGTCTCCCTCTGGCCCCAGCGGCGACCGGCCCTGGCCCCCGTCTACGCCTACGGGGGGGCCAGGCCCCAGGCGGCGCGCCCCTAGGGGGAGGGATGGCGTTCCTCATCGGTCTCCTCCTGGCCCTGGGGAGTGTTCTGGTGGTGGCGTGGCCCCTGGTGCGTCGGGAGAGGCGGGGCCCCTCCTGCCCCGCCCCGCCCGAAGCGGCCGCCCTGGAGGCCCGCTGGCACGCCCTCCTGGAGGAGATGGTCTCCCTGCAGATGGACGCCGAGATGGGGCGGCTCCCCCCTGGGGAGGCCCGGGAGCGCTTGGAGGCGTTGCGCCGGGAGGCGGCCAGGGTGCTGAAGGCGATCCGGGAGGGGGAGGCCGTCCGTGTCCCATGAGAAGGCGGCGGACCGTGCGGCTTGCCCTCTTCCTCGTGGCCCTGGTGGGGCTCCTCCTTTCCCCCTGGCCGGCCGCGGCCCAGGAGGGGATGGTGGTGGAGGGGCGCATCGTCAACGGGACGGCGGGGGGACAGGTGCCCCCCGGTCTCCCTGTTACCCTGGAGGTGGTCCGCCGGCGCTCCCTGGTGGCGCTCTACACGGCCACCGCCGGGGACGACGGCTCCTTCCGCTTTGCAGGGGTGCCCGCCGGCCCGGACCTCTCCTACGTGGTGAGCACCTCCTATCAGGGGGTGGTCTACACCGCCACTGCCCGTGGGGAGGAGGCGTGGCGGCAGCCCCTTACCCTCTCCATCTACGAGAAGGAGGCGGGGGTGCGGGCCCTCCGCCTCCCCTCCTTCACCCTCGTGGTCACTGGGGTCGCCCCGCGGCGGCGCCTCCTGGAGTTCCTGGGGGCGGTGCAGGTGGAGAACCCCACCGACCGCACGGCCGTCGCCGATATGGCCCTGGTCCCCGGGGGGCTGTTGCGCTTCCCCATCCCCCTCCGGGCGCAGGACCTGGACGTGGCCTCCACCCTACCCCCTGGGGGGCAGGTGGTCCAGGGGGAGAGGGAGTTCGCCCTGACCACCCCGGTCCCCCCCGGCCGACACGAGGTGCTCTTCACGTACCGCGTGGTCTACCATGGGGAGGCGCTGGATGTCTCGCTGCCCATGCCCCTGGGGGTGGACGTTTTCCACTTGATGTTCCCCGAGGAGGTGGGGGCTGTGGAGGGCGCCTCTCTGACACCCCAGGAGCCGGTGACCATTGGGGGGCGGGTGTACCGCCTCGTGGGGGCCAGGGGGGTGAGGGCAGGGGAGGAGGTGGGGTTCCGCCTTGTGGGCCTGCCCCAGCCCCCGTGGCCCATCCGTGTGGCGGAGGCGCTGGGGCGGCCCCCGTGGATGGTCGTGCTCCCCTCCTCGCTCCTGGGGGTGACCCTGCTGGGCCTCCTGGTATGGGCCCTGCGCCGTCCCTCTTTGCGGGAAGGGGGATAGGGGATGCGCCGCCGCTGGCACCTTTTCCTTGTTGCCCTAGGCCCCCTGGTCGTCCTTATATCCCTCCTGGGGTGGGCCCTGGGGCGCAGCGGCGGCCTGCCCGCCAACGTCGCGGTGCGCGCCACGCTGGGGGAGGTGCCCGTCCGGGCCCGCCCTGCCCCCGACTTCACCCTCACCACCTTCGACGGGACCACGGTGCGCCTTGGGGACCTGAGGGGGAAGGTGGTGTTGATAGACTTTTGGGCCTCCTGGTGCGCCCCCTGTCGTGCCGAGGCCCCCGCCCTGGCCCAGGCCTACCGGGACCTCCAGGCCCGGGGCCTGCCCGTGGAGTTCGTTGGGATCTCCGTGTGGGACAGGGAGGAAGATGCCCGCGCCTTCCGGGAACGTTTCCGGGTGCCCTATCCCACGGGGATGGACCCCAAGGGGCGCATCGCCCTGGACTACGGGATCACCGGCATCCCGGAGAAGATCATCGTTGACCGGAGGGGGATGCTGGTGAAGAAGTTCGTGGGACCCATGACGGAGGAGGAGGTGTGGAGGGCCCTGGAGCCCTTCCTGAAAGAGTAGAGGGGGCAAAGGCATGGTATCCTTTCCCCAGACCGCGCGCAGGAGGTGGGTATGGCCGGCACCATAGAGGTCCTCCTCCCCATCGCCGAGGGGGAAGAGAGGGAGAGGGTGCGCCTCGCCCCGCGGCTGGAGTCGGTGGCGGGGAAGACCATCGGCTTCATCAACAACGACTGGATTTCCCTCGACATAACCTATGACGAGTTCCGGCGCCTGTTGCAGGGCCGGTGGGAGGCAAGGGGGGTCATCGAGAAGAGGAAGCCCAAGTCCAGCCCCCTTTCTCCTGCCGACCTGGACGACCTGGCCCGGCGGGCCCACGCCGTCATCACCGGGCTGGGGAACTGAGGGTCGTGCACGTCGTGGTGTATCCACGACAGCATTCAGCTGGAGAAGCGGGGCATCCCCACCGTGACCCTGTCCACCAAGTTCTTCGAGGCGTTGGCCATGGTCACGGCCCGGGCGAAGGGGGCGCCGGACCTGAAGCAGGTGATCTTCCCGTACCCCTATGAGACGCTGCCGGAGGAGCAGGTGCGGCGGATAGCGCGGGCGGCTTTGCCCCTGGTCTTGCAGGCCCTGACCCGTTTCGATGCCCCCAGCAGGGTAGAGGTCCTCCCACCCACGGCGGAGGCGGCATGACGGAGCGTCACCTCTCCTCCACCCGCCATATTCTCCCCGACGATGTGGAGGCGGTGATGGCGTTCTTGGAGGAGAGGGGGATGACGGACGGCCTCCCCGTTGTCCCCCCCACCGAGGAGAGGGTGTGGCGGATGATCGAGGCGGTGGGGCGCCCGCCCCAGGAGGTGGTGGCGGAGGTGCCCCCGGCGATGGGGAAGGCTACCGTGGAGAAGGTGGCGGTCAACGCCGTGATGGCCGGATGTCGGCCGGAGCACTTCCCTGTCGTCCTCGCCGCGGTGGAGGCCATGGGTGAGCCCCGCTTCAACCTCATGGCGATCCAGTGCACCACCAACCCCGTGGGCCCCCTTCTGATCCTGAACGGCCCCGTTCGGCAGAGGATCGGGGTGAATTGCGGGGCCGGGTGCATGGGCCCCGGCTGGCGCGCCAACGCCACCATAGGGCGGGCGGTACGCCTTGTGCTCCTGAACATCGGCGGGGCCGCGCCGGGGCCGGTGGACAAGGCGGTGCAGGGCTATCCCGGCAAGTACACCTTCTGCTTTGGGGAGAACGAGGAGGAGTCCCCCTGGCCCCCCTTGCACGTGGAGCGGGGGTTCCGCCCCGAGGAGAGCGCCGTCACCGTGGTGGGGGCCCAGGGGACCAGCAACATCCTGGAGATGAGCCCCCGCCCCGAGGACCTCCTCCACGCCCTCGTCCATGGCATGATCAACGTGGGGGTGAACAACTTCCTGATGGGGCTGGGGGAGCCCCTCCTGGTCCTCAACCCCCTCCACGCCCGGGTGCTGGCCGAGGCGGGGTGGACAAAGGATGCCCTCAGGGAGTACTTCTACGAGAGGGTGCGGGCCCCCCTCTCGTGGTTTTCCCCGCGCGCTCAGGAGCGGTGGGGCTTCGCCGGACGTGTCCAGGGGGAGTGGGTACGGATGGTGCGGGAGCCGGGCCAGTTTATGATCGTGGTGGCCGGCTCTCTGGGGGGCCACCATAGCACCTTTATCCCCACCTTCGGGGACACCTGGTCCGTCACCCGTCGGATCCCCTAGGGGGCATCCTCCGGAAAGTGTTTTCCCCCTCCCCGCAGGGGAAGGGGGAGGAAGGGGGGCAAGGGTTTTGCAACCCGTTAGGGAAGAGGTAAGGGCCTTAAGGGGGTGGCGATGCCCGTTGTAGTCTTCTTCTCCTTTATGGGCGACGAGGTGAACCGCCTGATGGCCTCCTATGCCCCGCCGGGTTTCGAGGTGATCCTCCGCCCCCATGCCACGCCCCCCGAGGAGAAGGCGCGCCTTCTGGAGGGGGCCGATTTCCTCATCCCCTTCCCGGCGGAGGTGCCCGCCGAGGCCCTCCGGCGCGCCAGGCGGCTGCGCCTGATCCAGCTCCTCTCCGCCGGGTATGACCGGCTGGACCTGGACCTCTGTCGGCGGCTGGGCATCCCCGTGGCCGACAACGGGGGGGCCAACGCCTGGGCGGTGGCGGAGCACGCCATCGCCCTCCTCCTGGCCCTCTACAAACGTCTCCTGGACGCCGACCGGTTTGTGCGGGAGGGGAAGTGGCGGGGGGACATCCTTGGCTACGATACCTACGAGGTGGCGGGGAAAACGGTGGGGATCATCGGCCTGGGGCGCATCGGGGCGAAGGTGGCGGCGCGCTACCACGCCTTCGAGGTGGCCCGCATCCTCTACTACGACCTGCTCCCCCGACCCGACCTGGAGGTGGAGGTGAGGGCCCAACGGGTGGACCTGGACACCCTCCTCCGGGAGTCGGACATCGTGACCATCCATTGTCCCCTGACGCGGCACACCCGCGGCCTCATCGGGCGGCGGGAGCTGGGGCTGATGAAGCCCACAGCGGTGCTGATCAACACGGCGCGGGGGGCGATTGTGGACGAGGCGGCCCTTATCGAGGCCCTCCGGGAGAGGCGGATCGCCGGGGCGGGGCTGGACGTCTTCGCCCAGGAGCCGGTGAGCCCCACCAACCCCCTGCTGCGGCTGCCCAATGTGGTCCTGACCCCCCACACCGCCGGCACCGCCTATGAGGGGTGGGCGCGCCGGGCCCGGTTCGCCTTCGCCAACATTCAACGGGTGTGGGAGGGGCAGCCTCCCCTTTCTCTGGTGCGGCCCGAGGAGGAGTAGGTGGGGTGGCGTGGCGCCCGGGTGGGGGCGGTGCTCCTGGCGGTGGGGCTCCTGTGGGGGATCGCCGCCTGTGGTGGTCCCCCGGAGAGGGGGGGAGACCGTCTCCCCACCCCGACCCCGCCGCCGACCCCCACCCCTCTCTCCCTGGAGGCAATCCTCGCGGCCCTGGCCGCCCGCTTCCCCACCCCCACGCCCCAGCCCACCCCGACCCCTATCCCCCTGGACGCGCTGGTCGCCTCCATAGTGGCCCGCCTGCCTCCTACCCCCACGCCCCAGCCCACCCCAACCCCTATCCCTCTGGATGAGCTGGTCGCCTCCATAGTCGCCCGTTTCCCCACCCCGACCCCCCAGCCCACTCCAACCCCTATACCTCTGGACAGGCTGGTTGCCGCCATAGCCGCCCACTTCCCCACCCCCACGCCCCAGCCCACCCCGACCCCTATCCCCCTGGACAGTCTGGTGGCGGCGGTGCTGGCCCGTCTGCCGACGCCGACCCCTACCCCCCCTTCCCCTGTGGGCCAGGTGCTCCGGCAGATCGCCCCCTCGGTGGCCTTTGTGGAGGTCACCGGCGGCCAGGGGAGTGGGTGGGCCATCGGGAGGAACCTGGTGCTGACCAACGCCCACGTGGTGGGTGGGGTCCGGAGGGCTACCCTGCGGTGGCCTTCGGCCCCGCCCGTGGAGGGGGAGGTGATCGCCGTGGACCCGATGCGGGACCTGGCGCTGGTGCGCCTTCCCCCGGGGAGCCCACCCCTTACTCCCCTCCCCACGCGCCGGGCCGGGGCGGAGGATATCGGCTCCCCTGTGCTGGTGGTGGGGTACTCCCTGCGCTCCCCCCTGCCGGACGGGACGGCGGGCCTGCCGGCGGTGAAAGGGGGGCTCCTGTCGGCCACCCTGACCCGAGGAGGGGTCTCCCTGCTGCGGGTGGACGCGGTGATGGACCCGGGGGACAGTGGCGGCCCCCTGGTGGACATGACCGGCACGGTCATCGGGGTGAACCAGGTGCAGGTGACGGATACGCGCGGGGGGCAGCGGGTGGTGGGGGTCTTCTACGCCGTCTCCATAGGGGAGGTGGAGGGTTTCCTCCGGGACTGGGGCATCCGCCCCTAGATGTCCAGGATCACCTGCACCCGCCACCCCCCATCGGCGGGGGCGATGGTGAGCATGTGGTAGGTGGCCGACTTGACAAGGCAGTGGACCCGGTGGCGGGAACGGTCCAGGGGCTCGCCCCATCCCACCGCCCGCAGGGAGGTCTCGGTCATCTCCACCACCTCCACCCGTTTGAAGAGGAACCCCTGCGCTTCAAAGAGGAAGTTGAGCTCGTTCAAGAAGGTCACCAGGAGGGCCTCCCTGTCAGGGGCGGCGACCTGGACCTCCCGCTGCTCCCTCTCCTGGACGGTGTCGAGGTCGGCGATGAAGGCGAACATCCCCATAGCCGCCCAGGCGAAGGCCTCCTTCAGGTCCTCCCCATGGGCGGCGATGCCCACGTCGGCGGTGTGCTCCAGGAAGGAGAAGCCGCCCACGGGCGTGACTACCCCACGCCGGCCAGGTCCCTGCCGGCGTCCAGGAGGGCCTCCACCCGGTGGGGGGCGTCGGCCTCGGCGTAGATGCGGAGGAGGGGTTCGGTCCCGGAGAAACGCACCGCCAGCCACCACCCCTCTTCCAGGACCCAGCGCCACCCGTCCACCGTCTCCTTGCGCAGCACCGGCAGCCCGGCGAGGCGGTCGGGGGAGGCGGCGTCCAGGCCCCGGCGGATGGCGTCCCGCCGCTCCGGGGGAAAGGGGATGTCCCGGCGGGCGTAGAAGTGGGGGCCGACGACGCGGTAAAGCCAGGCCAGGAGCTCCGAGGGTGTCTTGCCCGTCCTGGCCATGACCTCCAGGAAGAAGAGGGCGGAGAGGATGCCGTCCCGCTCCGGGAGGTGGCCCCGGAAGGCATAGCCGCCACTCTCCTCGCCCCCCATGAGGGCGTTGTGGCGGAGCATAAGGGGGGCCACGAACTTAAAGCCCACCGGCGTCTCGTAGACGGGGACGCCGTAGCGCTCCCCCAGGCGCAAGAGCATCCGGGAGGAGGTAATGGTCTTCACCAGGGGGCCGCGGGCGCCCTGCACCTCCAGCAAGAAGAGGGCCAGGATGGGGAAGACCTGCAGGGGGGTGAGAAAATTCCCCTTTTCGTCCACCACCCCCAGCCGGTCGGCGTCGCCGTCGAAGGCCAGGCCCACCGGGGCGCCGTGGCGGCGCACCGCGGCCACCAGGGGTTCCAGGTTAGAGGCGATGGGCTCGGGGTTGTCCATGCCGGGGAAGAGAGGGTTCCGTTCCCCCCGGATCTCCACCACCCGGGTGGCGCCCCCTTCCAGGAGGCGGGGGAGATACCCGGCCCCCGCCCCGTGCATGGGGTCCACCACCAGGGTGAAGCCCGCGGCGCGGAGGAGGGGGAGGTCCACCATCCGCCCTACCTGCTGGTCATAGAGGGGGATGGGGTCAAGGGGGTGGAGGAGGCCCCGCTCCCGGGCCACCCCTTTGGGGAGGCGGCGCACCTCATGGGGTGTGAGGCCCTGGATAGTCTCCTCCAGGGAGGCCACCTGCTCTGGGGGGATGCTGGCGCCGTAGGGGGTCCGCACCTTGAACCCGTTCCAGCGGGCGGGGTTATGGCTGGCGGTGATGACCACCCCCCCAGCACACCCCCGGGCGCGGACGTTCCACGCCACCACAGGCGTCGGGGTAGGGCGGTTGCAGAGGAGGACGGGGAGGTCGTTGCCGGTCAGCACCTCGGCGCAGGCGTCGGCGAAGTCCTCCGAGGCGAAGCGGCAGTCGTACCCCACCACCCAGGGGCCCTGGGGGGCGTGGCGGCGTGCCCACAGGGCCAGGCCCTGAGAGGCCAGGCGCACGTTGGCGAAGGTAAAGTCCTCCCCGATGATCCCCCGCCAGCCGTCGGTCCCGAAGCGGATGGTCATGGGTCCCTCCCTTAGGGGAAGGGGTCGAGGGTAGTGATGGAGCGTGGGGGCAGGGAGAGGCCCGGGGCGAGGGCGATGCCCCTCTCCATGCGGTTCCCCTCCCCCACCACGACCCCGTCGGCCAGGACACACCCCTTGCCGACGAAGGCGTCCTTGTGGAGGCAGACCCCTTGCCCCAGGATGCACCCCTCGGCCCGCGCCCCGGGGTGAAGGATCACATCCTCCCACAGGATCGCCTCCGCCACGCGGCTCCCCTCTCCCAGTCGGCACCGCGGCCCCACGACCGCAGGGCCCAGGAGCGAGGCCCCCGCCGCCACCGTGCACCCCGCCCCCAGCAGGAGGGGCCCCCGCAGGACGGCCGTCTCGTGGACCTGCACATCGGGGGGCGCCCATACCCTCGGGCGGATCTCCCTTACCCCCTCGAAGGCCAGGGGGGAAAAGGCCATGCCCTGGAGCAGGTCCCGGTGCAGGCGCATGTAGTTGCGGGGGGTGCCGATGTCTATCCAGTAGGCGCGGGAGGGGAAGGCGAAGAGGGGCTGTCCCATGCGGAGCAGGAGGGGGAAGAGGCCGTCCTCGAACATATACCTCTGACCGGTGGGGATCCAGCGGAGCACCTCCGGCTCCAGGATATAGGTCCCCGCGTTCACCCAGCGGGTGGTGGCCTCCTCTGGGCGCGGCTTCTCCACGAAGCGCAGGACGCGCCCGTCGGGGGCCGTCTCCACAACCCCGAAGGGGGAGGGGTCTTCCACAGGGGTCAGGACAATGGTGGCCAGCGCCAGCCGCCGCCGGTGAAAGGCCACCACCTCCGCCAGGTCCAGATCGGTGAAGACATCCCCGTTGCAGACGATGAAGGTGTCCCGCAGAAGGGGGGCGATGAGGGTCAGGGGGCCGGCGGTGCCCATGGGGAAGGGTTCCACCGAGTAGCGGAGGCGGAGGCCCCGGCCTTCCCCCTCCCCGAAGTGGGAGCGGATGGCCTCTGGCCGGTAGCAGAGGGTCAGGATCGCCTCTTCCGCACCCCCCCGGCGCAGGTGGGCCAGCATGTGCTCCAGAAAGGGGCGGTTGGCCACGGGGACCATGGCCTTGGGGCGGGTAAAGGTGAGGGGGCGGAGGCGCGTCCCCTCGCCGCCCACCAGGATGACGGCCTGCACCCCTGTCCCTCCCCGGGGGTTAGCGGGTGCCAAGGGGCAGGCCCGCCAGGTCGCGCAGGGCCCCCACCTTGTCCAGGCTCTCCCACGGGAGGGCGAGGTCGTCCCGCCCGAAGTGACCGTAGGCGGCCAGGGGGGTATAGATGGGGCGCCGCAGGTCCAGGGCCCGGATCAGGGCCAGGGGGCGCAGGTCAAAGAGACGGCGGACCGCCTCCAACACCACCTCATCGGGGACCTTGCCGGTGCCGAAGGTCTCCAGGGAGAGGGCCACCGGCTCGGCCCGCCCGATGGCATAGGAGACCTGCACCTCACAGCGATCGGCCAGGCCGGCGGCGACGATGCTCTTGGCGATGTGGCGGGCCCCATACGCGCCGGAGCGGTCCACCTTCGTGGGGTCTTTGCCCGAGAAGGAGCCGCCCCCGTGGCGCGCCATCCCCCCATAGGTGTCCACCAGGATCTTCCGCCCCGTCAGGCCGCTGTCCGCGGCCGGGCCGCCGGTCACAAAGCTCCCCGAGGAGTTGACCAGGTAGGTGGTGTGCCTGTCCACGAGGCGCTCCAGGGTCAGCTCCCTGATCAGGGGGGAGACCACCGTCTCCCACAGGTCCCCCCGCAGGCGCTCCAGGGGGATACCGGGCTCGTGCTGGGCGGCGAGGATGATGGTGTGGATGCGCCGGGCCTTCCCGAAGGAGTACTCCACCGTCACCTGGGACTTGCCGTCGGGGCGCAGGTAGGGAAGGATACCCTTGTGGCGCGCCTCGGCCATGCGCCGGCACAGGCGGTTGGCCAGGTAGATGGGGAGGGGCATGTACTGGGTGTCCAGGTCCCTCTCCTTGCCGTCCTCCAGGGCCTGCTCCCGGCAGGCGAAGCCCACCATGATCCCCTGGTCCCCGGCGCCCACCCTGTCGGGGTCGCTCTCCTCGTGGCGGCCGACGGCGGCGGCGATCTCCGGGGCCTGCCTCTGGAGGGCCACCAGGATGGCGCAGTCGTCGCACCCGATGCCGATGTCGGCGCGGGTGTATCCGATGCGGCGCAGGGTCTCCCGCACAACGGCGGGCACGTCCACCGATGCCTGGGAGGTGATCTCCCCCACCACCAACACCACACCCCGGGTGGCGACGACCTCACAGGCGACCCGCGCATACGGGTCCTTGGCGAGATGGGCGTCCAACACCGCATCGGAGACCTGGTCACACACCTTGTCCGGGTGCCCTTCGGTGACCGACTCCGAGGTGAAGAGGTAGGAGGAGGAGGTGAAGAAGCTCATCGCCATGCCCTGCCCTCCGCTCCTGGTGTTATGCCGTTCCGACCTCCCACGACTGGAGGTAGCGCTGCTGCTCCTCGGTGAGGGTGTCGATCCGGATGCCCATGCTGGCCAGCTTGAGGGTGGCGACCTGGGCGTCTATCTCCTGGGGGACGGGGTAGACCCCCGGGGGGAGGGCGCGCCCCTCCTTGACCAGGTGTTCCACGGCGAGGGCCTGGTTGGCAAAGCTCATGTCCATCACGGCAGGGGGGTGCCCCTCGGCGGCGGCCAGGTTGATGAGGCGGCCTTCCCCCAGGAGGTACAGGCGGCGGCCGTCGGGGAGGGTGTACTCGTCCACGAAGGGGCGGACGCGCCGCTTCCCCGTGGCCATCCCCTCCAGGGCGGGGATGTTCACCTCCACGTTGAAGTGGCCGGCGTTGGCCAGGATGGCCCCGTCTTTCATCACGGCAAAGTGGGGGGCGTCCAGGGCGTTGATGTTGCCGGTCACGGTGATGAACACGTCCCCCTCCCGGGCCGCCTCCAGGAGGGGGAGAACGGCAAACCCGTCCATGACCGCCTCCAGGGCCCGGATAGGGTGGACCTCGCAGACGACGACCTGGGCCCCCATCCCCCGCGCCCGCATGGCGACCCCCCGTCCGCACCAGCCGTAGCCCACCACCACCACCCTCTTCCCCGCCCAGAGGATATTGGTGGCCCGGGTGATGCCGTCCAGGGTGCTTTGCCCGGTGCCGTAGCGGTTATCGAAGAGGTACTTGGTCTGGGCATCGTTGACGGCGATGATGGGGTAGCGCAGAAGCCCCTGCCGCGCCATGGCCCGCAGGCGGATGACGCCGGTGGTGGTCTCCTCGGTGCCCCCGAGGACGGAGGGGAGGAGGTCCCGGCGCTCCTTATGGAGGGTGCTCACCAGGTCCGCCCCGTCGTCCATGGTGATGTGGGGGCGGTGGTCCAGGACCCGGTGGATGTGGCGGTAGTAGGTGTCTGTGTCCTCCCCCTTGATGGCAAAGGTGGGGACCTCATAGTGGGCCGCCAGGGCCGCGGCCACCTCGTCCTGGGTGGAGAGGGGGTTGCTGGCGCACAGGGCCACTTGGGCGCCCCCTGCCTGCAGGGTGAGGACCAGGTTGGCCGTTTCGCTGGTGACGTGGAGACAGGCGGCGATGCGGACCCCCTGCAGGGGCTTCTCCCGGGCGAAGCGCTCCCTGATCAGGCGGAGGACGGGCATCTCCCGCCCTGCCCATGCGATCTTCAGGAGGCCCTCCTCGGCCAGCGCCGGGTCCCGCACGTGGCCGGGGACGGTCCGGTGGGTCACAGGCCCCTCCGCCTTCGGCTATCGGCCATCAGTGTACCATACTGGGAGGTCACGTGGGGGTCTCCGGGCTGGGGTAAAGGGGTCGCGCCCTAAGGGCGAGCCGGAAGAGCCCCTCCAGGGCTGCCCTGGCCGTCTCCCGCGGGGGGCGGGAGGTGTCCACCCGCACCAGACGCCCCGGGGGGATGTCGGTGAGGGGCTCAAAGTGCTCCCGGAAAGGGGCGAGGATGTCCAGGCGCCCGTCGCTGGGCCCTGGGGGTTCCTCCTGGCGGCGCCGGAGGCGCTCCCGCAGGGCGTCCTCAGGGGCTGTGACCTCCACCACAAAGGCGGGCGCCCCCAGGGCGTCGGCCACGGCCAGCGCCTCCCGACGCCACCAGGCCGTGCGGTAAGAGGCGTCCAGGACCACCACCTTTCCCTCTCGGAGAAGGGCGTGGGCCTTCTCCCCCATGGCCGCGTACGTGCGCCTGTCCATTTCGGGGGAGTAGAGGCCTGTCCCCCACGCCTCCCAGCGCCGCTCCGTGGGGGGAAGGCCTGCCAGGGCCTTGCGCACCTCATCGGAGGAGATAACCTCCCCCCGGAGGAGGGGGGCCAGGCGGCGGGCCAGGGTGCTCTTGCCGCTGCCGATGAGGCCCGTCAGGAGGACCAGGAGGGGACCCCGGAGGGGGGCGCGGGCATACCCCTCCGCCAGGGCGAAGTAACGGGAGGCCCTCTGGACCACCGCCCGGCGCTCTTCCTCCGGGAGGCCGGGCTGGTCAAGGCGGAAGCTCTCCACTTTCCCCCGCACATAGGCCCGGTAGGCCTTGTAGAAGTCCAGGAGGAGGAAGAGCTCCTCATCCCCCGAGGCCTGGCGGTACTCCTCCCCCAGGGCGTGGGCCAGGGAGGGGTGGCCGTGGAAGTCCAGGTCCATGGCCAGGAAGGCCAGGTCGGCGCAGACGTCGGCCCACCGGAAGCGCTCGTTGAACTCGATGCAGTCCAGGAACAGGACCCCGTCCACCAGGTATATCTGCCCGGCGTGGAGGTCGCCGTGGCCGTCGCGGACCCGGCCCTGGGCCTGCCGGCGGGTGAAGAGGGGGGCGTGGACGTCCATGAAGGCCTCGCTGTAGGCCCACAGGAGGTCATAGGCTTCGGGGGAGAGGGTGAGCCCGACGTAGCGCTCCGTCTGGGCGAAGTTCTCCCGGACGTTGTAGCGGACCGTGTCCAGCCCCCCCATGGCGGTGATGGCCGGTCCGGTGTCGGCGGCGGCGTGGAAGGCGGCGATGCGCCGGGCCACCTCCCGTATCTGGGCCTCCGACACCTTCCCCTCCCGGAGGAGGGCCGCGAGGGTGCGTTCCCTGGGGAGCTGGACCATCTTCACGGCGTAGTCCACCACGGCGCCGGGACCGGCCAGGGTGTGGCGGGCGCCGTCCCAGCGCACCTCCACGACGCCCAGGTAGACCGAAGGGGAAAGGCGGCGGTTCAGGCGCACCTCCTCCTGGCAGAAGTGGCGGCGCCTTTCGGGGGTGGTGAAGTCCAGGAAGCCAAAGTCCACCGGCTTCTTCACCTTGTACACGTACTGTCCCGTGAGGAAGAGCCAGGAGATGTGGGTCTCGACCAGCTCTACCCGGGCCGGACGCTCCTCGGGGGGGTAGGCATCGGGGTGGAGGAGATCCCGCACCAGGGGGGGGAGGGTCATGGGCCCGTCGCCTGGGAGGTGGGAGGGGGTGGCGCCTCTTGTGGGGTGGGAGCCCGCGGCCCCGGCCTGGGTGGGCGGGGCACGCCGGCCCTGGGGGGGCGGGGCAGGCGGGGGCCGGCGGCCGGGGCAGGGGCGGGTCTGGCTACCAGGGTAACGGGTTTGGTCCCCGGGGGGGCAAGGGCTGCCAGGGCCCGGCTGATGGCCGTGGCGATGGCCGGGGTTGCGGGGGGCTCCTCGGCGCTCAACTCCACGGCGTACTTGAGCACCGCCGGGAACGCCTCCCCCGCCTGGGCCCGCACCTCCTCCAGGGGGAGGGCTCCCCGCAGGAGCAGGCGGGCCAGGCGCCGGCGGAACCAGCGCTTCTGCTCCTTCTTGCGATGTTTGGCGGCGACACGCTTCTTCCGTAGATAGGGCATCCTCTTCTCCTTAAAGAATTACCCCCCGGGGTGGGCGGTCCCTTCACCCCCCTCCCGCAGGGCGTTGACCCAGCGGCGCACCTGCTCCTGCACCTGCTCCCGGGAAGAGGGGAGCACCGGCAGCACCCATACCCCCGGAAGGGATTTTACCTTATCGGCGAAGGGGTGGGGCGCCGCCATAATGGTCCCCAGCAGGGGTACCCCCTGTTGTAGGGCCTCCTCTATCACCCGCAGGAAGGCCCCAGAGCACATCTCCATCTTCCCGATCTCGTCCACCACCAGCAGCCGGCGCCGCTCCAGGGCCCTCTGCAGGGCCGCCACCCCTACCCCCTCCAGGGCATCCCGGTCGACGCCGTAGCGCCCCACCCGGTACGGGGAGGGCCACCCCTCCCGGGCCAGGGGGGCCCGTTGCCCGTCCAGGGTAACGATGTCAAAGCCTACCCGTTTCCCAAGGACCCGTACCTCTTCGGTGAAGAAACCGCCTGCGGAAACCGGGATCTCGGAGATCACCTGGCGCAGGAGGGTGGTCTTTCCCACCCCGGGACGTCCCGTCAGGAGGAGGGCGGTGGGGTGGGGGGAGTCTACTTTTCGTTGCCGTAGCTGGTGGGGTAATGGCGCTCGATCCACGCGGGGGTGCCGTCCTCGATGTTGTAGAGGAGGTCAGGGGGGAAACCCATAGCGGCCGCCATCTCGGCCGCCAGGGCGCTGCGCTGGCCCGCCTGACAGATGAAGAGGAGCTTCTTCTGGCGGGGCAGCTCGTCAATGCGCTCCAGCACCCGGTCTACGGGGATGTGGTATGCCCCTTTCACGTGGCCCTTCTGGTACTCTTCGGGGGTGCGTACGTCGATGATGACCACCTTATCCGGTTCCTCTTGGAGCATCCGGTAGGCCTCGTCCACGCTGATGCGGGCGAAGGGTTCGCCGGGGTCGCGCCGGACCATGGGTGCCTCCTTCTCCTCCTTTATGGTACCGGTGGGGGGAGGTACTTGCCCAGGAGGGGGGCAAGGCGTTGGCGGGTGTGGGGGGGGATGGCGTCGGGGGCGGTGGCGATGGCGTTCTTCAGGGCGGTGGCACAGGGGCAGGAGCGCTCCGGGGGGACAGCGGGGAGGATGCGGCGGAGGGCCCTCTGGGCGAGGGCGGTGCCCTGGCGGAGGTTCTGGAGCACCATCTCCACCGTCACCTGGTCGTGGGTGGGGTGCCACACATCGTAGTCGGTGACCACGGCCAGGATGGCATAGCACATCTCCGCCTCCCGGGCCATCTTGGCCTCGGGCAGGGCGGTCATGCCGATGATGTGGGCGCCCCAGGAGCGGTAGAGGAAGCTTTCCGCCCTGGTGGAGAAGGCGGGGCCTTCGATGCAGATGTACGTGCCCCCCCGGTGGACCCGCGCCCCCACCGCCTCCGCCCCCTGGGCGATGGTGCGGGAGAGGATGGGGCAGAAGGGGTCGGCGAAGGCGATGTGCACCACCGGCCCCTCCTCGAAGAAGGTGGAGGGGCGCCGGGAGGTGCGGTCGATGACCTGGTCGGGGACCACCAGGTCCAGGGGGTGGATCTCCTCCCGCAGGCTCCCCACGGCGCTCACGCTGATCACCCGCTCCACCCCTAGGGTCTTCAGGGCGAAGAGGTTGGCGCGCACGGGGAGGGCGGAGGGGGCGATCCGGTGGCCCCGGCCGTGGCGGGGAAGGAAGGCGACCCGCACCCCCTCCACCTCGCCGATGAGGATGGTGTCGCTGGGCTCGCCGAAGGGGGTGGAGGGCCTCACCTCCTCCAGGACGCGCAGCCCCTCCATCCGGTCGAGGCCGCTGCCGCCGATGACTGCCAGGGGCACCGAGGGGGCCATGCCGTCCTCCTACAGGATAGCGCCGTGCTCCTTCAGGGTCAGGATCTCCTCCCACGTATACCCCACCTCCAGGAGCGCCTCTTCGGTGTGCTGACCCAGGGCGGGGGCGGGTCCTCTGGGGTGGGCAGGGGTGCGGCGGAACTTCATGGGGGCTGTCACGACGGAGAAGGACTCCCCGCTGGGGTGGCGCAGGGTGGCCACAAAGCCGTTGGCGTGCACCTGGGGGTCGTGGAGCACCTCGTCCAGGGTCTGGACGGGGGCCCAGATGCACCCTTCGGCGTCCAGGCGCTGGCCCCATTCGGCGCGGGTGCGGGTGGCGAAGCGCTCGTCCAGGATACGGATCAGCTCCGGGGCGTTCTCCCGGCGGTGGGCGTGGGTGTCGAAGCGGGGGTCGCGCTCGAGGGCCTCCAGGCCCATGGCCCGGCAGAACCCGGGCCAGAAGCGCTCCGACTCCAGCATCACCAGCTGGACCCACTTGTCGTCGGCGGTCCGGTAGTAGTTGAAGAGGGGGTTGCCCACGTGGGTGCGGGGGACCTTCTGGATGGCGGCGCGGTGGTAAAAGGCGGCCACCACGTCCATCCCCAACACCCACAGGCCGGTGTGGAGGAGGGCGCAGTCTACCTGTTGCCCTTTGCCCGAGCGCTCCCGCTCGTAGAGGGCGATGGCCACCGCCGCCACCATGGCCAGGGCGGTGGTGTGGTCGCCCATCCCGGGGCGCTGGTTCACCGGCGTCCACTGGGGCTCGCCGATGGTGCCCATGATCCCCGAGCGGGCCCAGAAGGCGGCGTAGTCGAACCCCGGACGGTCTTTCTCCGGCCCCTCCTGCCCATATCCCGACAGGGCGACGTAGATGAGGCGGGGGTTCAGGGGCGCCAGGTCCTCGTAGCGCAGGCGGTACCGCTCCTGCCGGCGGGGGATGAGGTTGGTGACCAGGACATCGCTGCGGGCGGCCAGCCGGCGGACCACTTCCTGTCCCCGGGGGTGCTCCAGGTTCACGGCGATGCTCCTCTTCCCCCGGTTGTCCTCTTCGATGGCTACGTTGACGCCTGACGTGTAGGGCACAACCCCCAGCGGGGAGGTCGTGACGCTCCGCATGGGGTCGCCTGTCTCGGGGTGCTCCACTTTGATGACGTCGGCCCCCAGGTCCGCCAGGATGGCGCAGGTGGCCGGCGCCGCAACCCAGTTGGCCACTTCTAGGACGCGTACCCCTGCCAGGGGGCCCGGCATGGCGCACCTCCCGGGATCGCCTCCTCCAGGGTACAAGATACCCCACACGGCGGGGGGACTGCTAGCCGGGGAGGGAAAGGCGGGGCCGCGGCCGGAGCAGGTCCCCCACCGCCCGCAGGGAGCGGTAGCCTGCCAGGGGCAGGTACACCGCCGCCACCACGGTGGGGGGGAGGAAGAGGAGGAAGTGGAGGACAAGGGCGAAGCCCAGGGCCACAGGCCGTTCCACCCCCCATAGGCCCAGGAGGGTGACGGCGATGAACTGGAAGGGGCCGATGGAGGCGGGGAGACCGGGTATCCACCGGCTGGTGAAGAGGGTGATGGGGGTGAGGAAGAGGGTCCCCAGGAGAGGGGCGGAGAGGGCAAAGGCCTTGGCCACCAGCCCCCCGCTAACGCCGATCCCCAGGGCGTAGGCGAGGGTGAGGAGGAAGGCTGCCCCCACCCGCAGCGGCACCCTCCGGAGCATCGCCACCGTGCGCCCGAAGTCCCGGGCCAGGGGGAGGCGCCCGAGGAGGGGGATAGTGCCCAGGCGGGGTCCGATGAGGAAGAGGGCCAGGGTGGCCACGGCAGCCCCTAGTATCCCACCCCATACGTAGGGGGTGAGGGGACGCAAGGGGGGGAGGAGCACCACCCCCACCCCCACCAGCAGCGCCTGTCCCCCCAGTTCAAAGGTGCGTTGGGTGGCCATGGTGGCCAGGACCGCGCCGGCGGGGATGCCCCGGGGGGCCAGGAGGCCGACCCGGACCGCTTCGTCGAGGATGGGGAGGGGGAGGGCGTTGTTCACCCCCAGGGCCGTGTTCTCCACCAGGAGGAGGCGTGGGAGGCCGACGGACACCCCCCGCACCCCCAAGAGCACCCACCAGCGCACGCCCCGCGCCAGGGAGGCCCCCAGGAAGGCCCCGAACCCCCCCACGAGATAGGGGACAGAAGCCCTCCCCCAGGCGTCCACCACCTGGCTCCTCGGGACCTCCCGCAGGGCAAGGGCGAGGAGGAAGGCCCCCAGGGCCATGGAGACGCTTATCCCGATGGCCCAGAGGGTGAGGCGCAGGGGCCACGGCACGGGGGCTCGGCGGGGGCGGCCCATCGCCTCACCGCACCTCCAGACCGCCCCGCCACGCCGCCTCCAGGGCGTCCAGGGGCAGGTCCAGCAGCCCCGGCACCAGGAAGCGGTCGCCCCCCACCCACCCCAACCGGACCAGGGGCACCCCCTCCTCCTGGGCCAGACCCAGGAGGGTCGGCACGTGGGCCTCGGGGAGGGAGACGACGATCCTGCTCTGGGCCTCCCCGAAGAGGGCGGGGGCCCAGGGCCCCTGTATGGTGAACGCCCCCCGGAAGCCCTTGCGGCCCAGGAGGGCGCATTCCGCCAGGGCGACGGCCAACCCCCCCTCCGAGCAGTCGTGGGCCGAGGAGAGGAGGCCCATGCGGATGGCCCGTCGGCACAGCCGCTGCACCCGGGCCTCCAGGTCCAGGTCTATGGTGGGGCGGCCGACCACCTTCCCGTAGAGCCGCTCTAAGACCTCGCTCCCCGCCAGGGAGGCGGGATCGCCCACCACCGCCGCGGCGCCCAGCAGGAAAACGGCGTCCCCCTCATGCCGGAAGGCGGCCGTGACGGGACGCTCCGGAAGGCCCAGGGCCCCCACCATGGGCGTGGGGTAGATAGGCTGCCCTTCCGTCTCGTTGTAGAGGCTCACGTTGCCGCTGATGATGGGGACCCCCAGGGCGCGGCAGGCGGCCGCCATCCCGTTGATGCACTCCTCCATCTGGTAGGCCACCAGGGGGCGCTCCGGGTCGCCGAAGTTGAGGCCGTCGGTGAGGGCTATGGGCTCGGCCCCCACGCATGCCAGGTTGCGGCACGCCTCGGCCACGGCGATGGCCCCCCCGGCCCAGGGGTCCAGGAAGGTCAGACGCCCGTTGCCATCGCAGGCCAGGGCGATGCGGACGGCGCTCCCCGGGATGCGGAGCACGGCGGCATCGGCCTCCCCCGGGGGGACCACCGTCTGGAGGAGCACCTGGTGGTCGTACTGACGGTAGACCGGCTCCCGGCTGGCGATGTTGGGGGAGGCCAGCAGATGCAGGAGGGCGTCCGCGGGGGAGAGGGGTGGCTCCGGCAGGGTGGACAGGTCCTCCCCCTGGAGGGCGGCCAGCCAGTCGGGTTTCCGGGGGTGGAGGTCATAGCGGGGGGCCTCCACCAGCAGGCGGACGGGCACTGCCGCCACCAGGTGGGGGCCGTCGTAGACCCGGGCCAGGCCGTCATCGGTCACCTGGCCCACCACGGCGGTGGGCAGGTCCCACTTGTGGAAGACCGCCCCCACCCTCCCCTCCCACCCCCGGCGGACGATCAGGAGCATCCGCTCCTGGGACTCGGAGAGCATCACCTCGTAGGGGGTCATGCCCTCCTCCCGGCGGGGGACGCGTCGCACGTCCACCGCCACGCCGCACCCCCCGCGCCCGGCGCTCTCCACAGCGGCGGCGGTGAGGCCGGCGGCGCCCAGGTCCTGCATCCCCACGACCCCCTCCCAGCACTCCTCCAGGGCCTCCAGGCAGGCCTCAATGAGCGCCTTCTCCAGGAAGGGGTTGCCCACCTGCACGGTGGGCCGGAGCTCCCGCTCCCCCTGGAAGGAACGGGAGGCGAGGCCCGACGCCCCGTGGATGCCGTCGCGCCCTGTCTCCGCCCCCACCAGGAGGAGGAGGCTGCCGGGCTCCCCCGCCCGCGCCCGGACGACCCGTTCCGGCCGGAGGAGGCCGACGCACATGGCGTTGACCAGGGGGTTCTGGGTGTAGGCGGGGGAGAAGAAGACCTCGCCCCCCACATCGGGGATGCCGATGCAGTTGCCGTACCAGGAGATGCCCCCCACGACCCCACGGAAGAGGTGGCGGGAGCGGGGGTCGGAGAGGGGCCCGAAGCGCAGGGAGTTGAGGAGGGCGATGGGGCGCGCCCCCATGGTGAGGATGTCCCGCACGATGCCCCCCACGCCCGTGGCGGCCCCCTGGAAGGGCTCCACCGCCGAGGGGTGGTTGTGGGACTCGATCTTCATGGCCACGGCCCACCCACCCCCCACCTCCACCACCCCCGCGTTCTCCTCCCCGGGGGGCACAAGGAGGCGGGGGGAAGAGGAGGGGAGGCGGCGCAGCAGGTTCTTGGAGTGCTTGTACCCGCAGTGCTCTGACCAGAGGGCGCCGAACATGCCCAGCTCCAGCGGGTTCGGCTCCCGCCCCAGGCGCCGGCAGATAAGGTCGTACTCCTGGGGCGTCAGAGCGATCTCCTCCAGCACCTCACGGGACACCGGCATCCCTTGCCCCCTGGGGGACGTCGCCCGCCGAAGGGCGGGCGTGGCCGGCTCCCATCTTACCACGGGGGGCTGCGCCTGGCCCGGCTGTCCGTGGGATATAATGGAGGCAGACCCGGACAGGAGTATCGCGTGCGCCTCCGTGTTATCTTCACCCAGGATGTGCCCCCCCGTTACCGGGCCGGGGAGGTGCGGGAAGTGGCGGGGGGATATGCCCGGAACTACCTGTTCCCCCAGGGGCTGGCCATCCCCGCCACGGCCGAGAACCTGCAGCGTGTGGAGAAGATCAAGAGGGCGGGCGAGGAGCGCCGTCGGCGTCTTCTGGAAGAGGTGCATGCCCTGGCGCAACGCATCGAGGGGACGGTGGTCACCATCCGCGCCCGGGCCGCCGAAGGGGGGAAGCTCTACGGCTCCGTCTCGGCGGCCACCATTGCCCAGGCCCTCTCCGAGGCCATCGGCCAGCCCGTCGAGCGCCGCTGGATCGCCCTCTCGGAGCCCATCAAGGCCCTGGGGAGCTACCCCGTGAAGGTGCACCTCTACACAGGCGTCGCCCCGACCGTTACGGTGGTGGTGGAGGAGGAGGGCAGGGCTCCTGACAGGGCGCCGGCCCCTGCCGCCCAGGGGGAGGGGGTGCAGGATGTTCGCGGAGAGGCTGCCCCCTCATGATCTCCAGGCCGAGGAGGCGGTGGTCGGGAGCATCCTCCTGAACCCCGATGCCTTGCTGAAGGTGACCCCCCTCCTGCGCCCGGAGGACTTCTATGGGGGCAAGGCCAGGGCTGTCTACGAGGCGTGTCTCGCCCTGGCCCAGCGGGGGGAGGCCATCAACCAGGTGAGCGTGGCCCACGAGCTGGCCCGCACCGGTCGCCTGGAGGAGATGGGGGGCAACGCCTACCTGGCCACGGTGATCGCCAACACCCCCACCTCGGTGCACGCGGAGCACTACGCCCGGATCGTAGCCCGGCTGGCCACCTACCGGGCCCTCATCAAGGTGGGCCTGGACATCGCCGCCCTGGGCTACGAGGCCCCCCCTGACCCCGAGGCCGCCCTGAGCCGGGCGGAGGATCTCCTCTTCCGGGTCCGCGCCGGCCGCCCGTGGCGGGGCTTTCTCCACATCCGGGAGGTGCTGGACCGCTTCCTGGAGGAGGGGGTGGCCATGGCCACCCCCCAGGCCCTGGAGCCCACCCCCGGGCCGTTGGCCACCGGCTTCAGCGACCTGGACAGCCTCCTGGGCGGTCTGCAGCGGTCGGACCTGATCATCGTGGCGGCGCGGCCCAGCCTGGGCAAGTCGGCCCTCGCCCTGAACATCGCCCTCCACAACGCCCAACACCTGGGGGCGACGGTGGCCATCTTCAGCCTGGAGATGAGCGCCGACCAGGTGGCGTTGCGCCTCCTCGCCACGGAGGCGGGGGTGGACGGGCACCGTCTGCGCCTCCGCCTCTATACGGAGGCGGAGGAGAAGCGGATCCTCGACGCCATCGGCCGCCTCTCCGACCTCTCCCTCTACATTGACGACACCCCTCAGCTCACGGTGCGGGACATCTGGGCGAAAGCCAAGCGCCTCCACCTGGAGCGGGGGTTGGGCCTGGTGGTCGTGGACTACCTCCAGCTGGTCCAGGCGGCCGACGGGCGCTCCGAGAACCGGGTCCAGGAGATCAGCCAGATCTCCCGCTCCCTCAAGGCCCTGGCCCGGGACCTGAACATCCCCGTCATCGCCGTCTCCCAGATGAGCCGTGCGGTGGAGGTGCGCCCCTCCCACCGTCCCCAGCTGTCGGACCTGCGGGAGTCGGGGAGCATCGAGCAGGACGCCGATGTGGTCCTCTTCATCTACCGGGAGGACCTGTACGTCACCGAGGAGGAGTGGGAGCGGCGGAACCCCGGCACCCCGTATCCGCGGAACATCGCCGAGGTCATTGTGGCCAAGCACCGGCATGGTCCCATCGGCTCGGTGCACCTCTACTTCAACGACCGCTATGCCCGCTTCGAGGAGATCCGCCCCCTCTCCCCGGAGGGATAGGGATGCCCTTTCCCGGTTTCCCCGCCCGTTGTGCCTTCACCCCTGTCCCGGCCCCCTTCTTTGGCCCCTTGCTGGAGGAGATAGACGACCTGGCGGAGCTGAAGACGGCCCTGCGGGTGCTCCATCTGCTCCACCGGAAGAAAGGGCCGGTGCGCTATGTCTCCCTGGGGGAGGTGCAGGGCGACATCCCGTTGGCCAGGGCGCTCCGGGGGGAGAAGGGGGCCCTGGAGCGGGCCCTGGAGGCGTGTGTGCGCCGGGGGGTCTTTCTGGCGGTGGGGGTGGAGAGGGATGGGCGGCGGGAACGCCTCTTCTTCCTCAACACCCCCCAGGGGAGGGCGGCGGCCCAGCGGGTGGCGGCGGAGGGGGGTGAGATCCTCCCCCCTCCACCCCCGGCGGACGCCTCCCAGCCCCCCAACATCTACCGCCTCTACGAGGAGAACATTGGGGTCCTCACCCCCATGGTGGCCGAGCTGCTGAAAGACGCGGAGACGGCCTACCCCGCGGAGTGGATCGTGGAGGCCATGCGCGAGGCGGTGCGCCACAACCAGCGGCGCTGGGGGTATGTGGAGGCGATCCTGCGCCGGTGGGCGCGGGAAGGGAAGGGGTCCTATGGAGCGACTGGGGGACCTGCTCAAAAAGGGGGGGTACCCCCCCGAGGGGGGGAGGGGGGACGCCCCCACGCCTTCCCCGTCTAACGGGGGGGCGTGTCCCCTGTGCGGGGGAAGGGGGTGGGTGAAGGCCACCGCCCCCCTGGGGGACCCCCTCTTCGGCAAGGTGGTGCCCTGCGAGTGTCGGGGCCGCCTGACGGCCGAGGAGCAGTATGCCCGCCTCCTCCGGGGGAGCGGGCTGGGGGCCCTGCGCCGGTGCACCTTTGAATCCCTCTCCCCCCACGGGCGGAGCCCCCATCCGGAGGACCGGCGCCGCTATGCCGAGGCCCGTCAGGCGGCCCAGGCCTTTGCCGAAAACCCCAGCGGCTGGTTGGTGTTCACCGGCCCCTCCGGCTCCGGGAAGACCCACCTGGCCGCCGCTATCGTCAACCGGTGTCTGGAGAGGGGGCAGATGGCCCTGTATGTCTCTACCCCCGACCTGCTGGACCGGCTGCGCGCCGCCTTCGCCCCGTGGAGCGAGGCCCCCTACGACGCCCTCTTTGAGCAGGTGTGCACGGTCCCCGTCCTGGTCTTGGACGACCTGGGCGCCCACGCCTCGACCCCGTGGGCCGAGGAGAAGCTCTTCCAGGTGATCAACACCCGCTGGCGGGAGGCGCTGCCAACGGTGGTCGTCCTGGCCACCCCCCTGGAGCAGGTGGACGAGCGCCTGCGCACCCGCCTGACCGACCCCAAGGTGAGCCGTGTCCTGGCCCTGGGGGTCTGGGGGGAGAAGCCCTTTACCCGCCTCTCCCCGGAGAGGGAGCCTATGACCTTCGCCACCTTCCGGGTCGAGGGGAACGGCGCCACGGAGGAGCAGCGCCGCTCCCTGGAGGCGGCGCTGCGGGCGGCCCGGGCGGTAGCCCAGGGGTCCCAACAGTGGCTGGTCCTCGTGGGACCCCCGGGCTGTGGGAAGACCCACCTGGCGGTGGCCATCTACCAGGAGCGCGCCCGCAGGGGGGAGCCGGCCCTCGTCGCCTCCGTTGCCGAGCTCCTGGAGTACCTGCGCGCCGCCTTTGCCCCCGACAGCCGTGTCCCCTATGACCGGCGCTTCGACGAGTTGAAGAACGCCCCCCTCCTTATCCTGGACGACCTCCCCCCCCAGGTGGAGACGCGGTGGGCCGCCGAGCGGCTCCATCACCTCCTCCTCTATCGCTACGACCACCACCTCCCCACGGTCATCACCATGCAGAGCGGCCAGGAGGGGAACGCCCTGGAGGGCCTCTCCCCTACCCTGCGCAGCCGTCTGAAGGACCAGCGCTGGGTCACCGTGGTGCGCATCGACGCCCCCGATTATCGGGACCGGGCCCGTTCGGCCCCCCGGCGCGGGGGGAGGGGGTGATGGGGCAGCGTCCCTGTGTCTTCTGCCGGATCATCGCCCGCCGGGAGCCGGCGACCATCCGCTACGAGGACGAGCGGGTGGTCGTTTTCGATAACCGCCTGCGCTGGGTGCCCGTGATGCTCCTGGTGGTCCCCAAGGAGCACATGACCCAGCAGGAGATGTGGAGCAACGGCCTTATCGCCCACGTGGGACGGGTGGCGGTGGAGATGGGGCGCACTTACTGCCCCAACGGCTACCGCCTCCTCTCCAATGTGGGACCGGACGCCCTGCAAACCCAGGAGCACGCCCACCTCCACGTCCTCGGGGGCATGCCCCTGGGACCCTATGCCTAGCGGCGTTGACCCTTCGCGCCGGGATGGGTATGATGGGAGACGGAAAGACACCGGAAACCCTACAGGGTGGGGAGGGATGCCTAGGGACGAGGAACGCCCTACCGTATCGGAGGTCGTGGTCGAGCGTTTGCCCCTCTACGTGCGGGTGCTGAAGGAGCTCTCCCAGCACGGGGTGAAGGTGGTGAGCTCCAAGGAGTTGGGGGAACGCCTCCACACCACACCGGCCCAGGTCCGCAAGGACCTGAGCATCTTCGGACGCTTTGGGAAACAGGGGAGCGGCTACAATATCCAGCATCTCCTTTCCTCCCTGCAAAGGATTCTGGGGTTGGATAAGGAATGGAAGGTGGTGGTGGTGGGGGTGGGGCGGCTGGGGAGGGCTATTATCAGCTACCCGGGCTTCGCCCCCGAGGGGTTCAAGATCGTGGCGGCCCTGGACAACGACCCCCGCCAGATAGGGCAGGTCATCGGGGGACTGATGGTGCAGCCGGTGGGCGAGCTCCCTCGTCTGGTGAAAGAGGAGAATATCCGCATCGCCATCGTCGCCGTCCCCCGGGACCAGGCGCAGCACGTCATTGAGCAGGCGGTCCAGGCGGGCATCCGCGCCATCCTTAACTATGCCCCTATGACCCCTAAGGTGCCCCCGGGCGTCCAGGTACGGACCATAGACCCCGTCCTGGCCCTGCAGGCCATGACCTATTACCTGGTGGCGGAGGAAAGGAGGACCCCTGCAGGGGGAGGGCCTCACGCGGCCCGGCGGCGGCGGGCCACGGCGACGCGGACCTGAGCGTGCCGGAGGGTGGCCAGGGCCTGGGCCAGGTCCGCCTCCCTGGCCCCGGCGGCGAGGGCCTGCTGGGCCCTCTCCATGGCCTGCCGGGCGTGCTCTAGGTCTATCTCCTCCGCCCGTTCGCAGGCGTCGGCCAGGATCGTCACCTTGTTCCCCAAGACCTCCAGGAACCCCCCGCTCACCGCCAGGAACTGCTCTTGCCCTCCCTTCACCACCCGGATCTCGCCCGGCTGAAGGATGGTGAGGAGGGGGGCGTGATGGGGGAGGATCCCCAGCTGCCCCTCCACCCCCGGGGCCACCACCAGCTCCACGTCGTCGGAGAAGACGACCCGCTCGGCGGTGATGATCTCCAGGCGCATCGTGGGCATACCCCTTCCCTCCCTAGCCACCAGACACCCTCTCCAAAAGCTCCAGCACCCTCTTCACCCCCTGTTTCACCCTCTCCCCTGTGGCAACCACATCTTCCGCGGACAGGTCAAGCTCATAGAAGTTGACGTGCAGGAACTCGGCCGAGGTATAGGCATCCCATGGCCTGTCTTTCTCTTAAGGTGGCAATGAGTATTCCTGTATCACGCCCGAGGACGTCTCTATCTTCACCCATCCTACTTTCACGTCAAACAGCCCCACGTCCACCTCCACCAGCCAGTAGCCCTCCCCTTGCTTCGCGCTGACGGGCCGGGCAAAGAGCCGGTGCTTTTTGACGAAGGTGAGGGCGATCTCCGTGGTCTCCGCGGCTGTCGTCACGGGGGGCATTATGCCCCTGTCCTACCCCCACCCCATCTTCTTGGCCTGCTCCCGGGCCTCGTCGATGGTGCCCACCATGTAGAAGGCCTGTTCGGGGAGGTCGTCGTGCTTCCCCTCCAGGATCTCCTTGAAGCCGCGCACCGTCTCCTGCACGGGGACGTAGCGCCCCGGCCTGCCGGTAAAGGGTTCCGCCACAAACATGGGCTGGGAGAGGAAGCGCTGGATCTTGCGCGCCCGGGCGACGATGATCTTGTCCTCTTCGGATAGCTCCTCGACGCCCAGGATGGCGATGATGTCTTGCAGGTCCTTGTAGCGCTGGAGGACCCGTTGGACCCCCCTGGCCACCTCGTAATGCTCCTGACCCACAATGGCGGGGTCCAGGATGCGGGAGGTGGAGGCGAGGGGGTCGACGGCGGGGTAGATCCCCTGCTCGGCGATGGAGCGCTCCAGGGCGATGACGGCGTCCAGGTGGCCGAAGGTGGCCACGATCCCCGGGTCGGTGTAGTCATCGGCCGGCACGTAGATGGCCTGGAAGGAGGTGATGGAGCCCCGCTTGGTCGACGTGATGCGCTCCTGGAGGGCCCCCATTTCCACGGCCAGGGTGGGCTGGTACCCCACCGCGGAGGGCATGCGCCCCAGGAGGGCCGACACCTCCATCCCCGCCAGGATGTAGCGGTAGATGTTGTCGATGAAGAGGAGGACGTCCTGCCCCTCCACGTCCCGGAAGTACTCGGCCATGGTGAGGCCGGTGAGGCCCACCCGGGCCCGGACGCCGGGGGGTTCGTTCATCTGCCCGAAGATCAGCACCGCGTTCTTCAGGACGCCCGAGGCCCGCATCTCGTACCAGAGGTCGTTCCCCTCGCGGGAGCGCTCCCCCACGCCGGCGAAGACGGAGAAGCCCTTGTGGTAGGTGGCGATGTTGTGGATGAGCTCCATAATGATGACGGTCTTCCCCACGCCGGCGCCGCCGTAGGCCCCCACCTTTCCCCCCTTGGTGAGGGGGGTGATGAGGTCGATGACCTTCAACCCCGTCTCCAGCATCTGGGGGCGGGTCTGTTGCTCCTGCAGAGGGGGAGGGGGACGGTGGATGGGCCAGTAGTCCGCCCCCTGGACCTCCCCCAGGCCGTCTATGGGCTCCCCCAGGACGTTGAAGAGGCGCCCCAGGGTGCCGCGCCCCACAGGCACCTTGATGGGCTCCCCTGTGTCCACCACCTCCACGCCCCGCGCCAGGCCGTCGGTAGGCCCCATGGCCAGGCAGCGGACCCAGTTGTTGCCGATGTGCTGCTCCACTTCCAGCACCAGCCGGCGGCCGTCAAAGACGACCTCCAGGGCGTTGAGGACCGCCGGCATCTCCTCCGGTGGGAACTCACAGTCCACCACCGTGCCGATCACCTGCACCACACGCCCTTTTGTCCCTTTCGCCATCTTGCCTCCTTCAGCGGGCCCGGAGGGCCCATGTCCCGCCGATGATGTCCAGGAGCTCCTTGGTGATGCTCTCCTGGCGCACCTTGTTGGCCAGGAGGGTGAGCTCCTGCACCAGCGCTTTGGCGTTCTCGGTGGCGTTGCGCATGGCGACCATGCGGGCGGAGTGCTCGCTGGCCAGGGACTCCAGCACCGCGTGGTAGATCTGGCTCTCCAGGTAGCGGAGGAGGAGGGCCGAGAGGAGCACGGAGAGGTCGCGGGGCTCGTAGATGTACCCGACCCGGCTGGCAGGGGGGAGGGAGGTGGGGGCCACCGGGAGGAGCTGCTGGACCACGGGGCGCTGGACCATGGTGTTGACAAACTGGGGGTAGATCAGGTACACCGCATCGGCATACCCGGAGGTGAAGTCGTCCACCACCAGGCGCACGATGGGGGAGAGGGCGGCCACCGTGGGGCGGTCCCCCAGGCCGGTGAAGACGGCGCGCAGGTCCCGCCGGTAGCGGGCCATGAAGTCCCTCCCCTTGCGTCCGACGGCGATGACGCTGGTGGGCGCCGTCTGTTCCAGGAGGAAGCGGAGGGCGGTGCGGTTGAGGTTGGCGGGGAGGGCCCCGCAGAGCCCCCGGTCGGGGGTGAGGAGCACCACCTCCACGCGGCGCACCGGCCGTTGCCGGAGGAGGGGGGGGACCTCCTCCTCCCTGAGGGGCTGGGCCGCCAGGTGTCCCGTGAGCTCCTGGATACGCTGGGCATAGGGGCGGCCTGCCAAGGTGGCCTGCTGGGCGCGCCGCATCTTGGTGGCGGCCACCATCTCCATCGCCCGGGTGACCTTCGCCGTGTTCTGGATGCTCCGGATACGGCGGCGGATCTGGCGCAGGGTGGGCATCTCAGAGCCGAAAGCCCGCCTTGAACTCGGCGATGGCCCTCTTCAGGGCCTCCTCCGTCGCGGGGGTGAAGTCTTTGGTCTCCCGGATGGTCTTCCCGATCTCGGGGTGGGCGGTGTCCAGGAAACGGTGGAACTCGGCCTCCCACCGTTGCACCTGGGGGACGGGCACGTCGTCCAGGTAGCCGTTCACCACGGCGTAGAGGATCATCACCTGGTGTTCCAGGGGCATGGGCTGGAACTGGGGCTGTTTGAGGACCTCGATAATGCGCTGCCCCCGCTCCAGTTGGCGTCGGGTGGTGGGGTCCAGGTCGGCGGTGCCGAACTGGGCGAAGACGGCCAGCTCCCGGTACTGGGCCAGGTCCAGGCGCAGGCGCCCCGCCACCCGTTTCATGGCCCTGGTCTGGGCCGCACCCCCCACCCGGGAGACGGAGAGGCCGACGTTGATGGCCGGGCGGATGCCGGCGTTGAACAGGTCCGTCTCCAGGTAGATCTGCCCATCGGTGATGGAGATGACGTTGGTGGGGATGTAGGCGGCGATGTCCCCCGCCTGGGTCTCGATGATGGGGAGGGCGGTGAGGGACCCCCGGTTGTGGTTGGGGGGGAGGGTGATCCCCCTTTGGGCTGCCAACTCCCGCACATAGTCGGGGTGGAGCTTGGCGGCCCGCTCCAACAGGCGGCTGTGGAGGTAGAACACGTCGCCCGGGTAGGCCTCCCGCCCCGCAGGGCGACGCAGCAGGAGGGAGATCTGACGGTAGGCCCAGGCGTGTTTGGTCAGGTCATCGTAGATGATCAGGGCGTCTTCCCCCTCCTCCATGAACTCCTCCCCCATGGCGCACCCCGCATAGGGGGCCAGGTACTGGAGGGCGGCGGAGTCCGAGGCGCTGGCCACCACCACCGTGGTGTACTCCATAGCCCCGTGTTGCTCCAGGGTGCTCACCACCTGCGCCACCTTGGACGCCTTCTGCCCGATGGCCACGTAGATGCAGTACAGGTCCTGCCCCTTCTGGTTGATGATGGTGTCCAGGCAGAGGGCGGTTTTCCCCGTGGAGCGGTCGCCGATGATCAGCTCCCGCTGGCCCCGGCCGATGGGGATCATGGCGTCGATGGCCTTGATGCCCGTCTGGACGGGGGTGTCCACGCTTTTCCGTTTGGTCACGTCGGGGGCCACCCGTTCCACGGGGCGGAAGCGGTCGGCCTTGATGGGCCCTTTGCCGTCCAGGGGGCGGCCCAGGGCGTCCACCACCCGCCCCAGGAGGGCTTTCCCCACAGGCACCTCCACGATGCGTCCGGTGGAGCGGGCCGTATCCCCCTCCTTGACCTCCTTTTCACCCCCCAGGAGCACCACGCCCACCCCGTCCTCTTCCAGGTTCATGGCGATGCCCATGACGCCTCCGGGGAACTCCACCAGCTCGTGGTAGCGGCATCCGGCCAGCCCGTGCACCCGGGCGATGCCGTCCCCCACCTCCACCACCGTGCCCACCTCCACCATACCCACCCGGGCCTCGTAGCCCTCGATCTGCCGGCGGAGAACGGTCACCAGGTCCTGTCCTCGCAGAGCCATACATCACCCTCCACCTCGGCAGTTTACCCGACCCCCACCAGGGTCTTCCGCAGCGCCGCCAGGAGGCCCCGCACGCTGCCGTCCACCACCCTGTCCCCGATGCGCAGGACCAGCCCCCCAAGGAGGGAGGGGTCGGTGTGCACCGAGAGGACGACCCGCCGCCCCAGGGCCCGGCTCAGGCGCTCGGCCATCTCCTCCTCCTCCCTGTCGGCAAGGGGGGCGCCAACGGTCACCTGCACCCGGAGCACGCCCTGGGCGGCGTCGACGAGGCGCTGGAACTCCTGGAGAACCCGGGGGAGGATGCGGAAAGCCCGCCGTTGGGCCAGCAGGGCCACCAGGTTGTAGGCCATGGGGTTCAGGTGGGGGAGCGCCTCCCGCACCAGGGCTACCCGCTCCCGCAGGGGGATGCCGGGGGCATCGAGGACCGCCGCCGTCGGCGGGGCGCCGGCCAGGGCGACCAGGTTTTGGAGGTCGTGGAGCCACTTATCCACCGTCCCCTGGTCCCGGGCGATCTGCCACAGGGCCAGGGCGTAGCGCTTTGGGGAGGGGAGGGGACGGCCGGGCATCGGTTAGGTCCTCCGGAGGTTTTCGGCCTCCTCCAGCACCCGCTCCGCGAGGCGGCGGTTGGCCTCCCGGTCCAGGTTCCGCTCCAGGATCCGCTCCGCCGCCAGGATGGCCAGCTGGGCGAAGTGACGGCGCACCTCTTCCATGGCGGCATCCCGCTCCGCCTGGATCTCCCGGCGGGCCCGCTGCAACGTCGCCTCCACCTCCTGGCGCGCCCGCTGGCGTTCCTCCTCCCGGTAGCGTTCGGCCATCTGCCGGGCCTGCTCCAGGATGGCCTGGCTCTCCTGCCGGGCCTGCTCCACCTGCCGCCGCATCTCCTCCTGGATCCGGGCCGCCTCCCGTTTCACCCGCTCCGCCTCCTCCATGGCCTCCTTAATGCGCTGGGCCCGGGCGTCCAGGAGGGCCAGGACCCGTTTGTAGGCGAAGACATAGAGGATGGCCAGGAGGAGGAGGAAGTTCACCAGGTACGCTATCAGACTGGGGATGTCAAACCCCAGCTTGGTCATCGTGTCCCTTCCTGAAGAGGGTCCCGGCCGGACCCTAGGCCACCATGGCGAGGATCACCGCCACGATGAGGGCGTAGATCCCCAAGGCCTCGGCGAAGGCGATGGCCAGGATCATGTTGGTGAGGATGGCGCCCCGGGCCTCCGGGTTGCGCCCCAGGGCGTTCATGGCCGCCGCCCCCAGGAGGCCTATCCCCAGGCCGGGCCCCAAGAGGCCCAGGCCGATGGCCAGGCCGGCCGCCAGCATCTTCACCGTTTCCGGGGTCAGCGTTTCAGGCATGGACCTCCTCCCTTACAGGCTCTGTGGGCCGTCCTTGGCCCTATTCCCTTGTATATAGCGCAAACATGAGCGCCACAATGGCCCCTAACAGGGCAATGGTCACGAGGATCATGGTGAAGAAGATAAGGGTGACAAGGGTCGTCACTGCCCCCTCCTAGTGCTGTTCTCCTTCCTCGTGGCCCGTCACCGCCAGGGCCACGAAGACCGTTGTGAGGCCGGCGAAGATCAGGGCCTGGACAAAGCCCACCAGGATCTCCAGGCCGTAGAAGGGCACGGCGAAGACGAAGGTCACCAGGAAGGCCGCCACCAGGAGGAGGATCTTCCCGGCGGTCATGTTTCCGAACAGACGGAAGGTGAAGCTGACGATGCGGATGAACTCGCTGAGCAGCTCCAGGAGGCCCACAAAGAGGTCGATGACCCCCTGGAAGAGGCGTCCCCGGAGGAGGTTCCCCACCCGGAAGAACTTGCCCAGGTACGATACCCCCAGGGCCCGGAAGCCCCAGAACTCTACAAAGGCGAAGGAGACCAGGGCGAGGGCGAGGGGCATGTTCACGTCGGTGCCGGCGCTGCGGAGGAGGGGGATAAAGACGGTCTTGCTTTTCCCCTCCTTCACCACCTCCTCGGTGAAGCCCAGGGAGGGGTAGAAGGGCAGGAGGGCCAGCCAGGCGTTGAAGGCCACGAAGAGGAAGATGGTGGCGATGATGGGGAAGAAGGGGCGGGCGTACCGGGGGCCGACCACCCCCTCCACAAAGCGGTAGAGGCTTTCGAAGACCACTTCCACCAGGTTCTGCCACCGCCCCGGCACCATCTTGAGGGAGCGGGCGCCTCCCACGAAGAGGGCGATGAGGACCACGGTGGTCACCCAGGAGGAGAGGATGGTGTTGCGCAGGGTGAAGGGGCCGATGCGCCAGGGGAGGGGGTCCGCCGCCAGGTGCACCTCGGGGCGGGGGAGGAAGGGTTTCATCCCCAAGAAGGCCGCGCCGATGGCCCCGGTGAAGAGGCCCCCCAGCCCCAGGGCCACAACCCCCAGGGCCGTCAGCACCAACCACCGTCTATCCAGGCCCACGGGGCCTCTCCCCCCTCTGGTCAGCTTTGGGTGTATCACCACCGGTGAGGAAGGGGAGCACCATCCTGTACACCCCATAGAAGGCGACGGCGCTGCCCAGGACCACACCCCCCAGGGTGAACCACGGCCTGGTCCCCAGCCACCCGTCCAGGAGATATCCCCCTACGGTGCCTCCCACTACGGACACCCCGATGTAGAAACCCAGCCCCACAACCCGCAGGGCCGGGACCCACCACGCCACACCCCCCTCCCGACTTTGTGCAGTGTATCACACACCGAGGGGGCCGTCAACGCCGGCCCCCTCCCCGCTGACGCCGCGGCCGGGCCCGGGCCTTAGGAGGACTGCCCCTTCCCCAGGTCCTCCAGGTTCAACCCCTCGATGAACTCCTTGAAGGCCCCCAGCTTGCGGATCTCCTCCTCCGTCACCCTCTCCGTCTTCTCCCCTTTCGGCCGGGCCTCCTCCCCCTCCTTCTCCGGGACAATCCCTGCCCGCTCCAACACCGCCTCCTCCGCATAGATGGGCGCATTCACCCGCACCGCCAGGGCGATGGCGTCGCTGGGCCGGGAGTCAATCTCCAACACCTTCCCATTGGCCTCCAGGACAATTTTGGCATAGAATGTGTCGTCTTTCAGGTCGTTGACAACGATATACGACACCCGCGCCCCGAAAGCGTGGATGATGTTCCGGACCAGGTCGTGGGTGAGGGGGCGGGGGACTTGCACGTCCTGGAGCTTAATGGCGATGGAGTCGGCCTCGGCGGGGCCGATCCAGATGGGGAGGTAACGCTCCGCCCCCTTCTCTTTCAGGATGACCACCCTCTGGTAGTTCATGAGGCTGACGCGGATGCTGTCGACGACCATTTCCAGCATAGCCATAGCGCCCTCTCTCCTCTCCCGTTAGGGCCATGATACCTCCCCTGCCGGGGGGATGCAAGCCCTGGGGCTCTGCTGAGGTTGGGACACGAGTTGGGACAGGGAGAGGGGGGACCTCCTCGCCGATAGAATGGAGGATACCAAAAACCCCACCACAGGAGGTCCCCCATGGCTCACCGTATCCCCATGCGGGCATTTATGCAAGCCCTCTTTGCGGACACAACCCTGGCGGCTCAGGCGGCCGAGATCGCCCAGGCCCTCCTGGCCGCCCGCTCT
>Ga0079995_1061365_pt1 | contig 43198 bp, 37 predicted proteins | sample FaiFalFF_MnMetaG_2_FD_69198 | JGI IMG/M metagenome (GOLD analysis project Ga0079995, IMG submission 69198) | Freshwater microbial communities from Yellowstone National Park, Wyoming, USA - Fairy Falls C (FF_Mn_C) (SPADES assembly) (version 4) | ecosystem: Environmental > Aquatic > Freshwater >... | reverse complement strand
GCAAAACCCGTGGCACCAATCGGATTATAAGCCCACCTCTTAGAGTTAAAAACGGGTCCCGCAAGATCTATATGCGCCCAATTTATCCCCTCTTTTACGAATTCCTTCAAGAAAAGGGCGGCATATATGGCTCCACCCCATCTATCTAGGGCGGAGTTTTTAATATCCGCATCGTACGTTTTTAATTTCTCGTATATAAATGGATCCTCAAGGGGCATCCTCCAAAACCTCTCCCCCGCAAAATACCCAGCCTTTAATATACCCTTTGCCAAATTTTCATCGTTTGAAAATAGCGCGGCGGTAAATTCCCCAAGCGCCACAACCGCTGCACCTGTCAAAGTCGCCAAATCTATAAGATAATCCGGTGAGAGCTCGGATGCGTAAGAAAGGGCATCCGCGAGGGTTAATCTCCCCTCCGCGTCCGTGTTCAGGATCTCCACCGTCTTCCCGGAGTAAGTTTTAACGATATCCCCTGGCCTGACCGCATTCCCATCAGGCATATTTTCCGTTGCGGCGAATATCCCATGAACCTCGTAATCCGAACCCAACTCCCCCAAACCCACAAATGTCCCCAAAACCGCACAAGCCCCACTCTTGTCTATCTTCATTGTCATCATATCCTCAGCTGTTTTTATAGAAAGCCCACCGCTGTCAAAAGTTAAGGCTTTCCCCACTAAAACTATCTTCCCCTTTGGCTCTCTTGCCCTGTAAGTCATATGAACAAAATAAGGCTCTTTTGTACTTCCCCAGTTAACCGCAAGAAAGGCGTTCATACCCATCCTCTCAATTTCCTTCTTCTCATAAACCTTCACCTCAAAGTTATATTTCTTTGATATTTCCACCGCCTTATCCGCCAAGAACTTGGGCGTTGCTATATTTGGTGGTGTATTTACTAAATCCCTCGTGAAGTTTGTTGCTTTGGCGTAAATTTCCGCGATTTTTGTTTCCTCTTCCTCCTTACCTTGGAAAAAGATCTCGGGCTTTTCCTCCTTCTTTGTTTTATACTCTGAAAACTCATAATCCGCCAAAAGCAATCCTTCGTAGAAGAAACGGTACCACTCCTTTTTTGATACGAACTGAGGTTTCTTGAAAAATACGGACTTTGCTCTAAGGCTTTTTACAAGCTCAAGGGTATCCGCTATACTCCACCTATAATCAAGGGGCTTATTGCCGGTGTTTTTTATCGGGAAATGCAGGGTTTTCCCTTTAAAGAACGGTTTCCCTTCCCTTTCAAACCTTACCACTATATCCGCATCCGCCTTTTCCACAACCTTCACCATAGTGAGTATTCTAAAGTATCCAAAAGTAATTGATAAGCACCGAAAATTACGGGATATTCTATCCTCTTTGCCCCCCGGATTTTATATGGTAGATCGCCGGAGACAAAAACCTGGTTTATTTTGTAAGTTTTCTTAAGTTCCCAAACAAGGGTTTCTAAGCCCCCATTAAACATACCCTCAATTGCGCTATTTATCGCCCTTTCCGTATCCCCCCCGATCTTCTCTATTGCCAGGATCCCGTAAGACCTCCTTATATTGGAAAATGGTGGCAGTATAGGTCCCCCATAAAAAATCCCCTTTTTTACCACGTTTATGGTAATTGAGGTTCCTGAAACTACAATTATCGCATCTTTTTTAGATCTAATAAAAGGATAACAACCCGCTATCCTATCCGCACCCACAAGATCCAAGGAATATTCGCTCTTTATCTTGAGTTCTTTTGGCGATAATACGAAAAGCCCCGGAAAGATCCTTAAAAGCATTGGATTTAAACTCTTCACCGTTGAAACCAAAATCCCAACATCGTAATTTGGGACCATTAACCCATCCAAAAAAGCATAAGATGAAATTACCAAAAATTTTAACTTCCCATCCTCAAATATTGCCAGCTTTAAATTCGTATTTCCCGCATCAACGATTAAAGCCCTCAAGCGGTGATCTTAAACTCATCCCCCTCCGCGCTTATCCTTATTTCCCCCTCCTTAACTTTACCCGAAATTATAAGCTCCGAGAGCTTGTTCTCTATCTCCCTCTGTATTACCCTCCTTAAAGGTCTTGCGCCAAGCAAAGGATCAAACCCCTTCTTAACGAGTAATTCTAAAGCCTTTTCATCCAAAACTACCCTCAAGTTCCTTTCCTTAAGCCTTTCGTTCAACCTGTTTATGAGAAGGGTGGCTATTTTCTTGACATCCTCCCAACGCAAGGGATTAAACACAATTATCTCGTCTATCCTGTTCAGAAACTCTGGCCTGAAGTAGGATTTTACAACATCAAGGACCTTTTCCTTTGCCCTTTCAAACTGCCTTTCAAATTCCCCCTCAAGCTCCTTTAATTTCTTTTCAAATTCCCCATCCTTCTCAAGGAGATTCTGATATGCCCTATTAAAGTTGTTCGCCACCTCCCTCAGGTATTCCGCCCCGAGATTGCTCGTCATAATTATTATCGTGTTCCTAAGGCTTACGGTTCTACCGTGGCTATCCGTGAGCCTCCCATCATCCAATACCTGAAGGAATAGGTCAAATACCCTAGGATGCGCCTTCTCTATCTCATCAAGGAGAATTACGGAATAAGGCTTCCTCCTAACCGCCTCGGTTAGTTTCCCTCCCTCCTCGTATCCTACATAGCCAGGAGGTGCTCCTATTAGTTTTGCAACGCTATGCTCTTCCTTGAACTCCGACATATCTAACCTTATCATCGCATCCTCATCCCCGAATATCACCTCCGCCAAAGCTTTCGCAAGCTCCGTTTTTCCAACACCGGTGGGTCCCAAAAATAGGAAGGATCCCAACGGCCTCTTTGGGTCGCTTATTCCCGCCCTTGCCCTCCTTATCGCCTCCGCCACCTTCCTAACCGCCTCCTCCTGATCCACAATCCTCTTATGCAACTCTTCCTCAAGCCTCAAAAGTTTCTCCCTCTCCTCCTCCACGAGCCTAGAAACCGGAATACCGGTCAGATTCGCTATAACCTCCGCGACATCTTCCTCCGTTATTACTATCCCACTTTCCCCCTTCTCCCTCTGCATCTCCAACAACTTCTTCTTCAACTTTATAAGCTCCGCGTTCTTCCTCTCCCACTCCTCTATCTTACCCTCCTCCTCAAGCTTCTTAACCTCCTTTTCCAGTTTTTCTATCTCCGCCTTTAATGATTCCCTATCTTCCCCCTTTGAAATTCCCTCCCTTAAAGCCTTTATATGCCTCTCTATCTGTATGGCCGCAGCCTCGTCCCCCCTGTTCCTCGCCCTCTCCAGCTCCGCTTCAAATTCCGCTATCTTTGCGGATATTTCCCTCTCGTAGGTTGAAGGTGATGATACTTTAAGCTTTTTCCTGGCACAAGCCTGATCCAAAACATCCACCGCCTTATCGGGTAGTCTCCTGTTTTGTATGTACCTATGCGAGAGTTTAACAGAGGCTTGTATAGCCTTATCTTCTATAATCACATTATGGTGCTTTTCAAGCTTGGGCCTTAGAGCCTTAAGCATAAGGATGGCGGTCTCTATATCGGGTTCATCCACCCATATAGGCTGAAGCCTCCTTTCAAGGGCTGGATCCTTCTCTATGTACTTCCTATATTCATCCGCAGTTGTCGCCCCTATAACCTGTATCTCGCCCCTAGCCAAAGCGGGTTTTAGTAGGTTTGCCGCGTCTGTGGCCCCTTCAGCCCTTCCAGCACCCATAATAGTATGTATTTCGTCTATAAATAGTATAACGTTTGGATTTGCTTTAAGCTCCTCGAGAAGCTTCTTTATCCTCTCCTCAAAGTCCCCCCTATACCTGGTCCCCGCTATTAATGCTCCCATATCAAGGGATAAAATCCTCTTACCCTTCAAAGATTCCGGAACTTCTCCTTTTACTATCCTCTGAGCCAAACCCTCAACTATCGCGGTCTTTCCCACCCCCGCATCACCTATCAAAACTGGGTTATTCTTCGTCCTCCTCGTTAAAACCTCTATCACCTGCTCTATCTCCTTATCCCTACCAACCACAGGGTCAAGCTTCCCCTCCTCCGCCATCTTCGTCAGATCCACAGTAAACCTCTCCAAAACGTTCTTTTCCTCTTCCTTAAGATCTTCTAATCTTCCGTTCATTTTCTCACCCCCTTTATAACCCAAAATTTGCGAAATTATCTTTCCCGCAAAACTCCCATTCCCAATCAAAGCCCTTATGAAATCCGCGGTGTCTATATTACCCCCTTGCCCACTTGATACTTTATCCAGAGCATCCTCCAAAAAGTATGACCAAATTGGCTCACCTACGCTTTCAAGATTCAAGGACCTCAAAACCCTCCTTGCTATCCTCCTAGGATCAAAGCCGTTTTCCCTTAAACCTTCAAAAGAAGCGGAGAGCTTATCGTAAATATCCGAAATCTCATACAAAACATCCTCCGAAACCTTATTTTCAAGGGCCCTGTAAATCTCCTCGGGTATTTCCACGGTCTCCTCCCTATAAAACCACCTCCTCCTCCCTATAGGTGCTCCAAAAAATTCGCTTATAAGCCTCTCCCATTCGCTGAAGAATTCCTCCTCGGGTGACCACCTTTTAACCCTTATCCTTACGGTCTTCCCCTTATTTGGGCTTGATGCTTTTCTAATAAGCTCCGCAAACTCGTTGGATAAACCATAACTCCTAAAACTCCCATAAACCCTTTGCAAATACTCTAAGTAGCTTTTCTCAAACTGATCCAACTGAGACCAAACCTGCTCAAGAACCTTGTTTATTTCCCCCTTTACCGCCTCAATGCTTAACCCATTCCTCTCAAGGTACTTCGCAAATGGCTCATCTTTACTTTCAAATAGGGAGGCGAGGAAGTGGTCGCTATCAACCACAAGATCCCCCCTCCTTTTGGCAATCTCCCTCGCCCTATTTAAGTATTTTTCAAGGCTTTGGGATATTGGTTTTCCTTTCCATTCCATAAGTTTGAATTCTAAGGCGAAAAAGTTTTTAAAATCTGAAAACGGGGAATGCCCTTTCTTCGGGGATGTTGTTTATCACCACCGAAAGAACAAAGCTTAGAATCTCCCTTGTTTCCTTCGGGTCTATTATCCCATCATCCCAAAGTCTTGCGGTAGAATAGTAAGCATTACCTTCCCTTTCGTACTTCTCAAATATCTCCCTCCTTATTTTCTCCTTCTCCTCTTCCGGCATCTCCTTTCCCATCCTCCTATATTGGTTCTCCTTGATTATTATCATAACGGTGGCCGCCTGCTGTGCCCCCATCACGGAGATCCTCGCATTTGGGTACATAAACAGAAATCTGGGGTTATATGCCCTACCAGCCATAGCGTAATTCCCCGCCCCGTGGGAACCACCAACTATTATCGTTATTTTTGGGACGGTTGCGGTTGATACCGCCTGAACCATCTTTGCCCCATGCTTTGTAATTCCCTCCTCCTCATACTTCCTCCCCACCATAAATCCCGTAATATTCTGTAGGAATATTAAAGGGATCCTCCTCTGATCTGCAAGCATTATGAAGTGCGCCCCCTTAAGGGCGGATTCGCTAAAAAGAACCCCGTTATTCGCCAGTATCCCAACGGGTATCCCGTTTATATGCGCGAAGCCACAAACCAAGGTTGTCCCATAATTTGCTTTAAATTCGTGGAATTCGCTCCCATCCACGATCCTCGCTATAAGCTCCCTCATATCAAAAGTCTGCCAAGGATCCTTTGGAAGGATCCCATAAATCTCTTCCGGGTCATACAGGGGTTCCTCGCTCTCCCTGATCTCAATGGGTATATTTCTCTTTATGTTTAAATTCCTGAAGATAGACCTAATGATCTCTATCGCCTCTTCGTCGTTCTCCGCCAAGTGATCCGTTACACCAGAAATCGTTGAGTGCATAATTCCTCCTCCAAGGCTCTGCTCATCCACCTCCTCACCCGTAGCCGCCTTAACCAACGGGGGACCCGCGAGGTATATAGTTCCCGTACCCTTTACTATGATATTTTCATCCGACATCGCGGGGACATAAGCCCCACCCGCCGTACACATACCCATCACGCAGGATATCTGGGGTATTCCCATAGAGGACATTATCGCCTGATTGTAAAAGATCCTACCAAAGTGCTCCTTATCCGGGAAAACCTCCGACTGCAAAGGTAAATAAACTCCCCCCGAATCCACCAAATAAACTATCGGTAGCCTATTCTGTAAGGCAATTTCCTGCGCCCTTATGTGTTTCTTTATAGTTTCCGGAAAATAAGTTCCACCCTTTACCGTAGCGTCATTTGCTACGATCACAGCATGTTTTCCTTCAATTATCCCTATTCCAGTTATTATACCCGCCTGAGGTACCTCGTTGTTGTACATCCCATATGCCGCAAGGGGTGAAAGTTCCAAAAATGGGGTTCCGGGGTCTATAAGTTTCTCCACCCTTTCCCTCGCCAAAAGCTTACCCCTCTCCCTGTGAAGTTTTACCGCCTTCTCCTCCCTCTTATGTCTAACCTCCTCAAGGATCCTTTTGTACTCCTCCACCTTAGCCTTGTGAAACTCATAATTTTCCTTGAATTCGGGTGAATTGGGATTTACCTCACTTTTTATTACCCCCATACTTCAGCTCTCTGAGCTTTTCAAGAACCTCCTTAGCATGCTTAGAGGGATTTACATTCTTCCAAACGAAGGCGATTTTACCCTCAGGATCTATAAGGTATGTTATCCTCTTTGTGAAGGGGAAACCCTTCGTCTTATAAGCTTCTATTATCTTCCCATCCTTATCCGCCAAGAGGTGAAAATTTAGCCCGTACTTGGTGCAAAACTCTTTATGGGACTTCTCGTCATCCCTACTAACCCCCAGTATTACCGCATCCTCCCTCTCAAACTCCTCCCTCAATTGCTCAAAACCCTTCGCCTCCATCGTACAACCCGGAGTATCATCCTTGGGATAAAAGTACAGAACCACCCATTTTCCCCTAAGATCCTCAAGCCTTATTGTATCCCCATCTTGATTCACTGCGGAAAACAAGGGTGCCAAAATTCCAACTTCCAAAGCCATATTGGGTATTATACGGTAGTTTTGCTTTCCTTCAACTTCCTAATTGCCATCCTGAAAACTTCGGACCTATGTACGTAATCCCTAAACATATCAAAGGAAGCGCATGCGGGGGAAAGGAGAATAGGCTCCCCATCCGAAGCCTCGTAAGCCTTAAAAACCGCATCAAACATATCCTTAGCCACAACAACCTCAACTATATCCGAAAACGTATCATAAATCAATTTCGCGCTCTTCCCCATCGTTATGATCTTCTTAACCCTCTTTTTTACCTCATCCCTCAAGGATTCGAAGGTCAATCCCTTATTATCCCCTCCCATAATCAATATCACCCTATCAAAGCCCCTTATGGCGTATAATGTTGCGTGCGGGTTTGTCCCCTTTGAATCATCGTAAAATTCCACATTATTTACCCTATCAACGAACTCCACCCTACTTTTGAGCTTCTTGAGGCTTTCAAGGTCAAATTCTCTTACACCCAAGGAGAAGGCGGATAAAACCGCAAACATAAGGTTATAAATTGTCGCGGGATCCAGAAGATGGTTGGGAACCTTAAGCTTCCCAAAATCCCCATATATATACCCGTTTTCGTAATATGCGTCCGCCCCTTTTGAAAACATTGAAACTTTTAGAATCTTACCCCTTGCATGAGCCTTGCAAACCTCAAAGTTTTCGTCGTCAAGGTTCAAGATGGAAACCCCTCTTTCGTCCATATTTTGGAATATCTTGAGCTTATCCCTCAAGTAGTTTTCAAAGCTTAGGTGCCAATCAAGGTGGTCGGGGGATATGTTTGTTATAACCGCAACGTCGGGTTTAAACTCCCTTATATAATGGAGCTGAAAGCTTGAAATTTCCAAAACGAACGTACCTTCCTTAAATGCGAGCTCGGAAACGGGATTCCCCCAATTCCCCCCTATGTACGAACCCTTTATCAGCTGGTGGGTAAAGTAAGCGGTAGTGGATTTCCCGTTTGTTCCCGTAATTGCTACGGTTTTCCCCCTCAAAAATTTCCAACCGATCTCTATCTCCGGAATTATCGGAATTTCAGACCTCTCAACCCTTGAAAGGATCCTGTTATGCGGTGGGATCCCGGGTGAAGGTGATACGACATCGCACATAAGGATCCTGTAGGTATTCTCCCTCTCGTCCCCCTCTTTAAGATCCGATACGAAGGTTTTTATCCCCAACCTATCCGCCAAACCCTTCAGCGCCCTACCCGTCCTCCCAAATCCCAAAATCCCCAAATACTTACCCTCAAGCTTCATAAGACGTTATCTTTATTTCCCTACCCTTAACTTCAACCTTAACGGGTTTTCCGTAGCATTCGGAGACGAAACCCTCAAGGGCTCCTATTAAGGGACTTAGTGCTTTACTTTCATCACTATGCGCCTTCAAAAGAAAGGAATCCTTAACAAATACCTTTATGCTTTCCCCCTCAACCGAACTCTCTATCTCCCCAAATCCAGTAGCATTAAAGAAAACACCTATAAGATCAGCCAACTTTTGAATGTCAAGACCTTCAAGATTTGAGTTTTCCTTAAAAGCCCTTGCGGCGGACCTTCCCGCCTCAACTGAACCCCTCCTTATCAAACCTGCAAGAGGACCGGCGACCTTCAAAATCTGAGAATAAACTTCAAAAACAAAATTCTTGGGAAGTATAACCCCTTCCTCCCTAAGGAACTTTTCAACCTTCTCCTTCATCCTCCACCTCCTACTTATAAGCCCTTAGCATCTCCGCGAACCTTTCCTTGTTCTTCCTGAATTCCATAAAGAGGGGTCCGAGTTTCACCCTCGCATCCGATATGAAAGCCACATAAAACCCCTCAACCTTACCAACCAATATTGCGTATTCCTCACCCGAGGTAAATACCAATTGAAAGTCGTTATCTTTAAACTCCCTTAGTACGTTTTCCATCATGGTGCTTGCGGAGGAAACCAAACCCGCAATTATTATTGGGTCCTGAATGCTTAAACTTCTTGATATACTGTATCCCATAGGCAAACCCTCGTCCGAAGCCACAATCACCCCCAAAACCTCCGGCGCCAACTTCTGTATATCCCTCAAAATTTCTTCCATCATAGCGTATATTATACGGGTGATATATTTTGATTTGATGGTAAAAATATCGGAATTATTTTTATACCGCAACGTAAGTTACCCTCGTGGACCTTGATGTTGGCTTTTCCGTTGATAGGTCGTCAAAGTAATATACGCCCGTAAATCCCGCCCTCGTTAAAAGTGTTTTCACCTGGTTGGGAGAATATCCCCTTTCAACGTAAATTTCCTCAACCTTCCTGTAAAGGTTCTCCCCGTATGGGACAAAGAGAATTAAGTTTAACCTTGAGATCGCGTTCCCCAAGTATTCCCCCTTCCAGATGCTGTATATTCCGTTCCTCAACACCTTTACAAAAACCGCCTCGTTCCATATGGTTTGCATGGCATAAGGTGTATTGAGATCAAATATGAAAACCCCACCATCCCTAAGGTGCCTTCTAATGTTTATAAAAGCTTTGAGCATTTCTTCGTCTTCAAGAATATTGTTAAGGCTATCAAAGGTGCTTACCACCGCGTCAAACTTTTCGTCTAAAGAAAATTCCCTTACGTCCGCGACAAAAAACTCAACATCCGGCAGTTTTCTCCTTGCGACCCTTACCATATCTTCGGAACTGTCCACCCCCACCACCTTAAATCCCATATCGTTTAAATGTTTCGTTAAGTTACCCGTACCACACCCCACCTCCAAGACCTTCTCCACTTTCACCCTCGCCACCGAAAAGAACCTAACCACATACCTCGCCCATTTCTCGTAATCCACATCCTCAAAGAGAAAATCGTAGTACTCTGCTATCTCGGAAAAGGGCTTGATAGACACCAAAAATTATATAGCGGTTCCAATCATTTGATGGTAAGGATATACGAATTTCCCTCTATTTTCCCCACAACCTCCTTTCCCAAGAGCTCGGAAATGAAACCCTCAATAATTCCTATAAACTGCCCCAAGGCTATATTTGGGTCCGGGTTTGCCCTAAGCATAAACGAATCCTTTACCTCAACCCTTATCTTATCCCCATCCACCTCACATTTCACATCCCCCATACCCGAAATCTTGAAGAAGGTCTCTACTACCGATGGAACCTCCTCCTCCTTTATCTCCGTTATTTTGTACCTTTCCCTCAGGAAATTTTTAAAAGATTCCGCAACTTTCTTCCCCGCATCCCTCGTTATTATCCTCCTCACACCCACGGGAATATCTCCGAGGAAGTTGGCGAGGTTGGAATAGGCGCTTTCTATTAATACCTCCGGGAACTTTAACCCTTCAAGCTCCAAGTATATCTTCGCATAAGCCCTCAAAAACTCCCCTTTCATCCCTTAACCTTGAGAATATAAGATCTATCCCTCACCTCGCCTTTAACTCCCTTTCCGAGGATTCCCGATAAGAATCCCTCAACAACGCCGAGGAAAGGCCTGAGCATTTCCTTCGGTTCCAGTGAAGACTTAAAGAGTGGAGAATGTAGGAATTCCAATAATATCTCGTCTCCGTTAATGGAAACCTTCACCTTTCCCATACCCGTGAAATCGTAAATTTTTTCAAGTAATTCTGGGATATCCCTAAAATCAATTTCCCCACCTAAGGAATCCATAAAAGCTTGCGCATACCTTTTACCCGCCCCCCGCGCCATCCAATCCCTAGGACCCGAAAGAAATCCGATTTTTGCCGAACCTTCAAACAAGTAAACGATAAGATCCTTCGGGAGTATAACGAGCCTCTGATTTTTTAAAATCTCCGAGAAATTATACATACTGTTCAAGGATCTTGGCAATATCGTTTTTTCTCCTGTTGAACTCCATAAACAGGGGCCCGAGCTTTGCATCCGCATCTGCTAGGATGGCTATGTAGAAATCCCCGACCTTTCCCGCAACCAAAGCCAAATCTTTACCTTTTACGTACGTCATATCAAATTCCTCATCTCCGAGACCCTCAAGAGCCCTATTTAGAGAAGAAACCGCGAAGGAGATCAAACCACCCGTTAAGATCGGATCACCGCTTTGATTCTTATCCACCGTCACGAAATCAAAGGGTAATCCATCGGGCGTGAGGATCATCAAACCCCTCACCTATGGAAGGAACAACCTCATCTCCTCAATTATACAATTCAGATAATCACATATGAGGGGATATTGTAATGTAAGAAATTTTTTCCCGTCGGGGTTTTCCGCCTTAAAATTGAAGGTATGGAGAAGAACGGAAAGAGAAATCTAAGGGAGCTTTACGAGGAGTGGAAGGAGAGGATGAGGAAGAACAGTAAGGATAGGAAGGAGGTTTTCCTGAGCCTTTCGGGAATTCCGATAAAGGAGCTTTATACCCCCCTTGATATCCCGAACTTTGATTACGAGGAGAAGCTTGGATTTCCGGGCGAGTACCCATTCACGAGGGGACCTTATTACAATATGCATAGGGGAAGGCCTTGGACGATAAGGCAGTTTGCGGGTTTTGGTAGGGCAAAGGATACAAACGAAAGGTTTAAGTACCTGATATCCATTGGTCAAACCGGACTTTCCACCGCCTTTGATATGCCCACGCTTATGGGTTACGATTCGGATCACCCTATGGCGGAGGGTGAGGTGGGTAGGGAAGGGGTTGCGGTGGATACCTTAGCGGACTTTGAGGTTCTATTTGATGGTATAAACCTAGGGGAGGTTTCCGTATCCTTTACGATAAACGCCCCAGCAATTTTCATATATAGCCTTTACCTTGCCCTTGCGGAAAAGCAAGGCGTTCCCTTTGAAAAGCTGAGGGGTACCTTGCAGAACGACATGCTTAAGGAGTTCCATGCCCAAAACGAATGGATCTTCCCACCCGAGCCATCCGTTAAGCTCGTGACAGACATAATAGAGTTTTCTTCAAGGTTCACGCCAAAATTTAACCCAGTTTCAATTTCGGGTTATCACATAAGGGAAGCGGGTTCCACAGCGGTTCAAGAGCTCGCATTTACTTTGGCGGATGGGTTTGCGTACGTTGAGAGTGCCATAAGGAGGGGTTTGGATGTTGATGAGTTTGCTCCAAGGCTATCTTTCTTCTTCAACTCACACCTTGACTTCTTTGAGGAGATTGCGAAGTTTAGGGCGGCAAGGAGGATTTGGGCGAGGGAGATGAGATATAGGTACAAAGCAAAGAATCCGGAAAGCTGGAGGCTCAGGTTCCACACCCAAACCGCCGGTTGCTCCCTAACCGCCCAACAACCCCTGGTGAATATAATTAGGACCGCCTTTGAGGCCTTGGCTGCGGTTCTCGGGGGAACGCAATCCCTACATACGAACTCTTACGACGAAGCCCTTCAGCTTCCCTCCGAGGAGGCGGTAAACATAGCGGTTAGAACCCAACAGGTGATATTGCACGAAATAGGGGTGACAAACACCATAGACCCTCTGGCTGGCTCTTACTTCATAGAGTGGCTTACGGACAAGATGGAAGAGGAGGCTTACAAATACTTTGATAAGATTTTGGACCTTGGTAATGGTTCGTTCCTTGACGGAATCCTGAAGGGAATAGAGATCGGATATTTCAAGAAGGAAATATCGGATGCGGCTTATGAGTTCCAAAAGAGGGTTGAAAGTGGGGAATTTATTTGGGTTGGCATAAACGCATATCAGGAAGATGTACCTTTGGAGGTTCCAAAATTTTATGTGGATCCCAAGATAGAGGAGGATCAGAAGGAATTTTTAAGGAAGGTGAAGGAAAGTAGGGATAACGAAAGCGTTCGTTTGGCCCTCCAAAGGCTCATCGAGGCTGCGAAAGAAAACAAAAACCTCGTCCCTTACGTATTGGATGCTGTTAAGGCATACGCCACAGAAGGAGAAATAATGGATGCCCTAAAGAAAGTTTACGGAACTTATAAGGAGACCGTGATCATTTAGCCCAAGAAAGCCCAACGTGGTAAGAGATTGGGAGATCCGGGTGGACCTGGAAGAGGTTTATAAACTGGAAGTACCTGACGTTTAAGGAGAGCCCGGCGAAGTAAGAGGGTACCCTCCCATCGTACCTGACGGATGCAAGAATTTTAAGTATTTCCGTGAGTTTCCATTCGCCCCCAATTCCGTAATTCACGGGTCCATACTGATCCTTTAGTACGCCCAGAGCGGTGGTTATATCTTCCCTTGGGGAGAAGGAGATATAGGAGCCTAAGAAGGTTTGGAGGGGAAAGCCCCCAATTTCGGGTGAATTTAAATTTTTTACGAAGATCCCAACCTTCCAAAACTCATATACCTTAAAGGATGCCCCAAGGTTCAAACCAAAGGAGGATCTATTTCCAATATCGGGCCTAGGGTTGTTTATCTGATAATAAGAAAGGGATGCCCCTAACCTCATTCCTTCAACAGGCGAAAAGGAATACCCCAAATTTGCGGAAAATTCCCCGTAAGTTCCCGAGAATTCATCCTCGCTTGGCAAATTTATAAAACTTCCCTCCGCACAAAGGGAAAATCCCTTATAACCGAACCCCAAGAAACCCTGATCAAATAGGTTGAAGGATCTCTGATAGGCGGAATATAGGGAAAAACCCTCGTAGGAAACGGATGGGTCAAAGGAAACCCTCACCGGGTTGTTAAACGGGATCATCCAAAAACCATAAAAGATCATCAATCAACCTCCATACCTTCTTTACTTTCTTTCTTGACTTCTTCCTCCTCAACCTTAAACCCCTTCTTCTTCCTGAGCTTTTGTAGGATCTTGGGTAAGTTGGTGTACTCCATTTCCTCCTCGGGTAACCTGTGGGGTTCAAATATCCCCTGCCTCCTCATGATGTTCGCCAATATGTTGGCTTCCTCCCTTACCTTATCAAAGGCGGGATCATCGAACATATCCCTGGGACCTATTAACCTGCCGTTGGCTATCTGGAAACCCGCCGCTATCACCCTTGGGGGACCGTCAAACCTTGAGGGATTCGCCTGATGGAAGGGTACGGGCATAAGGGGACCTACGTGGGATCCCCTCATCCAACCCTCAACGAAGAATGGCTTTGAGAAAGGTTCAAGGATCTCACCAACCGCGGGAAATCCACTCTGAGCCCTAACTATCAAAACGGGGTCATCCTTCCCAACGTACCTACCCGCTATTAAAGAGAGCCTTTGGGTGGATGCAACCGCTCCTATCTCGTTATCGCTCTTCCTATAAACCTCCTTAACCACGTATCTCTCAATGCTACCAATTAAAGCCAAAAGGTCGTAGGTTTCCTCCGGGCAATCCACAACGTACTCCTCACCCGTCTTCACATCAAGAACTACAAACCTAAAACCTTCGTGCATCAGAGGATCTATAACCAAACCCGATGTGTTCTGTGGATTCGCGAACATCTCGTATAGAGGTAAATTCCATGCGGAAGGTGATGTTTTATCCGCCATAAAGACTATAACGGGTTCGGATGGCCTTTCCTCAAACTCCATTTCCGCCACACCCGGACCCATACCCTTAACGTTTCCGCTGAAGGTATCCGAGAGTAGATCCTGACCCGCTCCGTAAAGCTTGAGCTCCTTCGCGACCTCCGTAGCCTTCTGGAAAGCCCTCCAAGCAAGACCGTGTATCTCCTCGTTATCCTTCCCCTTCTGGTGGGTCATTATTAGGTTTATATCGTCTCCCACCCTCATAACCACGTAGTCTATTATCAGGCCCGAGTCCCTAGCTTCTCTCAATACGTTATCCGCGGCCTCTAAGAGTTTAGGATGGGTGCTTGAGTGCCCAACCCATCCACCGACATCCGCCTTTATTACGCTCAGGGTTATACGCATAGGCGGATATTTTAAACTTGTCGGGTTTAAAATATTAATCTTGGGTGTGTGCCGGTGGTCGCCCCAAATGGGGAGGAAAGTCCGGGCTCCAAAGGGCGGGGCGCCGGGTAATACCCGGGGTGGGTAAACCCACACGGTAAGGGCCACAGAAACGAGACCGCCGAAGGCGTTAAGCCAGGCAAGGGTGAAAGGGTGGGGTAAGAGCCCACCGGCTCCGCGGTAACGCGGGGTGAGGGGGTAAAAATCCCCCGGCGGTTTTTCCCGCTCTGGTAACCTCCCGCCCGGAGCAAGGCCAAGTAGCGCCGCACCCCGAAAGGGGATAAGGTGGCCCGCCGAAATGCGGCGCGGGTAGGCCGCGATGGAAGTCGGGGGGTAACTCCCGACTCAAGATAGATGACCACCTAGTACAGAACCCGGCTTATGGCACACACCCAATTGAGGAAAACCGGGAACTTTACTGATTTCATTGATAGCATTAAGGTAACCGCAATTTTGGGTGGTAGCGTTTGGAGGGTTAATATAGAACTTCCGAACGGCTCGGGAGAAGCCTTCGTATCAAATGGACAGATTTTGTATTTGAAAATTGGGGATCTTAAGGGTGAAAACGCCCTTAAACACCTAAAAAATTACGATAGATTTTCTTGGGATATAGAGATCTTTACAGGTAGCGTCCCCGAATACCATCAAATAGACCTCTCGGTAATATACCTTGAAGAGATTTCCCCAAAGATACCCGAACCCCCCCTTGATATCTTCGACGGGAGCTTTATTGACCTGTTGAAAAAGCTTGAAATTGCCCAATTTACGGGCATAGTAATTTATGAGGGTTATATTGCGATATTCAAAATGGGTTTCCTTGGGGGAATCAGGAGTTTTGGGAGCTTAAGTAAAACAGGGGAAATTCTTGGGAGCCTCAGGGGAAAGTACGGGAGGTTTTACCTGTTGGTTTTCGAACCGGTGGAGAAGGTGGCGGGATTTATATACGGTTTGAGGGATATAACGGATTCGCCCGCTGGACAGTGGGATGCAAAGAAGGTTAAAGCGATAAATGGGACGGTGGAAGTGAGCAGGGGATTTAACAAGATCTTGATAATTTCCGATGGGAGGGAGGTTTTGACGGTTTTGGGACTTTCCTCTCCACCAACTTTCACCGAAAATATCCCAAATTTATTCTTGCGTGGTAACCTCATAAGCACTTACCCATCAACGGAAGTGGAACCTGTATTTAAATACACATTCTCTGATGCGGAAATCACCTCAAACCTCTTTTTTGAACTTGTAAATTCTTCGCGAAAGTTCCTTGGAGAAATTATATTCCGAAGGGCATCGGAGAAGGCTTTTAATTATTCCCTACCAAAAGATCCATATCCGGACGAAGTTGTTGAGACCTTAGTTCCCCAATACAGGAAATTTGAGAAGGAGATTTCGGTTTTCACTGGGAAAGCTTGGAAACAAGAAAAGGAAAAGATCCTATCCAAATACCCCGAACATATCGTGAAATTATTCACCGCTTAAAAACTTTCCTGACCTTCCTGCCATCAACTACGAAGTAAAATCCCTTTCTCTCAATTCTTTCCACCCTTCTCCCATCAACGGAATAAACCGATAACCTTCCCCCCTCAATTTCCGATATATTTTCCTTTACAGCCGTTGCACAGACGTTTATATAAGAAGCCCTTGATACCATATGTAGGAGAAGATCCCCCGAGTTTATCGCGTTATTCTCATTTACGTCAAACCATAACGCAACAAGTAAATCGTAAGTACCCGCCGAGGTACCGGGTGGAACGACGAAATACCTACCTCTGGTGGAGGAACCGGGAGGGATGGAAACCTTTATATCCCTCGGAGGGTCGCTTATGTAAGTTCCATTGTACAAGGATGCCCCTATCATTATCTGATTGTGTGTATCCTCCGCGTAGCTTTGAACGTTTACGTCTATCCTGAAGGTGTCGCCTATGCATACGTTCGTGGGAGTTGCGCTTACCGAGACGATCCTCATAGGAGTTGAGATCCTATAACCTCCCGGAGAGTAGTAATGCTCGTTTATCCACTTCCATGTAAATCCCCTGTTTGCCCACCTTGAGGATCCCCACTGGCACATACCCCTCCCGTGCCCGTAACATGTTCTACCCGAACATACGGTATCAAGTATGCATGGCCAACTTGACCCCGTACCCGAATACCCATTCCCGCATCCGCAATCGTTGTTCTCCGCGGAATATTCCGATCTTGCTATATTTCCCGAATTCTCAAGCATTATACCTGAGGTGTATCTCGCAGCATTTATCGTTGAAGTGTAACTGTCGTTCGGATCCCAAACCTGACAGCAGGTATTATCACAAATATCATATGAGGAGCTTATTGGATTTAAAACGTGCCAGGCGCCGTAAGACCTGTATGGTATCGCACCAGCTCTAAGGGAATGCGCGGTCCAGCTTGCGATCCATTCGTCATCAAGTCCAAGCTGAACGTAAGTCTCAAGGGATACGATGCTAACGGAAGAACACGTCCTACAACTGCATGATCTACCGACCCTTATAGTAGAAGGGGGAGCAAGAAAGGGAGCAAACAGTTGGTAATCCTCATCGGAGGGTTTGGAAAATTTTTTTTTATCCTCTTCCGGCTCGTAATATTGTTTTTCCTCCTTTAACCCATGCTTCTTCTCCTCTATAACCTTTGAATTTCCTTTTTTAAGCTGGGCGTTCATCCTCTGCGAACCCTCAAGGATAAAAATCCCAGTCTTAATATAAGAATTATAACCTTTCTTTGAGAAGATAACCTTCCCTTCAAGGGGCTTTTCCCCAGAACCCTTCACGGGAAACTCCACCTGATAGTACCCCTTATCGTCCGTTTTTGCGGAAAACTTACCGTAAGGCGTGCTTATTTCAACCAAAACTCCACTAATGGGCGTCCTCGTCTCCGCATCAACCACCCATCCGTACCAAACCGCAAAGCCCTCCTTTGCCTTTGGGGGTTGAGGGATCTCCATGGGCATAAGCATAAAGTTTATTTCCCTTGGTGTATTTTTATCCACCTTTAGGTTTGTCCTTAGATCCCTGTATCCCAATGCGGATACCGAAATCTCGTAATTTCCCTCCTGTAGTTCCACATTCGCGAACCCATTTTCCGTTGTTTTATAAACCGTCCCGTTTATCACCAACGTTGCCCTTATTCCGTACCCCGTTATTGCATCCGTTATGCTGAAGTTTATCGTATAACCCAACAGCCAAAGCATAGGGAGAATTATATGGTAGTCCGCGTTAAAATTCCCCAATGATAGAGGGGGTGAAGGTAAAGAATTTAAAAGTTATAGCTGACGATAGGGGGAGGCTTGCGGAGATCCTGAGAATTGACGACGAAATATTTGAGGGTTTCGGGCAGGTTTATTTTACCACCGCATATCCGGGTGTGGTTAAGGCTTGGCATGCCCACAGGTTCCAAACGGATTACATCACCTGCATTTCCGGTATGATAAAGCTCGTCCTTTACGATGAGAGGGAGGGAAGTACCACCTACGGGCAATTTGAAGAATTTTACATAGGTATTCACAATCCGATCCTATTAAAAATCCCCCCTATGGTCTGGCACGGATTTAAAAACATAGGCTTGGAGGAGGCGATAGTAATAAACGTTATAACACGGCCTTATGATCATAAAAATCCGGACGAGCTTAGGAGACCCGCCCACGGGGATATCCCTTACGATTGGAGTAGGAAGGACAGGTAATTATATAATCTCGCCCATCTCCCTAAGCTTATCCCTTATCACCATGGCCTTCTCAAACTCCAGGTTTTCCGCATAGAAATTCATAAGCTTCCTTAACTCCTTTACCGCCTTTGCTCTGGGTTTTTCCCTCAAAATTTCCTCTATTTTATCTTCCAGATCATCCTCTTCTTTCGTTAGGATCCTCTCATCCGCCACCTCTGTGATCCTCAAAATCTCTTCCTTACTCTTCTTTACGGTTTTCGGTGTTATTCCGTGAATCCGGTTATATTCCAACTGTATCTTTCTCCTCCTTTCCGTTTCCTCTATAGCTTTCTTCATAGCATCCGTAATTTCATCCGCGTAAAGTATCACCTTTCCCGCGCAATTCCTCGCCGCCCTTCCTATGGTCTGTATAAGGGCTGTGTAAGATCTTAAAAATCCGGCCTTATCCGCGTCCGTTATTGCAACCAAGGAAACCTCCGGGAGATCCAAGCCCTCTCTAAGCAAATTTACCCCAACCAAAACGTCTATGTTCCCCAGCCTTAGATCCCTCAAGATCTTCACCCTCTCTATTGCATCCAGCTCGGAATGCAAATATCCTGCCTTTATGTTCATCTCCCTCAAATAATCCGCAACTTCCTCTGCGGACCTCTTCGTTATAGTCGTAATTAAAACCCTCTCACCCCTCTCAATGGTTTTCCTTATCTCCCCCAAAAGATCATCCATCATATTCTCCGTGGGCCTAACCTCCACTACTGGATCTGGAATTCCTGTGGGCCTGACGATCTGCTCCACCACCTCTCCCCCAACAAGTTCAAGCTCAAATGGTCCGGGTGTTGCGGACATAAATATCACCTGATCCAAAAGGGACATAAGCTCATCAAACTTCAAGGGCCTGTTATCAAGGGCGGAAGGAAGCCTGAAACCATACTCTATCAGGTTCAACTTCCTCGTCCTATCCGCCTCGTACATGGCCCTCAGCTGTGGAACCGTAACATGCGATTCATCTATAACCGTCAAAAAGTCTTTGGGGAAGTAATCCAATAACGTCCAAGGCCTTTCACCCGGCTTCCTCCCCGTTATATGCCTTGAGTAGTTCTCTATTCCGGGACAAAAACCGGTTGTCCTCAAAAGCTCTATATCGTACCTTGTCCTCTGCTCAAGCCTTTGTGCCTCAAGGAGCTTACCCTGTTCCCTAAGTTCTTTCAACCTCTCCTTAAGCTCTTTCTCTATGCTCTTTATCGCCCTCTCTATCCTCTCATCCCCTCCTAAGAAGTGGGCGGCTGGATAAAGCACAAACTCTTTAAGCTCCTTAACGGTTTTGAGGGAAACCGGCTCAAGGATCCTTATCCTTTCTATCTCCATTCCGAAAAACTCCACCCTCAATATAAACTCCTCGTACGCGGGGATTATATCAAGCACATCCCCCTTTATCCTGAACCTACCCCTCTGTAGCTCAATGTCGTTCCTCTCGTACCTTAAATCTATAAGCTTAAGGGCAAGCTCCTTAAGGTTCCATTTATCCCCAACCCTTAATCTCAAAAAGCTTTCCCTTATTACATCGGGATCATCAAGGGCATAAATTGACGAAACCGAAGCTACTACGATCACATCTTCCCTTGAAAGGAGGGAGGAAACCGTTCTCAATCTAAGCCTCTCTATATCCTCGTTTATTACCGCTTCCTTGGGTATATAAGTGTCCGTTTGGGGAACGTAAGCTTCGGGCTGATAGTAATCGTAATAAGAGATGAAGTACTCAACCGCGTTTTCAGGAAAGAGGGCCTTGAGCTCCCCGTAAAGCTGTGCGGCTAAGGTTTTGTTGTGGGAGAGGATCAAAGTAGGCCTACCTATTCTAGCTATTACGTGGGCTATGGTGTATGTTTTGCCGGTTCCGGTTGCACCCAAAAGTACGGAAGACCTTTCCCCCCTCCTTATCCTCCTTACAAGCTCCTCTATTGCCTTAGGTTGATCCCCCGCGGGCTCAAAGGGCGCATGCAAAACAAAAGGCGAACCTTCAAACTTATAAACAGGCACGGAAATGTATTATAAGGCTAAATCAACTTATTAAGTATGTCAAGGAGCAAGGAAAGGATCAGGACGTTTGAGAAGGATGTTTGAAGTTGGGCGGTGAAGAAGTCCAGCATCCCCTTCTGTATATAGTTGGGTTTGAAAGCCCAAGAGATATTCCTAAGGGCCTGTGGTAGGGTTATATAAACCGCCAAAGACCATATGGGCCAGATCTTGAATGCTACAAGTACGGGAACGAGGATATATGCGCTCAAAATTAGTAAGGCATAGTAATACTTTGATAGCTCGGGTCCCAGGATCCCGGCAAAGGTCCTGTATCCTGCCCTAACATCGTCGTATATATCCCTCATATTGTTCCCATGAAGGATCCCAACTATTAGTAGGGATACGGGCATATAACCTAAGAAGGCTTTCGCATCGAGGGTTTGAGTTTGAACATAGTAAGAACCCGCGGATATCAAGGACCAGGCGAGAAAGACCGCCACATCTCCGAGGGCAAGGTACTTCCAACCTATGGGCACAAAAGCGTAGAATAAACCGAGTATAAACCCAATTCCGATTAGATATAGGATCACCTTATCAAAGTTCACTAAATACCAAAGTGCCAAACCGCTCAGGAAGGCTATACCGTAAAGGAACATTGATACGAGTAAAACCTCGGAGGGTTTAAGTAGTTTATCCACTATCACCCTGCTTGAACCCAAGGTGTCCCACCTGTCCGCTCCTTTCTTATAATCAAAGTAATCCGCGCTCGCATTCACCGCGAGGTGAACCGAAACCGCGCCGATTAAGGTAAGTAAAAACCTTAACAGGTCAAATTTTCCGGAAATTAAGGTGCCAACAATAACGGCGGCGATAGTGGCGTATATGACCCAAGGCCTAGTAGCCTGAACGTAAAGCTTCCACTTTGGCGTTTTGGGATATAATTCTTTTAACTTCTCGAAATCCTCCTCATTGAAGTTTATTTCAAAGCGCGGAATCCAACCCTTTGAGAAGTCGCTCACGAAAACCCTAGTGGGTACTATCCTGACTATAGTCGTGGGAACGATCTTTAAAAAGGGTATTATGGGGAAGTTTTTCCTCACCACTATCGTCCTTTCCCTCTCATAATCGCTTGATGGTCCTATTATCTCAGCCCTACCGTATCCCTGAATAAACCTATCGGGTGATCCCTTCTCTATTACAAAATAAACCTCGGGGTTCTCCTTGATGTTGCTTAAAGTATGCCCCTGATCTTCTAAGGCGACGTATATATACCCATCCTCATCCCCATAATACGTCTTCGCGGACCAAACCATCCCATCCCTGTTCTTTGTTGTTATAGTTATTGTGTTGTTTGAAGCCAATATTTCCGCGAACCTTCTAAGCATCTCTTCGCGGCTAAGCATAGCGGGTATTTTAAAGGGGCTTTGTTGGGGAAGTGTTGGAGGGGCTATTATCCTACAATAACTTATGAAAATTTGAAAATTTTAGGAAATTATAGATTTTATCGGGGATTTATTGAGGGGGGCGAAAGTCCCATGCCGAAAAATGGGTATTTATAAGCTGTAGGCTTATTTTCAGGGTGGTGGGGAAAATATAGAAAAATAGTTTCAGAATTATTGGACAAGGCAATAATGCAATTGACAACTACCTTAAAATTTCTACTTTAATGATAAGGGGATATTTATTATCTGATTATGTTATTGATGAGATAAAAAATAGACAAAAAGGGATTGTCGAAAAATTTAAAATTTTTAGTGAAATTTTAGAGGATATTAAAGGAAATGATTATAATGAGGCAGATTTAAAAGAAAAAATTATTAAAATTCTTGAAATTCTTGGATGGTATGAATTTAAAAGGGAGCATAGAATAAGCAATAGCAATATAAGAATTGATATTGTTGCCAATAATAAAATTATCGTTGAATGTAAAAGGAAGGGAATTGAATTTGACAAAAAAGAATCGAACAATAAAAGTCCTGCTAAGCAAATTAGAAATTATCTTTTTGATGAAGAAGTTAAAAAGTTTGCTAATTTTGGAATTTTAACAGATGGCATAAAATTTAGAATTTACTATGCTAATAAGCTTTCCGATTATATAGAATTTGATTTTGAAGAAATAAGTGAGGATGATTTTAAAGTTTTTTACTATTTGCTAAATGAAAAGGAATTTCCCGATAATTTCCTTAATGCACTAAATGAGAATTACTACTATCAAACAAAAGTTTCAGATGAGTTATTGAAAAATGTTTTTGAAAGTGTTATTCCTCTTTTAGCAGAGGAATTTCATAAAAAGGAGGAAGATTTAAAAGTACTTAAAAGACACATCCTAATTTTCCTTTTTAGACTTCTTTTTATATTTTACGCGGAAGATAGAAATTTAATTGATTTAAAAGCTTATTCGCTAAAAGACATTAGAAAAAATATAAAAAATTTTAAATCAAGTAAGACTTATGAGATTTTTAATAGAATTAAAGCAATTTTTAAGCTTATAAATGAAGGCGATAAGGAAATTAACCTTCCAAGATATAATGGGGGATTGTTTAAAGATAATGATTTTTATAATGATTTGGAAATTAGTGATAAGGTAATGAGTGAGATTATTTATAAGCTTTCGTATTTTCAAGAAAAATTTATAAACTATAAGGATATTTCAGTTAGGCATTTAGGCTCAATTTATGAAACAATTTTGGAATTTGATTTAAAAAAAGAAAAAGATTCATTTTATTTAGAAAAAGGTAAGGAAAGAAAAATTAGTGGTGTTTATTATACACCTGATTTTGTTGTTAATTTTATTATTGAAAGGACTATTGGAAGGAAAATTGAAGAGATTTTAAATGATTTTAAGAACAAGATTAGTGAAATTGAAAAAATGAATAAGTCCGAATTGTTAAAGAAATTTAAGATGTTGAAGTTGGAAGTGAAGAAAAAATTACCTGATGGTTATAGGGATAAAACGGAAAAGGAAATGAAAGAAGAGCTTAAAAATTATTATGACCCAATTGAGAGAATTCTTAATTTAAAAATTCTTGATTTAGCAAGTGGTTCTGGACATTTTCTTGTTTCTGCTGTTGAGTATTTATCTAATAAAATTGAGGAGGTTGAATATATCTTAGAAAAAGAATATAACTACAAAAGTCCATTTTTTGATAAACTTGAAAAGATTAAAAATGAAATTGTTAATTATAGCAAACATTATAACTTTAACATTAAAAAGGAGCAAATATATGATGAAAATCTTATTAAGAGAGTTATCCTTAAAAGGTGTATTTATGGTGTTGATATAAATGAATTGGCAGTAGAATTGACGAAAATATCATTATGGTTATTTTCATTTACAATTGGTGCTCCACTATCATTTTTAGACCACCATATAAAAGCAGGAAATTCAATTATTGGAACGGGGATGGAAAATAAGGAATTATTCTCATCCAATATATTACAACGAGCTAAAACAATTTTTGAAGAAATAAATGAGCTTTACGATATAACCGATATTGAAAAATCTTATGAGATGTACTCTAATTTTGAAAAATTTATAAATAAAACGAGAAAGGATTTAAATTATAGTTTAGGTTATAAGGAAGAATTGAAACCATTTCATTTTATTCTTGAATTTCCTGACGCAGTAAATGGTTTTGATATTATAATTTCTAATCCGCCTTATGTTAGGCAAGAGAGGATTAGAGATATTAAAAGTTATCTTAAAAGGGATTTTAAGAGGGTTTATTCATCTACTGCTGATATTTATGTTTATTTTTATTATAGGGCTATGGAGCTTTTAAAGGATAATGGATATTTAGGATTTATTACTTCAAATAAGTTTTTTAGAGCTAAATATGGTGAGAAATTAAGAGATTATTTAAGCTCATTTAAAATTCTTGATGTTATTGATTTTGGAGGATACAAGGTCTTTAAGTCCGCAACAGTTGATACTTGTATTATGATAATTAAAAAAGAAGAAATTTTCTTTGAAAATAACATCAATGCCCTAACTATTAACGATAATTCTATTGTTTTTGAAGATGGTTTAACTATTGAAGAAAAGTTAAAGTTTAAAGAAAAAGGCAAGAAAATTTATAGAATTAAGGACTATTTTGAAGCAAATTGTAAAATTATAAGTCAAAAGAAAAATTTTAGCAAAAATATCTTCTTAATTGCTGATGATAAAAAGTTGGAAATTAAAGAAAAAATAGAAAAAGTAGGAAAACCTTTAAAGGTTTGGAATGTTAAGATTTACCGTGGGATTATAACAGGATACAACGAAGCTTTTATCATAGACACGGAAACACGAAATAGGATTTTAGCAAACTGTAGGGATGAATAAGAGAGAAAGAGAACAGAGGAAATAATTAAGCCAATTTTGAGAGGAAGGGATATTGAGAGGTATAGGTATAAGTGGGCGGGATTGTGGGTAATTTTGGCTAAATTTGGTTTTTATAAAATTTCCCATCTTTATCCATCTGTCGTAGAACATTTAAGCAAATATGAAGAACAGCTTAAAAATAGAGGGCAATGTAGATATACGAGAACAGGGGAAAAGAGGCTAAATAAAGATTACCCTGGACAACATCATTGGTTAGAGTTAGATAACAATCCAACGGATGAATATTTAAGAGAATTTGAAAAGGAAAAGATAGTGTGGCAGGAGATGAGCCTTGAACCCTCTTTTGCTTATGATGATAAAAAATTTTATACAAATCAAACAGCCTATATAATGACTGGCAAAAATTTAAAATTTGTTTTAGGGCTGTTGAATTCTAAAATTTCAAAATGGTATATGCAAAATTTAGCCTATTCCCTATCTGAGGGAGCCCAAAGATGGATAAAGCAATATGTAGAACGCATCCCCCTTCCCCCAATCACTCCCCAAACCCAACCCCTCGCAGACCAAATAGTCCAAAAGGTAGATCATATCCTTTCCTTTACCCAATCCCCAGATTACGAAACAAATAAAGAAAAACAACAAAAAGTAAAGGAATTAGAAAAAGAAATTGACAAATTAGTTTATAAACTTTACGATTTAACAGATGAAGAAATTAGAATAATTGAGGAAAACATTTAAAAACATTGTCTCGCTTAATTTTCTCCTTAAGTGTCAAACGCGAAGGGCTTAAAAAGATAAAAACACCGTTAAAATACCCTCTATGGCATACATATATAAAGCGGGCGTTGTTGGCGGAGGAACGATGGGCTCCGGTATAGCGTATGTTATTTCCTATTCGGGGATACCGGTTGTTCTAAAGGAAATAGACGAAGAGAGGGCACAAAAGGCTTACGAGACAATAAAATCCCTATACGAGAGTAGGGTTCAAAAGGGAAGGATGACGGAGGATGAGGCGGAAAGGAGGCTCGCCCTCGTTGAGGTCACCTCTTCTTACGAACCCTTCTCGGACGTTGATATAGTAATAGAGGCGGTTTTTGAAGATCTTGAGACGAAAATAAAGGTCTTTCAGGAGCTTGAGAATTATGTTCCAGAACATACGATATTTGCGACAAACACCTCCGCCCTATCAATAACCGCTATGGCATCCGCAACGAAGAGGCCGGATAAGGTAATAGGTATGCACTTCTTCTATCCCGCGCCGGTTATGAAGCTTGTGGAGGTTATACCCGCCCTCCAAACCTCCGAAGAAACCGTACAAACCGTAATAGAATTTTCCGAATCCCTATCAAAGATCCCCATAAGGGTTGAGGAATGTCCCGGATTTTTGGTAAACAGGATCCTTATGGCTTATATGAACGAGGCCGCTTGGGCTTTACTGGAGGGTGAGGCGACCGCTCAGGAGATAGATAACGCTGCCAGGGAGTTTGGCTGGCCTATGGGTCCATTCACGCTCATAGATGAACTTGGTGTTGATGTTGGAGTTAAGGTGGCGCATATTCTCCATGAGGGGTATGGGGAGAGGATGAAGCCCGCACCCATATTGGATGTTCTAATAAAGGAGGGTAGGTTCGGAAAGAAGGCCGGTGCAGGCGTTTACGATTACGGAAAAGGTGTAAGGCCCATAGAAGAAATAGCGGAGGAGATGAGGAAGGAGCTTGGGATACAAAAGAGGAATAGCTTTGATTACAACAGACTCATGATCGCCATGATAAACGAGGCTATACTTGTCCTTCAAGAGAGGGTATCCTCCGCAAGGGATATAGACCTTGGTATGTTGGCGGGAACCGGGTTTCCGCAAGCTAAGGGTGGAGGACCTTTGATGTACGCGGACATTATCGGGCTTGATGAGGTTTGGAGGATGAGCTTGGAGTTTGAAAAGATTTACGGTTGGAGGTTCCATCCATCTTATCTTTTGAAGAAATACATAGATGCGGGTTGGCTTGGAAAGAAGACAGGTAAGGGGTTCTTTGAGCACGTATGAAAACTGCAATAATTGAGATCCTTTACGACCCTGAGGTTATAGGCTTTTCAAGGAGTAGGGGGGAATTCTTCGTAAGGGATCAAAAATTCATAATAAGGGATAGGTCCCCTTTCTTTGCAGATGAAGGAATTAAGTTTGTGGTGGGTTTTGGTCCGGAGGGTGGGGAAACCCTCCTCAGGGAATTTTTGGCTTTAGGGGCGGAAAGGGCTGTTTACCTTAGGGTTCCGGACTACGGAGTAAAAAGCTTTGACCTTTATCCTGTTTGCAACTACCTTATCAAAAACTTCCCGGAAAACGAGTTCTACACCTCAAACGAGGAGATTTACCACAGGCTTGGGGGATTGAAGGTGGAATTTGTTAAGGAGAAAATTGAAGGTAGGCTTCCGACAGTTTTAGAGATAGTTAAAGCAAGGAACAAAAAGCTGGAAATCGCGGAAGATTTCAAGTACGAGACCCCTTTTAACTTCATCTACGGTGAGGAATGGTAGATCTCGGGATCCTTTTCTTAAGGTTTTTCTTCTCGGTCTTAATGTTTTTCGGGCACGGCCTTCCCAAACTCCTTGATCCCCAATCCCACATAAATTTCATAGAGCTCCTATTTCACACGGGTCCCCTTTCCCCACCTCTAGCTTACCTTTCCATATCCGCTGAAACCCTCTTTCAGATGTTAATAGCAGTAGGACTTTTTACCAGAATATCCGCCCTAATATCCTCCATAAATATGCTCGTGGCGGTTTTATCCTTGGCTTTCATCAGGGGGGAGCCCTTTCCGATATACGAGAAAGCCCTTTTATACTTCATCTTTTACCTTTCCCTAATCTTTACTGGACCCGGCAAGTTCTCCCTTGACGCGTTTATAATGAGGAGATGATCCCTCTATATTTAAACCTCCCGAACCTTGAAATTAAAACCTTCCAAAACTTTGTTTATCCCTTCGTAAAAAACGGCTTCTATCCGGAAAGCAGGGGGGAACCTTTTATCCCAAAGGTCCTATTGGAGATAGATATAAGCTTCCCCGTAGAAGATATAAGTTTTACCGTAGTAAAAGCGGATACAATAAGCCTATCAAATTATATCCTTCCCTCGCCGGGTTTTATACCGACGGACGGGAGAGAAATTGATATCCCAAGTTTTGAATATAGGGGTGAGTATGGAAACTTTGGGGTTTTGTCTTGGAGATACGCAAAGGGTAAGATTTTCGTTCTCGTTTCTGCATTCAAGTACCAGCCGGATAGGGGGAAGTTGATTTATGCGAGGGAAGTTAGGTTGAACATAAGGGTGGCTAATTCTCCGAGCTCAGCCGTTGAGGATGGCGGGGGGAGGGAAGGGAGATTTGATATGCTCGTAATTTACCCGGATCATTTCGTCGGAAGTTCCATCTCAAAGTTTGAGGAATTAAAGAAAAGGTGGGGAATAAGGGTTCTCTCAAGGAAAGTATCCTATGCAAACACCTTTCAGGGGAGGGATCTTGCGGAGAGGATAAGGGAAATGATGAGGTACTATCATCGCTTAGGGGTGAAGTGGGTTCTCCTTGTAGGGGATTTTGATGTGATACCCGTAAGGTATGCCAAGATAAACGCTTACTATCAGTATGGGAACGAGATCCCTACGGATCTATATTACGCGGACCTTGATGGGGATTGGGATTCAAACGGAAACGGAATTTTCGGTGAGGTAGCTGATAACCCGGACCTAATAGCGGATGTCTTCGTTGGTAGGTTGCCCATAAACGACGAGTTCGTATTTGACGCTTACATTGACAGGATAGAAAGCCTTTTGTACTTTTCCCCTAAGTATTTGAAGGTTTTTGCCCTTGGGTACGACCTATGGGCGGGTGGAACTAACGAGGGTATGGATGCGGTACTAAACATGTTCTCCGACCTCCCGCCCAGCATGACCCTCGATACTACCTCAAGGATCACCTTAAATGCCTTTTTGGATTCCCTAAGGACGCACTTCTTTAACACCGTTGTGGTACATGGGAACTTCCAACACTTTCTTTTGGGTGGAGGTTATTACACCATAAGCTCGGCGGTTTCCCAAAACATAAGCGATCCCATATTCCTAAACATAATAGATTGTAACAACGGCGCCTTAGATAAACCTTCCCTCGTAAAGTTTATATTAAACAATCCGAACTCGGGGGTAATAGGAATAAGGGCAACAAGCAGGTTAAACTCTCCCTTCTTTTCCTCGTCGGTTGATAAAGCCTTTGTGGATCTTGTCTTTTCCGGTAAGAGCTTGGGTGAATCCTTTTATAATTCCCTCTCCCTATTCGTTCCCCTTGCAACTACCGATAACATCTACAGGTACTTACTTTACGGGTACGTCCTTTATGGGGACCCTTCCCTATTCTTCTGGTCCGATAACCCGAGGCCTATAAACTTTAACATCACCTTCCCCGATTCAACATTTGGAAATCTAACCCTAAGGTGCGATTCCGGATGTAGGGTTCTGGTTGATGGGGTCCTCTCTTTACTTTCGGATGGTTCCACCTTCTCAACAACGCAGAACTTCCCAAACGAGCTCAAGATATATTTCTTCAAGCACAACAGCTTACCCTTTGATACCTTCAAGATCCTCACGGGATATAGCCTAAAATTTTCCCTAAACAAAAGGTATTTACAAGTCGGAGATACGCAGGATATAGTTCTGAATGTGTTAAACTCTGGGGATAGGATCTTCAGCGGTGACATAAACGTTTCCGCCCTTTACGATACAACCATAAACATCTCCCTTCCCCCAAAACAAAGGTTAAGCATATCCCTTAGGGTTTTCTCACCAACGGAAGCGGATACTTACCTTTTGGTAAATTCCGAGACCCTAAGGGTGAAATTTGAGGAAGCGATTCCCCTTGTTCTCCTTTCCCCCTTCGGCTCCTGGATAACCAACCCCAAAAATATAAAAACCGATACCTTTTTCATAAACGGGCAACCCCTAACCCTCGGTCCAAACTCCTATATCTCCCTACCCACCGACACCATAATCTTCTCCTACCGCTTTTTACATGACACCTTAATACCCCTCCCCGTTGATACCCCAAATTTCTCAATTGCTCCCCTAAGCAGGGGAATAAGGATCATTTCAAGGGATACCCTTTTCCTATTCCATTCTTACGACAGGAACACCCTAAGGCCCATAACCCTAAAACCCTTCGTTGGGAGCTTTGAGATTTTGGATCTTTGGGGCTATGTGGGAGTATGTAAGTACAGGAACAGAAACCTCTCTCAGCCCGTATGGGTAAGAATATCCCCCTACCCAAGGAAGGTTTGGGAGGTTTATCTGCGCAAAGTGGGGAATTCCGCACCATTAAAAATTGGAGATAAGATCTTCGTTATTGGGGAAAAGGTTTATAAGCTTTCCCTTGAAGGTGTGGTCCTTGATAGCGCATCAATTCCGGGGGAAGTTTGGGATAACCCATCTTACGGGGATGGCTTAATATCCTTCCCAACCTCAAACAACTTTTTGGTAATAATTGACACCGCGCTGAGGTATTCAAAAACTTACAATATTCCCACCCTACCCACCCAAACCCAAGTCTCATACTTCAACGGTAGGTTTTACATAAACTCCCAAAACACCCTCCTATCCTGCGATACCCTTTCTTGCGATACGGTGTTTTCCGATACTTCAAGGGTGGTATCCTTTTCAATAAGGAACTCCGGCGAGATATTTGTTGGAACGAGGAAGAACCTATGGAGACTATCTCCCTTAGGCATCTTAAAAACTTTCACCTCGGAAATAAGACAGGTGGCATCAACGAACGATAAGGTTTTTGTCCTCATAAACGGATATGTATATCTCTATCCTGATGATATATCCACATACATCTCAACAACCGACGGTTATATGTCCATTATGGGGAACGGAAGGTTTGCGGTTTCCTTAACAAACGGTGCTTACATAAACGGTAGAGCTTTGCCAGGTTTATGGACTTTATCCTTTGGGAATGAACCAATTTGCGCAATATTGGAGGGTAGGGAGGTTTGTTTCTTCGCACCGGGGGATGGAGGTATTTTTGCAATTGATACATCCTCCATTTTACCCTTCTCCCCCTTTGGAGACAACGTTTTAACCGGAAGATCCTACCAAATCTTTGAAAATCTTGGTAAGCTTTACTTACTCATTGCTAACTCCTGGAAATTGACACTATACGAGCTTGGAAACGGTTCAATTTACAACACCTGGTTTGCCCAAGGTGGTGATCTTTCAAGGAGGAACCATTTACCAATATCTTCCCTACTTTCCGTTAAAGAGGAAAAACGCAAAAATTGCTTTGAGATCTCAAGGGGGGAGGTGAATTTGATTTGCGAAGGAAGAATATACGATGTTTCAGGTAGAAAGATCTTTGAGGGTAAGGGGAGATTCAGGGAGAGGGGGATTTTCTTCATAAAGGTGGATGGTAAAATTTTTAAGGTGATCCTTCAACCTTAGAATTTTTAAGGTACATGCTTTTGAAGGTTTTAAGGGCAAAGATCCATTGGGCGAGGGTGACCGCTAAGGATCTAAATTACGAGGGTAGCATTGTGATAAGCAAGGGCCTCTTGGATGAGGTGGGAATCGTTCCCTACGAAAGCGTTTTGATAGTTAATGTTGAGACGGGGGAAAGGTTCGAAACTTATGTGATTCCTACCGAGGAAAAGGGGACGGTTCAGCTTAACGGTGGCACCGCAAGGTTGGCGGAGGTGGGAGATAGATTGATAATAATGGCGTTTGGATGGTATAAAATTGAAGAGGCTATCTCCGTAAAACCGAAGGTGATCATACTGAACGAAAGGAACGAGGTAGTTCAACCTTAGAATGAAGCGTATGAGCATTATAAGGAGCATAGGGGTAAATTTTAAGCACCTATTCAAAAAACCCTTCACCGTTATGTACCCGGACAAAAAAAGGGAAATTCCCGAGAGGTGGAGGCTCGGGGGCTTTGCCCTAACCTTTAATCCTGAAACTGGAGAAGAAAACTGTATAGCCTGTCAGCTATGTCAAAACATATGCCCATCCCAAATAATAACCGTTGTTAGGGGGATGGAAACCGTAAATATGCCCGATGGAACCACGAAAAAGAGGACTTTCGCAAAGGAGTTTTATATAGATTATCAGGCTTGTATGCAATGTGAGCTTTGCGTCCAAGTTTGCCCAACCGACGCCATAGTTATGGTCAAGGAGAGGAGGAAACCGGGATACAGGAGGGAGGACCTGATATACGACAAGGAAAGGCTACTTGAGAATGGAAGGAGGATCTTGAGGGGGGAGCTTGAGATCTCCTGGAGCACGGGTAACAGGTTAAGGGAACTTCAAGATCCAAAGAGGGTATGATGGGTTTATTGCTTTTTTCTTTGAGCGACGTTGTGGTCAGTAGGGATACGGTGGTTGAGTATAACCCATCCGTATGGTTCTATTCCTCCTGCTTGGCTACGTCTGGAGTTGAAATTCTTGCGTTTTACCTATCCTCAGGTATAGGGGGTCCCTTACCCCTATTGATCTCCACCGCTTCCGGTGCCGGAGGATGCCTGGCTTCCAGCTATTCCGCTTATCTCCTGACACCCACGAAGGAGCATAAATCTAAGGCTTTCGAGGGCGCTTTTAATGGGGGATTTATGGGGGGATTCGTGGGTTTGGGGGCAATAATAACCCTTAAGTTCCTTAAGGTCCTCTGAAAACTATGGCAAACCAAAAGTTTTTGGAAGAAATAAAGGCGGAAATTGAAAATCTGAAGGATGATGGGCTTTACGTAAATATAAGGACGGTTGAAAGCGCGGTATCCGCATGGATGGTGGTGGATGGGAAGAGGGTTCTAAACCTCACCTACAACAACTACCTTGGTTTTGCAAACGAGCCAAGGTTAAGGGAAGCGGCGAAAAGGGCGTTGGATGAATACGGTATAGGACCGACGGCTGTAAGAACTATCTCAGGCACCATGTCCCTACACCTCATCCTTGAAAAGCTTTTAGCGGAGTTTAAAGGCGCGGAGGCGGTTATATCCTACCAGAGCGGTTTTAAGGCAAACCTATCCGTAATACCCTCGATAGTTTCAAGGGAAGACGGGATATTTTCGGATGAGCTAAACCACGCATCAATAATTGACGGATGCAGGTTATCAAGGGCGGAGATAATAAGGTACGCCCACGCGGATGTGGATGATCTAAGGAAAAAACTAGCGGAGAATAGGCATAAGTTCAGGAGGGCCCTCGTTGTGACGGATGGCGTATTCTCTATGGACGGGGACATAGCTCCGTTACCGGAAATAGTTAAGGTTGCGAAGGAGTACGATGCGATAGTTATGGTGGATGATGCCCACGGTGAGGGGGTTTTGGGGAGGGGAGGAAGGGGAATAGTGGATCACTTTGACCTTCACGGTGAGGTGGATATAGAGATAGGGACGCTATCAAAGGCTTTCGGTGTGGTAGGGGGGTACGCCGCATCCTCAAGTATTTTGGTTGATTACCTTAGGCAAAAGTCAAGGCCATTTCTGTTTTCCTCCGCGATGACGGTTCCTGATACCGCGGCTTGCATAGAGGCGGTCAAGATTTTGCAGGAGAGCGAAGATAGGGTTAAGAGACTTTGGGAGAATGCCAATTACTTTAAGAAGAAGATGAAGGAAGCGGGATTTAATACTTGGAAATCCCAAACTCCCATAACACCAATAGTCATAGGGGATGAGAAAAAGACCCAGGAGTTTGCAAGGAGGTTGTTTGATGAGGGTATCTTCGTTCAGGCTATAGTATATCCGACGGTTCCTAAGGGAACCGCAAGGGTCAGGGTTATGATATCCGCAATACACACCAAAGAAGACCTTGATTTTGCAGCCGAGAAGTTCATAAAGGTTGGACAGGAACTTGGTATAATATGAAGCTAGAGTTTAACGGCGAAAGTTGGGAAGGTTCAAGGAAGTATGAATACAAGGGAAACAAGGATGTAATTAAATTCGTCCTCTTTGGAAAAGAGGAGGGTTTGAATTTTGAAGTTAGGGTTTTCGTGATAGAGCCAGGGGGGGCAACTTCCCTTGAGAAACACCAACATATGCATGTGGTTCTGGTTCTTGAGGGGAAGGGTTCCGCCCTCGTTGATAAAAAACTTTACGATATAAAACCCTTTGATGGGATCTTTGTCCCTCCTATGACCCCCCACCAGTTTATAGCAAACAAAGGTGAAAGGCTTAAGATCTTATGCATTGTGGATGTTGATAGGGATAAACCCCATAAGCTTAGCGAGGATGAGATTTTAGAACTTTTAAAGGACGAAAGGATAAGGGAGGTGATAAAGGTTCAATAACTTAAAACCGCCTTTAAAACATCTTCAACTTCTATACTCTCCAAGCATAACCTGTCCCCCCTCCAGCACCTTCCGCTCCCGTTCGTAGAGCATGGCCTACATTTTAAACCCCTTTCCACAACCCTTATACCATCATAAACAAAACCCAAGCTTCTTGATGTGGGTCCCATTATCATAACCGCTGGAACATTTAAAGCCCTAGCTATATGGACTGGAGCGCTATCGTTTGAGATCACCATCCTTGAAAGGCTAACCACCTTAATCGTTTGCGATATATCCGTCTTTCCCCTAAGGTCAATCCCAAAATTTACATTTGGGAAGCTCTCCCTCCCCATCCAAACAACTTTGAACCCCAAGCTTAATAACCTTTTCCCCAACTCCACGAACTTTGTAAATGGCCACCTCTTTAAATCCGAGCTCGCCTCCGGAAATATAGAAACAAAATTCTCCGGGATATCAAACGGTAGAAATACTTCCCTTGGGTATATTTTTGGGTAAATTTCGGGAGCCCTTTCCCCGAAATATCGTGCGACATCCTCCAGATATCTTTTCCAAACTATTCCAAATTCAAAGTTTATACCAAACCAAACGTGAAGGCGCCTTTTTACCGCCATCTTCCTAACCCTTAAGGTTTTTATCCCCAAGAGTTTTGATAAAAGTAATGTTATGGGCTTAACCTGAAGATCCACAAAAAGGTCGTATTTTTGTTCCCTTAGCATTTCCGCGAATTCTTTGATCTCCCTAAATTTCGCCTTCCTTTTGATCTTCCAAACCCTATTTATCCTAGGGTCCTCGGCAAAAATCTCCGCATTTTCCGGATAAGTAAAAAAATGAAGTTCCCCCTTTTTGCTCAAATATTCCAAAACGGGTGTTGATAGGATCACATCCCCCAGAGCGGAGAGCCTAACCGCCAATATTCTCATATGGCTTTTTCCCGATAAGTTTAACAAGGTCCTTACTGAGGATCTTTAAATATGCCCATTGGGATTGCCCCTTTATCTTCCCCTTCATGTCAAAGTCCGCCTTCTTTAACCTCTCAAGAGCTGATGATAGCTCCCCATCCGAAATCCATCTCGCGTACCTTGAAAGCTTCCTTTTAATAAAGTCAGGGATCTTTTCCACCGCGAAATTCCCCTTAATAAATGTCAAATACTCCACCTGCCTTATTAGGTAAGCCAAAATTAGTATAGGGTCCTCACCTTGCTCCTTAAGGGAATCCAAAACCTGGTATGCCCCCTCAATATCCCCAGAAAGGATCCTCTCTCCCAAGGAATAAACCTTCTCGTTTGGAAGGTGCCAGAGTAGATTCAAGGCTTCGCTTGCGGGCTTGTCGGAATAAAGCTTAAGTTTGACAATTTCATTGTAAGCCTCCGTTAAACTCAAATTCCTAAGCTCTTCCTGTAGTCTTTGCAGTAAATCCGGCCTATTTTTCAACCAAATCAACTTGCTTACGAGCCATTTTTTGAATTCCTCCTCGTTTAACCTTCTCATATTTATCAAAAGGACACCCCCACCCTCCAAACTTGCGAATTCCTCCGCCTTTTCCGGAATATAAAATGCACAACCATTACGTTTCCTTAATATATCCACGTACCTCCTGAGGAGATTTTTGTATCCCTTCAACGTATGAATGTTCCTAACCAAAACCACATTCCTACCCATCAAACCCCCACCCAACCTTTCCAATATTTTCTCAATTAAATTCTCCTCCTCATCCGCCCAAATTACCTCAACCTTATCCGCCCCTATCCTATTTTTATACTCTTCCATAATAGCCCTAATTGGGAAGTCCTCCTCACCCGCCATAATTATCACGTTTGGTACAAGCCTCTTATCCCTGATAAAACCTATGTGATCCGTCATATGAAAAAGTTCCCAAGAATATAAACCCTAAAAACCTCCGGCCTCGGTTTGTACAACCACACCTCCCCCCCAACCTCAAGGAAGGGTGCTAAGAAAATCCCCATCTTAACCGAGGTCCAAAATTGATTTAAGGAATAAGCATAATCCCCCCTTACTCCAAATCCCACACCAAAAACTTCCCCTATATACCTATAAGTTAATCCCTCAAAGTACATGTGCCTGTAAGCCCTCCTCTGGGAAACCTTGTTGTAAAAGGAGTATTCCTGGGTATCCGAGGAGGCGGTGAAAATCCCCCCGAAATTCAAGAAAAATCGGGATATATACCCGCCCATTTGGAGCTCCCCCGCAGGGTTCCTGCTTGAATACCTTCCCATTGGGAAAATCAAATTAAATTGCGCCAATCCCTTTTCTGAAAACCTAACCTTTACCCCTAACTTAGCATCAGTAAGGGAAAGTCCATTTCGAAAATAAACAAAGGGCATATTAAAATTTAGTGAAAAATCCTCATTTGCTACAAGCCACTCTCCCGCAAGGTCAAACCTCGTATAATACCCCCTCTCGTCCTCACCGTGACTTAAACTCAAATTCCACCTTCCGAATATTATGGGTTGTATGGTTAAAAAGGTCATCATCTTAAGATCCGCCAAGCAACTACTCCACCAACAGCCAGCGCCCCTACTCCCCCAACCGTCATCCAGAAAGCCTTCCAAGAGCCCACCTTTGATGGGTAAGAAATTTCTATTTTTCTATAAGGTGGTGTTTGCGTCCCCCTCAATACCACGTTGTAGGTGCCACTTTTGGCATCTTTTGGTACGATAAAGTTTAAATTTAAATTGTATGCGCTTGCCTGCCCTTTTGATGGGGGAATTTCAAAAGGTTCTAATTTTTCAATTTTAGGCCTTTGCCCCTCGCTTATCGCTTTATCCCTTAATGTGTCGGAATATACCGCGCGGGCTTGTTGAAACCTTATCTTAACCGTACTATCGCAATGGTTAAGTAAGGTGAGGGTATGAGTGTATTTTCTGCCGGGCATTTGACCGAAGAATATGAAAGAAGGGACCTTGCTCTTGTGGAAGGAAATGCAAAGGGTGAAGGTATCTTCAACAGTAAGGTTGGGAAACCTCCTGACAAAATTCGAATCTCTTACCGCTATGCTCGCGTTTCCAATAACCCTATACCTTCCCGGATAAAAAGTTTTAGCGTAAATCCCAAACCATTCCCCCAAGTCATCCCTTTCAAGCTTAACCTCTTCAGAATTCCCCTTAGGATCAACCACCCTTAAGGAATACTTCTCTTCGGAGAAAACCTTCCCTCCCCTATTGGAGATCCCAAGGCTTATCCTAACAGGCCTTCCCAATATCCATGGTCCGTCCATCCTTATTGCTGGTATTGGTATATAAACGAGCTTGACAATTTTCTTTACCCTAATCTCGGAGTTGGTTGGCTTATGATTCACAACCGCGGTAAAAACGTATTCCCCCTCCGGGAGCATACCTATGTTCCTTCCGAAGATCCCATCGCCCGGCTCCTCATCCCCATTTTTCCCATCATCGTAAAGCTCATAAACCTCCTGTTTTCCCGAGGGATATTCGACATATATCTTGGCGGAAAAGTTTTTCCAATCTGGATGTTTAGGTAATATGGGCTCTAACTTGAGTTTGACATTTATGGGTTCGGTGTAGGGATGCTCCCCCGAAGGGTAAACGATCTTAGGAATAGCCATGGAGAGTAGCACCGTTGCCCCCTTGGATATCTCAAACTTCCATATTCCGGGCTTAGGATTGGAAACGGTAAATATCGTATATCCCTTACCCTCCTTCCTGTTCCCCTCCACCTCCTTACCGTTGGGATCGTAAATTTTTAAGGTACTTCTCTCCCTAGGGTCAAACGCGACCACCACCCCTATCTCCGCGACCCCTTCCTCAACCGGGATCTCCACCAGTGAGCTCGGTTTAACATCCACCCTAAACCTCAAGAGTTTTCCCTCCAAAAGGTTCATAAACTTTGTGGATGTTTCGGAAAGGTCATTTACCCTTGAGTACGCCCCGCCCGAGGAATTTGCCAAATCAATTATAGCACTTTCCGCATCATGACTTGAAAAGACAAAAACGTTCCAGTTGTTTTCCTTAAAGTCCGAAGCCATAGAGGATAAGGTGGTGAGATAGTTCCTTATATCTTCCCCTGGAGGAATATCGTCTTCCCTTATCCTACCATCCGTTAAAACGATAACGTAAGCTTGCCTCCTTTCCGACCTCCTCTTCAGTATCCCCTTTGCCAAATTTAGTGCGGACCTTAAATCCGAATACTTTTCCGGCTTTACCTTCATCAAAGAGTCCGTTAGAATTCTTTTCGCATCCCCAGGATTCATACCTTCCCCTATTACCCTGCTCTTTTCCCCGTAAAATATTAAGCTAAATCTTACAGGAGCCTGTAGGGCTTCGGAAATGTCGCTTATCATCTTTGAACCTTCCCTTGCTAAACCCCTCGGATCCAGCTTCACCATACTCCCAGAGACATCCACCAATATAACCACCTCCGTTGTGGGACCAGAAAACATCTCAATTTGCCCCATCAACCAAACCATCTTCCAAATCCTCCAGTTTTTTTATAAGATAATCCCAAGCTTCCTCTTCCTTCACAAGGTTCAAGATCTCCTCGTAAATTTCCCTTTTCAAAAACACCTCGGCGAAGGGGGCGATAAATAGGCTGAAATTAAAGGTTAGATTTCTCAGAGGTTTTATACTTTCAAGGAAGAATATTGCGGGTGTTCCCAATCCCATCAAATGAATTTTAAGAGCTAGTTCATCCAATTTATCCTTCAAGTTTTCTATTTTAAGGTTGGCTCAAGGTTCAAAACTTCCCTTAAATACATACCCGTATAAGAGCCTTCAACTTTTGCGACATCCTCGGGTGTTCCCTCCGCAACGAGATAACCCCCATTATCACCACCTTCAGGACCTAGATCTATCACCCAATCTGCGTTCTTTATCACATCAAGGTTATGCTCTATTACCAAAACCGTATTCCCGTTATCAACCAGCTTGTGTAATACATCTATGAGCTTCCTAACATCCTCAAAGTGCAAACCGGTGGTTGGTTCATCGAGGATATATAATGTCCTTCCTGTGGGCATCTTTGAGAGTTCTTTCGCCAACTTTATCCTCTGGGCCTCTCCGCCGGAAAGGGTGGTTGAAGGCTGGCCGAGCTTTATATATCCCAATCCCACATCCGCCATAAGCTGTAGCTTCCTCCTGATATTTGGAACATCCTCAAAGAACTCAAGGGCCTCATCCACCGTCATATCAAGCACATCCGCTATGGATTTACCCTTATATTTCACTTCAAGAACTTCCGAGTTGTACCTCGTACCTTTGCAAACCTCGCAGGGGACGTATACGTCGGGCAAGAAGTGCATCTCTATCCTTATGTACCCTTCCCCCTCGCAGGCTTCACACCTTCCCCCCTTCATATTGAACGAAAAATGTTGGGGTTTAAAGCCTCTAGCCTTTGCTTCGGGGAGCTTGGCGTAAAAGTCCCTTATATGGGTAAATACACCTGTGTAAGTCGCTGGGTTGCTCCTAGGCGTCCTACCTATGGGGGACTGATCTACATCTATTACCCTGTCTATGTACTCCATTCCATAGATTGCGGTGTGCTCTCCAGGATCCTCCCTTGAACCGTAAAGCTTCTTCGCCAAAGCCTTGTAAAGTATATCAAAGACCAAGGTGGATTTTCCGGAACCGGATACCCCCGTTACTACAACCAAAAGTCCCAAGGGTATCTTTACGTTTATGTTTTTCAGATTGTTTGCCCTTGCCCCAACTATCTTTATATATTCTCCCTTTGGTTGTCTCCTCGCCTTCGGTAATGGTATTGACTTTCTACCGGAAAGGTAAGCCCCTGTTATTGAGCTTGGGTTTGAGGTTATATCCTCAAGGGTGCCACATGCCACCACCTCTCCTCCATAAACCCCCGCTCCCGGTCCTAAGTCTATTATCCAATCTGCGCTCCTTATAGTCTCCTCATCGTGTTCGACAACCAAAACCGTGTTTCCCAAATCTCTAAGATCCTTTATTGTCCTTATGAGTTTTGAGACATCCCTGGGATGCAAGCCTATGGAAGGCTCATCGAGGACGTATATTACTCCCGAAAGGCCCGAACCTATCTGGGTTGCCAACCTGACCCTCTGCTCCTCCCCACCCGATAAAGTATCCGACCTCCTGTCCAAAGTTAAGTACCCCAAACCGACGTTTTCCAAAAACCTCAACCTCTTCTTGATCTCATCCACTATCTTTTCCGCTATTATTTTCCTCTTCCCTTCAAGATTAAGCTCCTCAAAGTACTTAAGGGCACTTTTTACGTCCATCCTAACGATATCCCATATGGATTTCCCATCTATTTTAACAAAAAGCGCCTCCTTCCTCAACCTTGAGCCCCCGCAGGTTGGACATGTGGTATATACCATATACCTCTCTATCTCCGCCCTCGTCCATTCCGAATCCGTGGTCTTATATCTCCTCCAAAGCTGAGGAATTATACCCTCCCATTCGCTATACTTCGGCTTGTAATCCTCATCGTCCAAAGATTCAGGGGGAGTTTCATCCCCCCACATAACTACGTTCTTAAACTCCTCGGGCAAAATCCTCCATGGATCCTCCAAGTTCGCTCCGTATCTCCTTGCGATCCTCTCAAGGACCTTTACGGTTATGGGATGGGGTTCGGATAGGGGTTTAATTGCCCCCTCAAGGATACTTAAGTCAGGGTTTGTAATGAGTTTCGCGGGATCAAAATCTATCTTTACACCCAATCCTGTGCATGTTGGGCAGGCACCGTAGGGTGAGTTGAAGGAAAATAGCCTAGGTTCAGGTTCGGGCATTGAGAATCCGCATTTTGGACAGGATAAATTCTCGCTGAAGATCTCTTCCTCATCTCTATCCGTTATTACCTTAACTATACCCTCCGATTCCCTCAAGGCGGTTGATATGGACTGGTGTATCCTGCTTTTTTCCTCAGAGCTTACAAAGACCCTATCTACCACAACCTCTATCTCGTGCCTCTTATTCTTGTCAAGGGTTGGAACCTCATCAATGTTATACATAATCCCATCAACCCTAACCCTAACATACCCTTTCTTCGCCAACTTTGAAAATAGCTCCCTATACTCCCCCTTCCTCCCAACCACCACGGGAGATAAGATCTGTATCCTCCTTCCCTTGTATTTCTTGAATATCTCTTCTACGATCTCATCCACGCTCCACTTTTGTAGAGGGTAGTCGTCGTTGGGGCAGTGGGGTACTCCTATCCTCGCGAAAAGTAGCCTTAGATAATCGTAAATCTCGGTAGATGTTGCTACCGTTGATCTTGGGTTCCTCATTATTTTCCTTTGCTCTATGGCTATTCCCGGAGAAAGTCCTATGATCTCATCAACGTCGGGTTTTTCCATAATTCCGAGGAATTGGCGCGCATAAGGTGATAGGCTTTCCACGTACCTCCTCTGAGCTTCCGCGTATATAACATCAAATGCCAAGGAGGATTTACCAGAACCGGAAACTCCCGTTATCACCACAAACTTGTTCTTCGGGATCTCAACGGTTATGTTCTTTAAGTTGTGCTGCCTTGCTCCCCTTACGATGATCTTATCGTTCATATAACCGAATATTTTAAGGCTAAACCTTAACTTTTCTCCAACCTAGCCTTAAGGTCGGCGGAGATAAGGGCGTTGATTATCTCGTCAAGTTCTCCATCAAGGACATTCTCAAGGTTATAAACCGTGAAGTTTATCCTATGATCCGTGACCCTATTTTGAGGGAAGTTGTATGTCCTTATCTTTTCGCTCCTATCCCCGCTTCCTATATATATCCTCCTCAAGCTCTTTATCTCCCCCTCCCTCTGCATCTCGTAATAATCCCTCAACCTCGCCATAAGGATCCTCATGGCCTTCTCCCTATTCTGATGCTGGGACCTCTCATCCTGACAGGTCACAACTATACCCGTCGGTATATGCGTGATCCTAACCGCGGATTCGGTTTTATTCACATGTTGTCCCCCCGCTCCCCCTGCCCTAAACGTTTCTATCTTCAGATCCTCTGGCTTTACCTCTATCTTTACATCCTCGTACTCCGGAAGAACTACCACCGAGGCGGCGGATGTATGGATCCTTCCGGAGGATTCGGTTATTGGGACCCTCTGCACCCTATGTACCCCCGCCTCAAACTTTAAAAGTCCGTATGCCCCCTTACCCTCAATCAAAAGCACCACCTCCTTATATCCACCCATATCGCTCTCGGTGAAGTCTATTATAGAAACCTTCCAACCCTTCCTTTCGGCGAACCTTATGTACATCCTCGCTAAATCTTTGGCAAAGAGCGCCGCCTCCTCACCTCCTACCCCCGCCCTTATCTCTATTATTGCGTTCCCCACATCCCTCGGATCCCTGGGTATCAAGCTTAGCATTATTTCTTCATCCAACTTTTCTGCTTTTTCCCTGAGATTTTCAAGCTCAATCTCAAGCTCGGGATCTGGGCTTTCCTTTAAGAGTTCCTCTAAGGCGGATATATCCTCCTCAACCCTTTGTAGTTCCATTATAAGCTGGACCTTATCCTTAAGCGATTTATACTCCTCAAGGGTTTCCCTGAATTCCTCGCTTGAAAAATCGGTAATTTGGGAAAGTTTTTCTTCAAGGGCTTTAAATTTTTCCAAGACCTCCAAATACCTATCCTTCATATTGACAAATAGAACATCGCTATTCCTCCTGCCACGGACGCGTTCAGGGATTCCACCTTTCCAAACATTGGGATTTTTACCACAAGGTCCGCCTGATCCTTTATCGCCTTTGACACTCCCTCACCTTCACTACCCACAACCAAGGCGAAAGGTTTCAATTTTTTTGCCTTCCTTATATCCACCCCATCCATATCCAAAACTACGCACCAACCCCCCGCCCTCTTAAATTCCCCAATAAACCTTTGTGTGTTGTATATTGCTATTTTTATATGAAAGATTGCCCCGGCGGAGGATTTCACCACAGCTGGGGTTATAGGAGCGGCCCTATGGGATGATATTACAACCCCCTCAAAACCAAAAGCCTCCGCGGATCTTATTAGGGATCCTAGGTTCCTAACATCCTGTATGTGATCAGCCACCAAAACTGGTTTCCCCTTTTTTATCGCCCCGTTTATTATCTCCCTCCTATCAAACGTTCTAAAATCTCC